>Ga0164311_10001474_pt1 | contig 11556 bp, 10 predicted proteins | sample GuaBasSedimGuay2_FD_121796 | JGI IMG/M metagenome (GOLD analysis project Ga0164311, IMG submission 121796) | Subseafloor sediment microbial communities from Guaymas Basin, Gulf of California, Mexico - Guay2, Core 4569-9, 9-12 cm | ecosystem: Environmental > Aquatic > Marine > Hydrothermal vents...
CCCACTCCTCAAAATTGAAAGGCTGATGAGCTAAAGCAACCTTGACGCCACCCCTCACTCCTTTCACCCTTATTCTCGCCCAGTATTTAGCTATTTTCGTGTCCCTTCTTTGAATATCTATCAAATCTTTTCTTATTGGAACACCTTTCATCCGCATCGCTTTCTTGTATAGCCACTTCTCATCTTGCTCGTTTTCTGAATCTACACTTCTGTCTTCTCCCTTTTCGAGCCAGTGCTGGAAGTTATCATACTCCCTATCGAGTAACTCCCTCTTCCGCTTCGTCAGACCTACGAGCTTGCACCTGACCGTCTTCCTTACTTCCATCATTTTTAGTATAATCTTCTTACTTAAAAACTTTCCCACACACCTCCCCTGCTGCCGCCTCCTTAAGGAGGGGATTAGCAGCAACGTCGTCCTAAAAATTTAGAAAAAAGGAAAAGAAAAAGGACAACCTTGCTCTGAGGTGGCTGCTCTTCCCATATCATAAACCCAACTCTGCTATCGCCTCGTCATAGAGCGTCGTGTTGAATAGATCGTCTCTTGTGAGCAGTCTTTCCGTGTAGCCGAGTTCGTAGAGAACTCTTGCATATTCAAGGGTGCAGTTAAGCCCTATGTATGGGTCATAGACCCATGTTCCGTCCCATGTGTCGAGCGAATACTCAACCTGAGAGACTTCCCAGCCACACTTCCTTGCATAAACCTCGGCAGCTTCGTCAGGATGCGCCCTGCAGTATAACGTTGTATTTATGTGTGTCTTTATAATCTGTTTCACAATTTCAGGATGTTCTTCCAATAGCTTTTCGCTGACGAGGAGGCAGCAGCAGGCATGATTCGGCCACATCTTGCCGGAAGGCACGACCATCACGCCGCTCCCTTCAAGCTCGATAATCGCCGGATATGGCTGCGGCAAGAAAGCAGCGTCCACAGCACCAGCGCCCATTGCGGTGACGGCGTCGCCGGGGCCCATGGCTACGATATCAACGTCCTTTTCGGGGTCTAATCCGTTTTCCAGTAGCCATCTCTTCAAAATAGTGTCCTGAATGGAGCCGGGCGGGAACGTTGCTATCTTCATGCCACGCAATTTTTCAGCGGTAAAATTCTCGGCAAGCTCGGGCTTCACGACGAGGTGCGAGCCGTTTATCTGGACTCCTGCTACAATCTTCGCCTTAAGACCCTTATCGATGGCAGTGATTGGGGGCGTCGCACCGACGTAGGCGACGTCGATGTCGCCGGCGAGCATCGCTTGCATCTCTGGCGGTCCCGATGGGAATTCCGCCTCAGTGACGCAGACCACGCCGAGCCTCGCAAGGTCGTTCTGCCACCAACCTTCCTCCATCGCCACCATGAACGCAACTTGATGCGTGCTTGGCTGGTAGCCGAAACGTATCGTTATCCCCTCCTCAGGAGGTGGAGCGATGCAGCCGAGAGAGAACGTCACAACTATTACCAGCAGACAAAAGACGATTGCCTTCTTCATCGGCTTTCTTCTTTGCCGAACAGATATTTATACTTAATGACCGTTTATAGGGAGGAGGTAAACGGCGCCTGTTAAGGGGTGTGTTTCCACTATTACGTCCACGCCAAATGCCCTTTTTATATTCCCTCTCGTTAAGACTTCCTTTGCGGCACCTGCCGCGATTATCTTGCCGTCGTTCAGCAGGACGAGTTCATCGCAGTAACCAGCTACGAGATTCAGCTCGTGCGACGCTATGATCACGACAAGCTTTTTCTCTACAGCAAGTCTCTTTATGATTTCCATTATTTCAAGCTGGTATCTCAGGTCGAGGTTTGCGGTCGGCTCGTCCAACAGCAAATACTTCGGCTGCTGCGCCAGTGCTCTTGCGATAAAAACCCTTTGGCGTTCGCCGCCGCTGAGCGTTGTGATCGGGCGGTCGGCGAGGTGCCAGCAGTCGGTCAGCTGCATGCACCCCTCCGCTATTTTTAAGTCCTCTTCCTTTTCAAATTCAAAACGGCGGAGGTGCGGATTCCTGCCCATCAACACGACTTCCAAGGCGGTGAACTCGAAGTTTGCGGGCGTCTCCTGCGGGACGACCGCAAGCTCCCGTGCGAGCTCCCTGACTGAGAACTCCGAGACCCTCTTGCCGTCGAGGAAGACGACACCGCCGTTAGGCTTGAGTGCCTTACTAATAATTTTCAGGAGCGTCGTCTTGCCTGAACCGTTCGGTCCGAGCAAGCCGACGAGCTTTCCGCATTCTATCCTTAAGCTCACCCCTTCGAGTATTTTCTTCGTCTGCCTCCCGTAGCCATAGCTAAAATGCACGTCTACAACCCTAAGCATAACCCATCTCCCTCTTACGCCGCAGCAATAAGTAAATAAAGAAGGGAACACCTGAAATCGCAGTGATAAGCCCGACGGGGAGCTCCAAGGAGGAAACTCTCACAAGGGCATCCGCCCATATCAAAAAGGACGCACCCACGAGCGCCGAAGCGGGCAGAAGGATACGATGGTCAGGACCGACGACAAGACGGACGGCGTGCGGCACCATAAGCCCGACGAAGCCGATGGTCCCGCTGACTGCGACTGCCGACGCCGCTGCCACCGCCGCAAGCACCAAAATCGCACGCTTCACAATCTCGACCTCGATGCCGACGTGCAGGGCGCTTTCTTCACCGAGGAGCATGGCGTTGAGGTCGCGTGCGAAGAAGTAAAGAAGAAAGGTGCAGGCGACTATAGGGAAAACAGCAGCCTCGACCCGCCCCCAGCTTGCGAGCCAAAGCCCACCCAGCATCCACGAGACTATCTGATGCCAGTCCCGAAGCGTTAAGTAAAGGATAAGCGTGGAGATGGAGTGGAACAGGAAGGAGGTGGCAATTCCCGCAAGCAAGAGCGTGTCCACCGGAATTTTGCTGCCAGTCCTTGCGATGTTATAAACGAGGAAGACGGCGAGGAGCGAGCCGAAGAATGCAAAGACTTGCTTTGCGTAGGTGCCCGCAAGCAGCGAGAGCGGCAGGCAAAACGAGAGCGTAACGCCGAAAAGCGCACCCGAAGAGATTCCGATGACGTAGGGGTCAGCCATCGGATTTTTGAAAAGCCCTTGGAGCGCCGCGCCAGAAATTGCGAGCGCCGCGCCTACAATGGCGCCAAGAACGACTCGTGGCAGCCGTATTTCAAAAATTATTAGTTTTTGTGTCTCAGCAGCGGCGTCCGCATGCACACCGAGCTCTAATCCGAACTTGTTTAAGAAGTCGCAAGCAGCGAGCTTGAAGGCGTTAAGAATCGCAGAGGGGCTTATATATGTGGAGCCGACGGCGGTTGCGAGCACGACGCTCAACAGCAATGCCAGAGTGAGCACTAAAAGCGTAAGCCGCCAGTGCCGCACCCTCTCCAGTAAGTATGCGTGCTTTACGCCCTCCCCGACGACGTGCGCGCTCGTCTCCAGCACCCATACCCCGATTGCCATTTAAGTAAAAAAAGATTTTGTTTTGTAAAAATGAGTTAAGTAGCTTCTAGGGTGGCGGCGTTCCGCGGGCATGCTACGTTGCACGCTACGACCTGTAACATTAATTAGCAGTAGTCCCGATGAATGAGCAGATGCAGCTCGGCACGACGGTTTGGTATGGGGACCGCCCGTTTGAGGCGGCGGTGCGGAAGCTTCATAGCATCGGCTTCGACTATTTCGAGCTTGCTCTCGACTACCCGCTCCCAGGATGCATGAACGCCGCCGCAAAAGCATCCTTGAAGGCACTCCTGCGGGACTTGGGAATGAACGTAGCGTTCCACGCTCCATTGGACATTTTCGTTGCGCAACCACGTCCGGAAATATTTGAAGCTAGCCTTAAGGTCATGTTGAGGAGTGTAGAGTTCGCCGCCGCCTTCGAGCCGCTATACTTCAATTTCCATACTACGTTCCGAGTTTCGACACACTTCTTTAAAGACGTCCGTGAGCGGATTAAGGAGTGCGGGCTGGCGGCGTGTAGGGAGATTGCGGACGCCTGCGGGAGTCTGGGCTTCCCTGCATGCGTGGAAAACGTGTTCGTACCGCTTGAGCACGCTGACCTTCTCGCCGAAGCGCTTAATTTCGAAAACCTTTGGCTCACCTTCGACGTCGGGCACGCCATCCTCGCAGAAACTGCACATGAGAAATGGAGCGCTGCCAAAAAAACAACGGCAGCGGCAACGAAAACTACGAATGCTACGACGAAAACGACTGCGCAACGGTCTGTGGTTGCAACGCACGCCGACGCTGGCAGCTCGGCAGGCGAACTGAAAGAAAAAGCTCTGATTTACCTTGAATCTTGGCTCTCCCGCTTTGGGGGCAAAGTTTTAGTCGTGCACCTCCACGACTGCGCAACGGTCAGCGGAGGCTTCGAGCGTGGCGTGCCGAGCGTGGACATACGGCTGCAAGACCACATCTCGCTCGGACGGGGCGAGCTAGACATCCCCGAAATTCTGAAAATGTTTGGTAGCTGCGAATACATGCTCATCGAGACCTTTTGGAAAGACAAGCATAGACTGAAAGAAGTTAGCTATGAGGATTTGTATGAGAATCTGACTTTCGTCAGATACACCTTACAAAAGCGAGCGAAGCTTTTTTGCTACTGAAGTATATGGAAAAAAGGAGAGCGTGAGATGAAAGAATATGATGTCATCATTGTAGGAGCGGGACCTGCAGGGCTATTTGCGGCAAATGAGCTCAAGGGCAGAGCAAACGTCCTCATAATTGACATGGGGAAAGGTGTTGAGGAGCGGAACTGCCCGATGGAGCTGACTGGCGTCTGCGTGGGATGCGAGCGCTGCGGCATCATGTGCGGCGTCGGAGGCGCCGGGACTTTCTCGGACGGCACTTTGAACTTGCGTCCGGACATCGGCGGCGACCTTGCGGAGATTTGCGGTGACGAGGAGCTGGGGTGGTGGCTCGTCAGATACGTTGATTCCGTGTTCTTGAAGTATGGGGCGCCGCCTGAGCTTTACAAGGGCGAAAAAGAGGAGATAGAGGAGCTAAAGCGGCGAGCAATGTCTGCAGGCGCGAGGTTTGTCGAAATAGACCAACGACATATAGGCTCCGACAACGCCAAATCTGTCATAAAAAACTTTGAAGCTGACCTGCGGAGCGAGGGCGTTGACTTCTTGTTAAACACTAACGTCGTGGACATACTTGTCGAGGGGGGGAAATGTAAGGGCGTAGTCATCGAGAACGAGAGCGGAAAAAGTTTGGTAATGGGAAAATGCACGCTTCTCGCCCCCGGGAGGGTTGGAGCGGCGTGGATGGAAGAAATCGTCAAGAAGCACGGAATAGAGGCGGCGCACGCCGGCATTGATATTGGGGTGCGTGTTGAGGTGCCTGCCATCATCATGGACCCCATAACGAAAATAAACAGGGACCCGAAGTTCCATATAAGGACGAAGCGTTACGACGACTTTGCAAGGACCTTCTGCACGAACGAGCATGGTTTCGTCGTGAAAGAGGTTTACGATGGCTTTGTTGGCGTGAACGGGCACTCTCTGAAGAATAAAAAATCAGAAAACACTAACTTTGCGTTCCTCGTGCATGTCGAGCTTACAGAACCAGTTGAGAACACCACGCTTTATGGGCGGTCGGTCGCCATGCTCGCAACCACCATCGGCGGCGGCAAACCCCTCATCCAAAGGATGGGCGACTTACGCAGAGGGCGCCGCTCCACTTGGGACCGGATAAAAAGGAATTTGGTGCAGAACACGCTCAATGACGTCACGCCCGGCGACATTTCGATGGCGCTCCCGCACCGCATCACCATGGACATTATTGAGGGCTTAGAGAAACTTGACGAGGTGATTCCGGGCGTCGCCTCCGACTCCACGCTCCTTTACGCTCCCGAAATAAAATTCTATGCAATGAGGATAAACGTGAACAAGAACATGGAGACGTCCATCGAAAATTTGTTCGTGGCGGGCGACGGCGCCGGTCTTTCAAGAGACATCGTGAACGCCGCCTCCACCGGCGCCCTCGCGGGCTGGGGCATCAAGGAAAAGTTAGGTATCGGTTGAGGGCACCATGATTCTAAGCCCGTTCGTAACGGCTGAGGGGAACGAGTATGGAAAATTATGGCGGTTGGAGTTTTAAAATTTTAGATGTTAACCTCAGCAACGAAAACATAAAGGAGAAAAAGCTCGATGTGGAGACTGCACGCAAGTTCTTAGGTGGCAGGGGGCTTGGCGTAAAGATTCTCTGCGATGCCTCTCGCAAGCACGGTATCTTCGGGGCTTTAAGCGATAAAAACCCGCTGGTTTTTGCCGTAGGTCCGCTCACGGGCTTGGCGCCGATGTCCGGGCGGCACGTCGTCATCTCGAAGTCGCCGCTCACCGGCACCGTCTTTGATTCCAGCGCTGGTGGCTTCTTCGGCGTCGAGCTAAAGTTTGCAGGCTACGACGCTGTCATCGTGCGTGGGCGTGCCGAGCGTCTTGTTTATCTGGAAATTGAGGACGAGCATTGCGAGATAAGGGATGCAGAATTTTTAAAAGGGAAGAATATTGCGGAGACGACGGCAGCGCTAAGCAGAGATGGGAGCAGGGTAGCGTGCATCGGGCGTTCGGGCGAACGCCTCGTGAAATTCGCCAACATAATGAGTGACATGCGTCATGCTTGCGGGCGTGGAGGGCTGGGAGCGGTCATGGGCTTTAAAAACTTGAAGGCGCTCGTCGTACGTGCCGGTCGTGAGCGGAAGGCGTGGTGGAAGCAGAACGGCGTCGCCGACGCCGAAAAGTTCAAGGAGGCGAGAGAGGAGGTGATGCGACTGTTGCGGGCAAGTCCGGTGCTGAAAGCGCTTTCCTACTACGGGACGGCAGCCCTCGTTAACCTCGTGAACTACATGCGCATCATGCCGACGTTCAACTTCCGCCGCAGCTTCTTCGAAGCCGCCGAGAATTTGTCGGGCGAGACGATTCGAGAGAAATACGAGTTGCGGAGCCGCTCCTGTTACGGTTGCTTCGTTGCTTGCAAGCACTTCACGAAAGCAGGCGTTAAAATTCCTGAATACGAAACGCTTTGGGCTTTCGGTCCGGACTGCGGCAACTACGACCTCGAAAAGGTCATAAAGGCGAACGAGCTTTGCGATGACTATGGCATCGACACGATTTCGTGCGGCGGGACGCTTGCGTGTTACTTTGAGTTAATAGGACGTTTTGACGCCACCGACGCAAATGCTGGCAAGAACACGGGCGTGGACATCGTGCAGCTCGTTAAAAGCGTCGGCGAGCGAGAGGGAGTCGGCGCCGAGCTTGCGGAAGGCTCGTTACGGCTCGCAACAAAATACGGGAAAAAAGAGGTAAGCATGAGCGTGAAAGGCTTGGAGTTGCCGGGTTACGACCCTCGTGGCGTTTTCGGACAAGCGTTGGCGTATGCGACGTCGAACCGCGGCGGCTGCCATCTCAGAGCCTATATGGTTTCGCCTGAAATCATCGGGAAGCCGAAGCTCGTGAACCGCCTCACGTTCGACGGGAAGGCGGCGCTCGTCATCATCTTCCAAAACCTCGCCGCCGCTATAGACTCTTTCGTGCTGTGCAAGTTCTCGTCGTTTGCGTTGAGCGAGGAAGAATACGCAAAGCTTTTAAGTGCAGTAACCGCCTCCGATTATAAGGCAGAAGACGTGCTAAACATCGGTGAGCGAATCTGGGGTTTGGAGCGCATGTTCAACTTAAAGCATTTAAGACGGCTCGAAGACACGCTTCCGAGGCGGTTTTTCGAGAGCTTGGACGAGAGGGCGTTTAAAAAGGCTCTCCAAGAATACTACCACTTACGGGGGTGGGGCGCCGATGGAATTCCTACGACTGGGTCCTAAGGGCTACGTGGCTGAAATTTTCAGCTCGTTCCAGGGCGAGGGGCCCTACGTCGGACGCCGCCAAATATTCGTGCGGTTTGCGGGCTGCAATCTGAACTGTGTTTACTGCGACACGCCCTACGCCAAGGAGCATACAAAGCTCTGCAGCATCGAATTCCACTCCGGCGAGAGACGAGAGGTGAAAAACCCGCTGAGCGTGACGCAGGTCGCTGACAGCGTGCGTCGCCTCCTGACACCTGACGTCCACAGCGTCTCCTTCACCGGCGGCGAGCCACTGCTCCAAGATGCTTTCGTGGTGGCAGTCGCAAAGTCCTTAAGAGAGAGGGGATTGAGCACGTATTTAGAGACAAATGGGTTCTCGGCGGAACGCCTCAGCAACGTCATCAAGCTCTTCGACTTCGCTGCTATTGATGTAAAGTTGCGTGAGCACCTCCCCAGCGACGAAGGCTACGAAAACCTCTACGAAAACGAGCTTAAATGCGTCAGAATCGCAATAGAAAGCGGAGTTGAGACCATAGTGAAAGTAGTGGTGCTTGGGAAGGGGGACTTAGGCGATGTGAAGAAGCTCTGTGAGGACATTTCCGAGTTTGCAACTGCCGCCCCGAACTTTTACTTCGTCATACAGCCCGTCACCTCGCCTAACGGAATTAAACTCTCAGCAAGCGACCTATACGGATTTTCAGAAGCCGCAGGTGAGTTCTTCAAGGACAGGGTAATGGCCATACCGCAGGTCCATAAGCTGCTGAAGGCGCCTTAGAGCACACTTACGCCGCTCTACAATATGCCGCCGTCAGAACCATTGGTCTATCCTCGTCTGTCCCCGCTCAACCTCCGCAGTCATTTTTCCCCTCGCTTTTGCCCTTTTCCTCCGCTCAGCCCCACTGCGCTCGGCGGCGCCGCCCTTTAGCTTTTCAATTGCCTTTTCGACACGTTCCTCCGAGAAGTCGTGCTCGTCGCACAGAAACCTTTTTATTGCATCCTCGTCAGGCACTGCCCACGCAAGCTTGTAGTCATCGGTCACGTCCGGCTCCAAGAAGATGCGACGCACCTCCTCGTAGTCTTCGATTTCCTTGCCGATTGCGGAGAGGGCGGCTTCGAGGCTCCCGTGCTCCTTTATCAGCTTGAGCGCCTTCTTTGCGCCGATGCCCTTAATGCCGTCGTTGAAGTCGGTGCCTATGAGGATAGCAATGTCCACGAGTTGCACTCTTGTGATGCCAAGCTTTTCGAGCTGACTCAGCTCTATAAGCTCAGGACTTATTTCAACACGCCGTCCTGACGGCAGTTTTCTTTTCCTACTGATGCTCAGGTTTCTGACGAGGAGAGGGGCGCCGAATAGCAAAGAGTCGTAGTCCTGCGACGCCACATAGTCAGCGTCGCCCCGCCGCACGATGTGAGCCGCCTGTGCTTCCCCCTCCGAGGGCGCCTGCACGCACGGTATGCCCATATAGCCGAGGAGCGTCTTTGCATCCCGTATTATGGCTTCATCGACCTTCGCCGACGCCTGTGCATATTTGAAAGCTTCTTCAGGCGCTACTTCTTTGAGTTCTTCCCAAAGCCGTCGAGCTTCTTCTCGGTGCGCCGCCCGCTTTTGGAGGGTTTCTGCCTTCAGCCTGTGCGGCTCGCCGTCGAAGACGAACACTAACTTTATTCCTGACTCCACAAGATTAGATGTTCGGTAAATCAAACCTGAGAGATGGGATGTGATTCTGCCCTTTGAATCCATGAGGGGCGTGCCGTCGGGTTGCCTTATTATGCTGAGGAATTGGTAAAGGGTATTATAAGCATCTACCGCCACAACCCTACCGGCGAGGCTCCCAAGACTCAGCTCTTTAGGCACGAAAAGACTGCCTATGTCCACACCCATTATCCAATTATTCTTTTGATATCTTAAGAATACTTGCCTACTATCAATACTTACACTAAATCCGTTTCAGGGTCTTAACGGCGGCAGATGTTCGAGCTGAGTTGCGTGCGAGGGTAAGCTTCGACCCCAACACTCATGGCTAAGACTTACCCTCGGAGCTGAAGATCAATGCTCCTTTGAAATGAACGCACCCCTTAAAGGGGATGCATCCACGCACGGTGGAAGAGGCGTCCACGAACTTCAATCGCACCGTCGAGAGGAGGGTAACGGTGCGTCACACATACTTTATCATACGGAACTCCTTCATCTTCTTCAGGAACTCCGCAACGTCCTTCTTCAAGGTCTCACGGTCAACGTCGTATTCCGCACAGATTGCATCTTCTATGTCCTTGACCGTGTGCTCGCCGTCGCACATCTTCACTATCAAAGAACCAACCTCGTTCGCCTCGTAAAGCTTCCCCTTCCTAACGTCCATCACTATTATCCCGGTCTCACTCTCTCTCGTTATGTATTTCGCTTTCTCTTCTATGCTAAACGTATCTTTGAGCTTGGGCTTCTTATTTTCCTCCATCATATTCACACACCTCTTAGCAATAGATCGCTTTGGAGTTGGGCACTACCACTAATCCTCCAACCTTCCTATTTAAAAATTTTCTTTCATACCCAACACTTATTATCCTAGCCCTAAGTTTAGTATATGTTGCTGCCTGAGCCACAAAGGGAGGGGAAGATTTTCTTAGAGGAAGCAATACGCAAGAGAAAATCTCGTCGGCGGTTCAGCGTGCGCAGCCTGACGGCGGCGCAGCTCTCCCAACTTATATGGGCAGCGAAGAAAATACCGTCGGCGGGCGCCCTTTACCCCTTGGAGTTATATGCCGTCATCGGGAAAGACTGCGTTGAGGGTGCAGACGCCGGCGTCTACCGTTGCGAAATAGGCAGGATAACGTTGCATAAGCCTGGTGACTTACGATTAGAGCTTGCTAGCGCCTGCCTCCACCAGATGTTCATCGCCGAGGCGCCGGTTTCGTTTGTCATCGCTGCCGAATACGAGCGGACGACCCGAAGATACGGCGAGCGTGGCATCAGATACGTTTTGATGGAAGTGGGGCACGCCGGTCAGAATATATACTTACAGTGCGAAGCTTTGGGGCTCGGAACCGTAGCAATAGGCGCCTTTTATGATGACGAGGTCTCATCGGTCCTAAACTTGCCGAAAATGCACCGCCCGCTCTACGTCATGCCCGTCGGGTATGCAAGAGAGCTTTAGTCAAAATTGGAAAAACAAGATGGAAAAAATAAAAAAAAGTTATTTCAAGCAACTGAGATTTCCGTAAAACCGAGGTCGCTGATGACGTTAGTAAGTGGCATGTTTGTGGCTTTTGCCAGCGTCGAGGGCGAGTATATGCAGGTAGCAGCGTCCGTAGCCACGATGTCGGCGCCGCTGCGTAGTTGCGCATACCAGACGAGCGCAAACGGCGCGCCTCCCCAGTTGCTGACGGATATGCTCATGCTGTACGTGCCGTCGTAGCCCGGTGGTATTGACAACGTGCTTATCTCCCTCCAGAAGCGGAACTGCGGTATACCTACGTAGATGTCGAGAGTTAGTGCGCTGTCCGTGGGGTTCGTTATGTCGTAAGAGACTATCATAGTATCGCCAGGCGAGTATTCCCACGTGTTTGTCGAAACGGAGACCTCAGGCTCTGCCGCAGCACCATATTCCAAGGCGTTCCTTATTATCGTCTTGAGGATTGTGTAATCGGACGCCCACGTCCAGTAGTCTTCGGCAGGCGAATTTATGAACCATATCAAGATGCCGCTTCCGATGTTCTTCGTCACGAGCGCCGGGTATCCATCGCCGTTCTCAGCGACGACCGTCGCTGTAGCGTCCGTTATCCTTAGCATGTAATAAGTGGCG
>Ga0164311_10001476_pt1 | contig 11547 bp, 6 predicted proteins | sample GuaBasSedimGuay2_FD_121796 | JGI IMG/M metagenome (GOLD analysis project Ga0164311, IMG submission 121796) | Subseafloor sediment microbial communities from Guaymas Basin, Gulf of California, Mexico - Guay2, Core 4569-9, 9-12 cm | ecosystem: Environmental > Aquatic > Marine > Hydrothermal vents...
CTACTATAGTTGGGTGCTTCACGCGTAATGGTAATGTCGTGCGGATGATTTTCCACCACTCCGGCAGCGGTAATTTTAATAAACTGTGCTTTCTGCAGTTCGGCTATGGTTTTTGCACCCGTATAGCCCATACCCGAACGCAATCCGCCTACCATCTGAACAATAACTTCATTTAAAGAACCTTTGTAAGGTACTCTGCCCACAATTCCTTCAGGCACAAGTTTTTTCAGATCGTCTTCGGCATCCTGGAAATAACGGTCTTTGGATCCATCTTTCATCGCTTCCACCGATCCCATTCCCCGATAGGTTTTAAACTTTCTGCCGTCGTAAATAATTGTTTCTCCGGGTGATTCGTCAACACCGGCAAACAACGACCCTGCCATAATCGTATCAGCGCCAGCCGCAATAGCCTTGACTATATCACCTGTATAACGAATTCCACCGTCGGCAATTACCGGTATCCCTGATCCTTTAACAGCCTGCGCTACCTCGTAAACAGCTGAGAGCTGAGGAACACCTACTCCGGCGATAATACGTGTAGTACAGATAGAACCGGGACCGATGCCCACTTTCAGTGCATCAACACCAGCTGCCAGCAAATCCATGGCTGCATCGGCTGTAGCAATATTTCCCACAATAAGATCCACATCAGGGAATTTCGACTTGATCAGTTTAGCCATATCAAGAACACCTTGCGAATGGCCATGGGCTGTGTCAATTACAATGGCATCCACATCCTCATTAACAAGCGCTTCAACTCTTTTCAATGTGTCTGAAGCGATGCCCACAGCAGCAGCCACGCGAAGTCGCCCTTTTTCATCTTTACAGCTGTTTGGGTGTGTGGCAATTTTTAATATGTCTTTGTAGGTAATTAAGCCTACCAGTTTATAATTTTCATCAACAACCGGTAGTTTCTCAATTCTGTGTTCCTGTAAAATATCAGCAGCTTTCTCAAAATCAGTAAATTCTCTTGTCGTGATCAGATTTTCTTTTGTCATGGCAGACTGCACTTTTTTGCCATGATTGCGCTCAAACCGTAAATCGCGATTGGTCACAATACCGACTAATTTATTCGTATCATCCACCACCGGAATACCGCCGATACTGTATTCTTTCATTATATTCAACGCATCCTGAACAGTAGCTTCAACCCGGAGTGTAATAGGGTCGATGATCATACCGTTTTCAGCCCTCTTCACTTTCCTTGTTTCCGTGGCCTGCCGTTCAATGGTCATGTTCTTGTGCATGACACCAATTCCGCCTTCCTGAGCCATGGCAATCGCCATTTTCGACTCGGTAACCGTATCCATAGCTGCCGAAACAATGGGGACCTTTAATGAGATGTTTCGCGAAAATTTAGTTGTAAGATCTGTTTCTCTGGGTAAAACATTTGAATGTTGCGGAACCAGAAGTACGTCATCGTATGTAAGGCCTTCCCCCTTAAATTTTTCTTTATCGAAAGACATGTTCAGAAAGTTTTAAAATTGCGCAAAAGTACCAAATTAATCAATATCTGCAGCGCATTCTGCATCGGGAACCGGGTTATTTAACAACCTTTAATAAATAACCGTTACCGTCCCCTGCCTGTTTACAGAATTACCAAATACATCCCTGTACTGAAATTTATAAATGTACACTCCCTGCTGCACATAGGCACCCTTATATGTCCCGTCCCAACCAGCCAGCTTATCAGTTGTTTCAAAAATAAGTTGCCCCCATCTGTTGTAAATCTGAAACAGATAATTTGTCCCTCCCAGAAAACGAAACACAGGTTTGAACAAAGATTCTGTTCCGCCGGGCTTAAATGCATTAGGAAAATAAACATCTGATTCGGGAGTTACGGTTGCGCGGTTTGAGTTGCTTGTTTCTTTAAACCAGTAATCATTTACTTTGCGTTCGACAGCCAGAACCCAATATACCAGACTTTCAACAGAACCTGCAATAGCAGAAATATCATCGGTGTATTCAGTTCTATTCCGCCAAACGGAATCTATCGGAGCGAGTGGTTCTACATTATTTTCCATACGGTAAATATAATATTGGGCAACTCCTGAGCCCCATCCTTTAAAAAGATTCCATTGTAGCAGGTTGTGGTTTTTATCCAAAATATTGACCCCCAAATGGATTGTTTTTAGTTCATTCGACTCAATCCATTTATGTCCACAGCTGTCCATGACTTTAACCTTATATTTATAAAACCCTTTGGATCCGTCAGCACTTGTGTCCGTCAATCTTACAGGCCTTTCTGTCAGTGTATTTACATGAATAGTTTTCAGATAATAAAGATCGTTCTCACCCGGTTCACTTCGCCAGATTGCCAGTGATGAGTTTTTAACAGCTGTATCGTAATCTATCGTTAAATCAATTTGGTTGTTTGGCAACACATCGGCATTGGCAAAATAAGTATACGAAGGCTTATCGTAATTATAGGCATAGATTGTTTTAATGCAGGAGGACGTTGTGTAATAGGTACCGTTTTTGTAAACGGTTTCCCTTATAAAGTATGAATAGAGCCTGCCAACTCTTAAGTCTTCGTCCACAACAGTAATGTATTGCAGGTCCTTATTTATTTCCGGCTTATATATAACTGATTGAGTATACATTACATTCGTGTTTTCATTTCCCAGACTGGAATTACCTATCAAATCAAAATGTATTGAATCACCCTCTAAATCAACAAACGGCTCAAAGGTAATTACCGCTTCGAGTTTACACGGATTGTATGCAACATCAATCAAACGAATGTTGCTCTTAGGGCTGGAAAAGGTGCCGGGGCTTTTGTTGCCGCAACTATCCATTGAGGCAATGGCGTATGAGTAAACAGTATCACATGCCGCCACCGTAGTGTCGACATAAAACGTGTTGTTGATGCCATAAACCGTATCAACGTCCATAAATGCACTTCCAATCTTACGGTAAATAATATATGCGGCCACATCTTCGCTTTGTGATGCGTGCCAACCTAAAACAATGTGTGGTGTGTCGTTAAAATAATTGATACTCACCGAATCGAACACCGGGTTGTCGGGATAATTGGCCTCAGTGAAAAAACCCCCTTTGTAATTAGAGCCATAGGTGCAATTGTAAGGTGTAATCAACTCCACTTCGTATTCAATGTACGTAGCACATATGCCATCGGCAATAACCTCATTATAAAAGGTTCCGCTATGCTCCGCAACAATTTCCGTCCAGTTTCCGTGTGTGTATTTCCTCCATATTTTATACTTATTTCCTTGCAGGCCATTTGGCGGATTCCAACTGAGTTTTGCCACATCGGGCTGTGAAGAGTCGAGAAACAGAAAAATAGTTTGCTGCACAAGAGATGACAATGAATCACCGGAAAAATACACCTTTAACTGATAATACTGCGAGGATACATCGGCAGACGCGCCTGTGTGAATATAATTGATTATATATTCATTTGTTGTGGAAAATATTTCGGTATACGTCAGATTATCGGATGAATGAAATATCTTATACTCCTCAAAACCGCTACCATTGTAAGGCAGCCAGTTAATTTCAACATCTCCGCTGTCGCGCACATCCAGGCAGGTGATAACCGGTTGTCCTGAAAGTATCCAGGATGAAAATAACAATAAAAGTCCGCTTAAGGTTATCCTCATCTACTCACTTATTTGTTAGTATTGTTTGTTTTTCCAACCACTAAAGTAATCATATCATCCGGATGAAGATATTTATTGGCAGCTTCAAGCAACTTATCTGAAGTAATTTGCAGCATTTCATTCAGGCTTTTCTTGTAATAGGCAAATCCTTCACCTATTTCCCTGGCCCCTTTAAAGCGTTCAGCCAAAGCAAACGGACCATCGAATGTGCGCAAATAAGTACCGTAAATATAATTTTTCACCCGTATTAATTCGTCTTCGTCAATTTTTGTGTTCCTGAGCCGTTCCATTTCTTTGTATATCTCTGTTAATGCAGCATCTGTATGTTGCACGTTCACTTCTGTAGATACTGAAAAATAACCGGCATGTTTGTAATTGGTAATAAAGGAACTGACACCGTATGTATAACCTTTGTCTTCACGCAAATTCGACATCAGCCGAGAGCCGAAATAACCTCCCAGAACAGTATTTAACAGTAAAAAACTGTTGTAATCGGGATGGAGACGGTTGATCATCGGTCGTCCTACCCTGATGGCCGATTGCATGGCGTTCGGCTTTTCAATATATCTCTCTTTATTATCAATTATTCCGGTAACTGGTATTTCTTTGTCTGACACTGGGTTTTGTTTCCAGATTACGCCCACATATTTGTTTAATAGTGATAAGATATCACCGGGCATTTTCCCACTTACCAATAAATAGGCATTCTCAGGGTGATAATGTCTGTTGTAAAAAGAAAAAAGGTCGTCTCTGTTCAGCAGATCAAAGTCTGTTATTTCCAGTACCTGGCCATAGGAAGACCCCTTGCCAAATATAAGCTTGTTAAATTCGAGCATGGCTTTATACCTGACCTTTTCGCTGTTGATCAAAAACTCCTGTCGTTGCCTGTCAATGTGAATATTCAGCTCTTCCTGCGGGAAATCGGCTTCTGTCAGTATTTTACCGATGATAGGAATTAACTGTTCTAAATATTTTGTAAGCACATACAACGTAATAATTGCCGAATCTTTTGTAACAGACACATCAAGATAAGCGCCGTAGAAATCAATCATTCCGGCTATTTTTGAGGAACTGTATTGTTTTGTCCCTTCCTTTAACAATTTTCCAACACTCGAAGCAGTTAATCTTTTCGACTGGTATACAGAACCGGCCTCAATAATAACATCCAGACGAACAACATTTTCGTTACCTGCATGTATCAAATATACATCCAGACCATTATCCAAAGTTCTCTTTTCCGGTTCTTCAAGAACCAGATCTACCGGTTGTCCGTGGGATGGTGTAACGTTTCTGTCGATTGTCATTTGCTTGTTCAATGCTTAGTTACTTTTAGCCTTGTAAAAAAGTTTACTGGGTTTCGATTCAATAAAAATCTCCTTTGCCGTATTTTGAATGTCTTTCAGGGTAACCGCACGGTATTTTGCAACCTCCTCATCGAGCATATGTGCATTTCCCAGCATCTCATAGTAACCCAGACTCATTGCTTTATTCAGAACTGACATCCTGCCGAACAACAAATTAGCTTCAATCTTATTGTTTATTTTTTTCAATTCTTCCTTGGAAACGGGTTGCTGACAAATATTATGCAACTCTGAAAAAATCAGGTTCTCAGCATCTCCCACTGTGGCACCGTTCAATAATTTTCCCGTTACGATGAATAAACCCCGGTCAATGTCGCCCGTGACGAAAGCGCTTATTTCAGAGAACATTTTGGATTTTTTGACAAGATTTTGGTACATCCTTGAAGAATTGCCATTCGAGAGCACATCTGAGATCAAATCTGTCCTGTAAAAATTGTCTTCGGTTCGGCTTGCCATATGCCAGGCCATATAGACAGCATTTTGCGGCACATTCCTGTCAACCACAAGTTCCCGTACCTCATCCTGATGTGGTTCCTGCGGATAATTTCTTTTTATTTCTTTTCCCGGGGGAATAGGGCCAAACCACTTTTCCGACAGTTTGAAGATCTCTTCCGGATCAACGTCACCTGCAACAGTCAAAATAGCGTTATCCGGATTGTAAAACTTATGATAAAATGCCTGTACCTCTTCCATTGTGGCCTGCTCAATATGGCTGATATCCTTTCCAATAGTGTTCCATTGGTAAGGATGCTTCTTGTAAGCAAGCGGCTTCAGTAACAAATACACATCTCCATAAGGCTGGTTGAGGTAGTTTTGTTTAAACTCTTCCACCACTACCTGACGCTGCACATCAAGACTCTTTTCGGAAAAAGCCAGGGAGAGCATTCTGTCGGATTCGAGCCAGAAAGCCGTTTCTATATTATTTTTCGGAATTGTCAGATAATAGTTAGTAAAATCATTATTTGTGAATGCGTTGTTTTCCCCGCCGGCTTTTTGTAACGGCTCGTCATATTTCGGAATATGAAGAGACCCTCCAAACATCAGATGTTCAAAGAGGTGGGCAAAACCCGTCCGGTCAGGATTTTCATCACGCGAACCCACCTTCTAAATCATGTTCATTGCCACAATGGGCGTACTCCTGTCTCTGTGAACAATCACTCTCAGGCCGTTCTTTAACATGTATGAATTATACGTCAGCATAGCATACCCAAATAATCACGCAAACTTAAAGATATAACTTAAACGAAGGCGATTTATTTTACATTCATCTTCTTAAAAAACACTACTTTTGCGTACTGTTTCATATCAACATTATTAACGAAAAAAATCCGATCATGGAAAGAGACCAAAAAATATTTGACCTGATAAAACAGGAAAAGGACAGGCAAATGCACGGAATAGAATTAATAGCTTCTGAGAATTTTGTCAGCGAACAGGTTCTGGAAGCTATGGGTTCGGTAATGACAAATAAATATGCCGAAGGATATCCGGGAAAAAGATATTATGGCGGTTGCGAGGTCGTGGACCAGTCGGAGCAACTGGCTATTGACCGGGCCTGTGAGCTATTTGACGCTGAGTATGCAAACGTGCAACCCCATTCGGGCGCACAGGCCAATATGGCTGTATTTCTGGCATGCCTTAAACCGGGCGATACGTTTATGGGACTGGATCTCTCACATGGAGGTCATCTTTCTCATGGTTCTTTTGTTAATTCATCAGGTATTTTATACAACCCTATTGCCTATAAAGTAAAGGAAGACACCGGCACTGTTGATTATGATGAGATGGAACAACTGGCCCTGAAAGAAAAACCTAAAATGATCATTGCAGGAGCTTCGGCTTACTCAAGAGACTGGGACTATGAACGCATGAGGAATATAGCTGATCAAATCGGGGCTATTTTAATGGCTGATATAGCCCACCCTGCCGGATTAATTGCTAAAGGCATACTGAACGACCCAATTGAACATTGTCATATAGTTACAACAACAACGCACAAAACCTTACGCGGACCACGTGGGGGTATGATCCTTATGGGTGAAGATTTTGAAAATCCATGGGGTCTTAAAACACCCAAAGGGGTTACAAAAATGATGTCAACAGTACTGAATTCTGCTGTTTTTCCGGGTATTCAGGGCGGTCCCCTGGAACATGTTATTGCGGCTAAAGCGGTAGCATTCGGCGAAGCACTGACAGATGCATATTTCGAATACATCCTGCAGGTGAAGAAAAATGCTGATGTAATGGCCAAAGCATTCATCGACAGAGGATACAAAGTGATCTCAGGAGGCACAGATAATCATCTGATGCTGATCGACCTGAGAAGCAAATTCCCGGATATCACCGGAAAGGTCGTTGAGAACACACTTGTAAAAGCCGATATAACCATTAATAAAAATATGGTTCCGTTCGATAGCCGATCACCATTCCAGACAAGTGGTCTGAGGGTTGGAACACCTGCTATCACGACACGAGGATTAAAAGAACAACATATGGAGCCAATCGTTGCCCTGATCGATGAAGTGATCAGCAACATCGAAGATGAAAAAGTACTTGATTTAGTTAAAAAGCGGGTAAACAAGATGATGAACGAGTTTCCTCTTTTCGCCTATTAACCGTAGCACATATTCTGTAAAATAGTTATATTGCCACCTGATCAAAAGGTGGCTTTTTTTTACCTGCACGATATTATACAGTTATGAGTAAAACTCTTTTTATAGTTCGACATGCCAAATCATCGTGGGACAATCCAATGCTGGCTGACCACGACCGGCCACTGAAGCAAAAAGGAATCAAAAAAACACTGAAAGTTGCAGGATACGTAAAGACAAGGATTATCTGCCCTGAACTTTTTTTGTCGAGCACAGCAACGCGGGCAAAACAAACGGCGCTGATCATGGCTGAAGAGCTGGGATACCCGAAAGAAAAAATACAATATACAAAGAAGCTGTATCATGCAGGAGCCGACACTATATTCAACGAATTGTATGCACTTCCCGATGACATCAATTCGGTAATGATTTTCGGGCATAATCCCGGATTTACTTATTTTGTAAATGAATTCTTAGATCCTAGCCTTGATAATTTACCGACTTCAGGCCTGGTAAGTGTATCTTTTAAAGCAGATAAATGGCAGGAAATTGACGCTTCCGATTTTCATGTTAACTTTGTAGTGATTCCTAAAATGCTAAAATAAATGGGCGCTGTTAAAAAACAATACTTCATCAACCGCGAAGTTTCCTGGCTTCATTTTAACGAACGCGTGCTTCAGGAAGCGATGGATGAAAGCAACCCTATTATTGAACGGCTTAAGTTTCTTGGCATCTTTTCCAGCAACCGCGATGAATTCTTCAGGGTCAGGGTTGCCACCATTAAGCGGCTCGCCCTTCTCCAAAAATCAAAAAGCGAGAAATTCAGTTACAATCCGGTAAAATTGCTGAAAGAGATCGGAAAAATCGTTGAAGAACAGGAAAAAAAGTTTACCGACACTTATATCAATATAAAGCAAGAACTGGAAAGAAAGAATATTGTTTTCCTTGATGAACACACACTAAATAAAGAACAGGGACAATTCGTCAGGCAATTATTTCACGATGAAGTACGGCCTTTTCTTTTTCCCATTATGCTCAATAATCTGAAAAGTCCCGATTTTCTGAGAGACAACACTATTTATCTGGCGCTTGAATTAAAGGACTCGACACAACAACGAAAAGATGATTATGCCATTATCATCGTGCCAACGGAGCAAATCTCGCGCTTCGTACAATTACCGGGTAACCACGAAAAGAAATATATTATTTTACTTGATGATGTGATCCGTTTCGCGATTGGCAGTATTTTCAACCCTTTCGGATATGATATCATTAAAGGATATACCGTTAAGTTTACCCGCGATGCCGAACTGGACATCGACAACGATGTTTCAAAAAGTTTTATCGAACTGATCAGCGAAAGTATCAAACGCAGAAAAAAAGGATTACCGGTACGTTTCGTTTATGATAAAGAGATGCCGGAGCCTTTATTTAAAAAACTTATTAAAAAACTCCAGATCAGTGAAATAGACAACCTTAGGGGTGGGGGCAAATACCACAACTTCAAAGATTTTATGAACTTCCCAAAAATTGGCTCTAAAGAACTTCATTACCCGAAAACCAGACCCCTGAATCATAAACTCCTCCCGCAAAAAGAAAGCATTTTTAAGGCCATCAGCAAGCAGGACATACTGGTTCATTACCCTTATCAATCATTTCAATACATCGTTGACCTGTTGCGAGAGGCTGCGATCGACCCCAAAGTGAGGGCTATTAAAATGACCTTTTACAGAGCTGCACGGAATTCGAATGTTATCAATGCACTAATCAATGCAGCCCGGAACGGTAAAAACGTAACCGTATTTCTGGAAATCCAGGCAAGGTTTGACGAAGAAGCTAACATTTACTGGATCAGAAAACTGACTGAAGAGGGTGTAAAACTTATAAAAACCTTACCCGGGTTTAAAGTACACAGCAAACTGATGGTGATCAGAAGAAAAGAAAACGGAGAAAATGTTTATTATGCCAATATAAGCACCGGAAATTTCAACGAGTCAACAGCAAAGGTTTATGCCGATGACAGCCTGTTAACAGCACATCAGGGCATAGCCAAAGAAGTAAATACAATGTTTCATTTGTTTGAATCGCCCTACAATCCGCCAAAATTCAAGCATCTTCTTGTAGCTCCCTATTATATAAGGAACAGCTTTATCCGCTTGCTCAACAATGAAATAAAAAATGCCAGGGAAGGCAAGGAAGCCTGGGCTATTATTAAATTAAACAACCTGACCGATCAGAAGATCGTGCGCAAACTTTACACAGCATCGAAAGAAGGCGTTAAAATTAAGATCATATGTCGTGGCATTTGTATCCTTGTACCGCAGATTAAAGGCCTGAGCGAAAATATTGAGGTGATCAGCATTGTGGACAAATTCCTTGAGCATTCACGTTTGTTCGTGTTTAATAACGGGGGAAGTCCTAAATATTACCTGGCTTCTGCCGACTGGATGGTGCGTAATTTTGATCACCGATTTGAGGTTGCCTGCCCGGTTTATGATAAAGATCTGCAGCAGGAAATATTGGATACACTGCAAATACAATTAGCCGACAATGTAAAAGCACGTTATGTAAATCTAAAACACAACAACATATACAAAACAAGAGAATCGGACGAAGAACCGCTGGTACGTGCACAGATCAGCATCTACGATTACCTTAAAAAAAGAAAGTACAATATCGAATAATGTACAACCAGAATATAAGCGAAATATTTCTTTTAAAGCATATTAACTAACTTTGTACCTGCACTTAATGAGCACAGAAATGAACCGCATATGTTTCTATATTATAACTTTCTTCATAATGTTCTCAGGCAGTGTATTAAACGGGCAGTCAAGCCTGGAAATAACCACTGAGATTTCCGATGATAAAAGTGACCTCGAGAAGCTTCAGATCTTTCTCAATCTGGCAGAAGAAACCAAATACGTTGATCTTGAGAATGCAATTTCTTATGCACGTCAGGCCGTTCAACTGGCTAACACTACTCAGTCGGAAGAGGGAAGAGCAAAAGCCACAGAAGCTTTGGGTGATTTATTTCAAATGAATAATAATTTTCAGCCCGCCATCAACTACTATCTGATCAGTGCCAAATTATACAACAGCCTTGGTAACACAAAAAAACTTGCAGAGGTTTACGGCAAACTTGGCAGGTTATCGTATATAGATAACTACAATCTGGAAAGTGCTATGCAGTATTATGAAAAAGCATTGAGTCTCGGTATCGAACTGAACGATCAGGATTTAATTGCAAATACATACAACCGGATTGGCGGCATTTTCTTCCGCCAGAAAAATTATGAAGAGGCCCATTATTATTATAAAGAAGCTCTATCGATCTGGGAGCGCTCAGGATCGGAAAAAGGTATGGCCATCGCCCTGAACAACATTGGGGAAATCTATCGCATGCAGGAAAAATACGACTCTGCACTTAACTATTATGAGCAAAGCCAATCTCTCAACGAAAAGATCAATTATAAAATTCTAATGGCAACCACACTCGAAAACATCGGACTTATCAAAAGTGAGAAAGGTAAAAAGGAAGAGGCATTTGTATATTTTGCTAAAGCATATAAAATAATCGAAGAAATCAATAATAAGGAAAAAAAAGTCGAACTGCTTCTCACAATGGCCGGGCAACACAATAGATACGACAACTTTGATGAAGCACTTAAATATTACAAAACCGCTTATGCCATCGCCACTTCATCAAGTCATTGGCCACATATAGCCGAGGCCGCTCAGGGATTAGCAAACATTTACGAAAAAACGGGAAATTACAAGGACTCGTATTCCTATTTTAAAATCTCTTCTTCATACGGAGACTCAATTGATCAACGGCAAAAGAATAACCGGATAACCGAGCTACAGTCGCGGTTTAAAAGTGATCTCCAGGAGAAAGAACTTCAAATTGCCAAAAATGAAATCGTTCTCTTTGAAAACGAAAGGAAATTAAATACACTAAAACTCAATTTA
>Ga0164311_10001477_pt1 | contig 11547 bp, 11 predicted proteins | sample GuaBasSedimGuay2_FD_121796 | JGI IMG/M metagenome (GOLD analysis project Ga0164311, IMG submission 121796) | Subseafloor sediment microbial communities from Guaymas Basin, Gulf of California, Mexico - Guay2, Core 4569-9, 9-12 cm | ecosystem: Environmental > Aquatic > Marine > Hydrothermal vents...
GGCAAGGGCTTGAAGAGCTAAACCCCCTAGGCTAAGCTTATAGTCCTCCTTTACGCTTAGTTCTTGAGGTTCAGGCTTTGAGCCGAGAGGAGCTCCTAGCCCTAATACCAGCGTTGAAGCTTGGCTTGACCTACATGGGGCACCGCAAGTACGCCTTAATCGTCACGAGTAGACGCATAGTGGCTGTGGACATAGGCCCCTTATACTCGAGGAGGGATAAGGCCAGGATACTGTTGAAGTCAATTGTGGGGGGCTTAATTGGATACTTCACGCTGGGGGGCTTGCCTGGGTTTGTGGGTGGCAGTGCTGCTTTCTCAAGCCTCGACGAGGAGCCTCCACAACCCCCTAAGCTGATGAGAGGCATCTCAAGGATCATGGGGAGGCCTAGGTTCGAGGCCCCTCTAAGCTCAGTAGTTAGGGTTGAGGTGAAAAGGAAGAGCTCGACTGTTAAGATTAAGTGTGAAGGTGGCAGCCTTAAGCTCGTGGTCTCAGACCTAGGGAGGCTCTTGAAGTCTCTTAGCAGCGTCCTCCCTCCATGGAAGATTAAGGTGCGTTAACGTGAAATTCTAGGTCAACCTCTTAGCTGTGAGCTATGGAGCTGAGCTTCAAGAGGCCTAGGCGAGTGGAGTAGAGGTGCAGGAGCGGTCATGGGGGCGGGTTCTCATCACAAGCTCAGAGCTCGGCCAGCCCACTCATCCCCACTAGGGCTTTGCTCCTTCGAGATCTTAAACTTAACCCAGCCCATAAACCTCAAGTTGAGCTGTGTTTGAAGTTCACAGGGCTCTGCCGCCTCTCTGCCATAAGTCAATAGCTTTAAAAGCTCTTGAAGAGCGGAGTTGCGATTAGAGCTAGGCTGTTGAATGAGGGGTTAAGGCTAGGCTATACAAGCTCGAGGCCTACAGCTCATCAGCCTAGGCTAAGCCGCAACCTTTAAGCTTGGGCATGGGGGATTAAGCCTCGACGGGGCTCATGATGAGGTTATCGGCGGCCTGAGGAGTGATGACTAGAGGGTCACCTGAGAAGCCCCGCAACACCTCTTACTCTAATGGTTCCAGTAGGAGCTCTATGAAGGAGCTCTCGCTAGGCCTTCTATTGAAGAGCTCTAGGATCTTGGAGGCTAGCCCCACATCCCTAATGACCACTCGCCTGCCTTCAACTAAGCCCCTTAAGGCCTCTTGAGGAAGCTCCTCCCTCAAGCTCTCTAGGTCCACTTGGCCTAATAGCTGCTCGACGACGAAGCCCGACGTGAAGTGCCTGGTTAGAGCTATGAAGCCCTTTGACTCCTCCACGTAGCGTAAGCTCACCTTAACCTTCAAGGCGCCCCTGAAGGGGTTGTCCTCCTCAAGCTATTAAACCTCATGCGCAAGCGCAGCTGCTGAGTGGAGCTGCGGGAAAGGTTAAAGGAGTTTTTAGGCTTTAGGTGTCTCGGTGTCTAATTGTGTCCACATCTCTTGAGGATAAGGAGCTCATAGTCGTCACGGTTGTGGGTGCTGATAGAACTGGCATAGTGGCTGGCATAACGAACGTCTTGGCGGGCCTAAACGTGAACATCGAGGACATAAGCCAAACAGTTTTGAGGGGCTTCTTCGCCATGATACTCATAGCCGACATGAGCAAGGCGACTTGCAGCTTGAGGGAGCTTAGGGAGAAGCTCGAGGTCAAGGCCAAGGAGCTCGGCGTAGAGGTATTCGTGCAGCACGCAAGCATATTCAGGGCTATGCACAGGGTGTAGAGGTGTAGCTCATGCCCATAGTTGCCCACCCATCGGAGATAGTCGAGACCATAGAGATGATAAGGTACTTGAAGTTCGACGTGAGAGCTGCAACTCTAAGCTTAAGCTTGATGGACTGCGCCACCTCAGACCTCAAGCTCATGTTGAGCCTCGTCGAGGAGAAGCTTAAGTCGATTCTCCCGGGCTTCGTGGAGGCTGTCGATGAGGTTGCTGAGAGATTTGGGGTTCCAATAGTCAATAAGAGGTTATCGGTGACTCCTCTAAGCGTGCTCGCTGAGCCCTACGCCTCTAAGAGCTTGGAGGATGGTAGGAGGGCTCTTGTGAAGCTAGCGTCAACCATAGACTCGACGGTGGGCGAGTGCGATGTAGACTATGTAGGCGGCTTCTCAGCCTACGTGGCTAGAGGCTCCACTCCTGGGGATCAAGCACTTCTATCCTGTATAGCCGATGTACTCTCCTCAACTGAGAGGCTGTTCTCCTCGATTAATGCAGCTCAGACAGGCATAGGCGTCAACGTGGACGCCATCTACGAGGTCTCCAAGCAGGTGAAGCGCCTAAGCGAGTTGACGCCTAAGGGGATTGGGTGTGTTAAGCTCGGTGTATTCGCAAATCTCCCTGAAGACGTGCCCTTCATGCCTGGAGCCCACCACGGACCTAACATGCCGAGCGAGGCCCTCCACATAGCGATAAGCGGGCCGGGGGTTGTTGAGCACGCGATAAAGGCTAGGTGTCAGGGAAAGAGCTTAACCGAGGTCTTCGAGGAGGTCAAGAGAGTCGTCTTCAAGATAACTAGAGCTGGAGAGCTGATAGGTAAGGAGATAGCTGAGAGAATAGGTGTTAAGCTATGCACAGTCGACTTGTCGTTAGCGCCTTCACCGACCATAGGGGACTCCGTGGCCGACATAATTGAGGCCATGGGGGTTGAGAGCTTTGGAGCTCCAGGCACACTAGCAGCTCTAGCCCTCTTAACGGAGGGCTTGAGGAGAGGGGGAGCCATGGCTACTACGAACGTCGGCGGCTTCAGCGGGGTCATGCTTCCGGGCAGCGAGGATCTGGGGTTGACGGATGCCATTAAGAGGGGCTCGGCCTCGCTCTGGTGCTTAGTAGCGTGTTGCTCCATATGCTCAACTGGCCTAGACATGGTCTGCATACCTGGAGACACGCCTGTAGAGGTGATCGCCGGGTTGATGGCTGACGTGCTCTCCATAGGCGTCATGAACAGCAAGGCCGTGGGGGTCAGGGTCATACCAGTGCCTGGAGCTAAGCCTGGGGATGAAGTGGACTTCGGGGGCCTCTTGGGGAGGAGCGTGGTCCTCGACGTCGGCGGCTTTACGCCTAGAGACTTCATATGTAGACGAGGCGAGATACCACACTACAAGCATAGGTGGTAGCCAAGCAGCTCCTACTCAAGCAGTTGCACGCTCAGCACCTTAACCTCGATTTAAAGCTGCGAAAAGACTATCTACGCTTAGCTTAACGAGATTAGGCTGAAGTGGCTGGCTGAGGTTGAGGTCATGGGTGGAGAGAGGCCTAGCTGGGACGAGTACTTCATGAAGATAGCTCACGACGTAGCCTCTAGGTCCACGTGTCTTCGACGTAAGGTTGGGGCAATACTAGTGAAGGACAAGAGGATACTGGCCACGGGCTACAACGGAGCGCCTAAGGGGCTTCCTCACTGCGAGAGGTGTCTTAGAGAGGAGCTTGGGGTTCCATCAGGCCAGCGCCACGAGCTCTGCCGTGGAGTCCACGCTGAGCAGAACGCAATTATCCAAGCAGCAGTCTTCGGGGTTAGCACTAAGGGGGCTACTCTCTACACAACAACCTTCCCCTGCATCATCTGTGCTAAGATGCTCGTTAACGCCGAGATCTCGGAGGTAGTCTACGACGACGACTACGAGGACCCCGAGTCCGCTAAGATGTTGAGGCAAGCTGGCATCAAGATTAGGAGGGTTAGGCTTAAAGAGCTTGGCTAACCATAATGCTTTAAGGCTGGTCCAGCCATGCCTCCTGCCTGCAAGGTCTACGTCGATGGAGCTTCACGAGGAAACCCTGGGCCAGCAGGTATAGGGGTTGTGGTTCTAAGCCCTGAGGGCGAGGTGCTCCGCGAGCACTACGAGTACTTAGGCGTCAACTACACAAACAACCAAGCTGAGTACATGGCTTTGATAAGGGCTCTCGAGATATGCTCTGAGCTCTGCCCTGGAGGTGTAGTCCACGTGTTCAGCGACTCTGAGCTCCTCGTCAAGCAGTTGGTAGGCCTATACAGGGTTAGGAGCCCAAGCCTAAAGCAGCTCTTTAGAGATGTTAGGCGTAGGGAGAGGGCTTTCAGCAAGGTCTTCTATCACCACGTGAGGAGGGAGCTCAACGAGAGGGCTGACCAGCTCGCTAATAGGGCTATAGCTGAGGGCTTGAGGGGGTTAAAGGGCCTTAAGAGCATCTAGGAGCTGTGGGAGGCATTTACCCAAGTCCTTAACGCACTTCTCGCTCAGCTTAACCTTAAACACCAAGCCGTAACCCCACAGCTCCACACTCGAGCTCTCAAGTGAGGGTACTGTGAACTCACCTCTTAAGACCTTGATGCCCTTAGCTCCAGGAGGTACCTCGACGTCGCTGTACATGGGGTATGGCTTGCCTCTAACGCTTAGAGGCGCCTTGAACCTCAGGAAGCTCCTCGACGAGCCCTCCTTCCTGCGGAGCATGTAGCTCCTAAATAGCATGAGCACCTTGCTCCTAGTGTCGAGGACTAGTAGCTCTTGGCTTAGAAGCTTTAAGACAGCGACTCCTCTGTTATAAGCCCACTCCTCAATGCTAACTGAGTTCACAGCTGAGACCGCTAGGCTGTAGTTGCCTCTAAGGTACGGTATTACGCTCGATAGTACTGAGACCGTCACGTAGAGGGCTGCTGCAACAAACCCCAAGCTCTCCATGAGGAGCCCCAGTATGAGTGACGCTAGGGCTAAGGGAATTAGGATGACAAGTAGGAGCTTACTGGGCTCAACCTTGTAGTTGGGCTTAACCCTAGGCTCAGCAGCTATTAACCTCACAGCCCTATGCGTCAGCGTTCACCTCACTTGCAGCCCATCCACCAATCTCGATACACAATGGGCTTTAACTTCACACCCAGTAGATAGAGGCTTCATAACCTAATAAGTGCTCATCTTGTGTGCCCTCAAGGCTTTGAGGTATGGGTTTAATATAGGTGTACCTACATAGTAAGGTATATAGTATTGTGGTGCTATGCGATCTATGGTGGGAGGTTGCAGACGGTCACCATTAAAGTCCCTGAGAGAGTTGTAGAGGTAGTTGAGGAGATGGTTAGGCTGGGCATTGCTAGAAGCCGTAACCACGCTTACAACGTGATAATCGACATGGGCCTCCCCAAGGCGTTGGAGCTTGTGAAGCGCAAGAGGAGGGTTGAGGAGCTTACTCAGAGCTTTCTACGTGATGGCTTGCCTTACAGGGATTTGCCGACAGTGGAGGATGTTGAGGAGGCTAGGAGCCGTTGATCTACTTGGACACAAACGTCTTGATAGCCTACATAAACCCTAAGGATGCTCTTCACCGAAGAGCCGTTAACCTCTTGTCGAGGCGTAGTGGCGAGGGCTTCGTCGCGTCGCAACTAGTGGTGTTGGAGCTATACTCCGTTTTCAGTAGGGTTATGAGCGTGAGCGATGAGGAGCTTGAAGCTCTGGTCAACTACACAATTAAGGCTTGTGGAGTAGAGGTTGTTCAAGTGGAGTGGGATGAGGTTTATAGATCCGCTTTGAGCTACGCTAATAAGCTTAAGCTCAAAGTTTTAGACCTACTCCACGTGGTAGTTGCTCAACTAGCTGGTGCCAAGACCTTCATGTCGTTCGACAGAGACATAAATAGCATGGCCAGCGTCATTGAGGAGCTCCTAGACTTGAGGGTTATAGGGCTTGACTATGATCGAGTCTGAAGCCAGCTCGCCACTATACAGCTTTGACGTAAACCTATTAGGAGTATTCCACGCGAGCTGGGTTTAGCTGTAATTTTCAAGCTCTAGATCGCGTTGTATAATAACGGGAGCTCTATAAGAATAAGCTTGAGAAGCCTTGCCCTCCAGCAGGGTGGACTCCTCTAGGGTTCTTGAGGAGCTGGGCTATGAGTACTACTCGTACGTTGAGCCAGCTGTCAAGCCCGATGAGGTTGAGGTGAGGTTTGAGGACTTAATACCTCAGTTTAAGGTTAAGGAGCTGCCGATATCTAGTAGGAGGCTCTATAGGCATCAGCTTGAGGCCTATGAGGCGTTGAGGTCTGGCTTCAACGTTGTCTTGAGGTCTGGCACGGGGTCGGGCAAGACTGAGGCTTGGCTGCTCTACACGCTTACTCGTAGGGTTCCTACTCTAGCTGTCTACCCGACTCTGGCCTTGGCGAACGACCAGATTAGGAGGATTAGTAGCTACGCCTCAGCCGTCGGCTTGACGGTTGAGGTCATAGATGCCTCTAGGAGGAACCTCTTGATAAGGGAGAAGGGGAGGTCTAAGCTTAGGTCTATACTGGCTGGATGCGACGTAGTAGTCACTAACCCTGCTTTCCTCCTCCACGAGGTTAAGAAGGCCTCTGTAGCTGGTAAACCTCTTCTCGACGGCTTCCTATCTAGAGTTGAGCTCCTAGTGCTTGATGAAGTCGACTTCTACGGACCTAGGGAGATAGCCCTCCTCCTAGCGCTGATAGAGGTCTTAGCCTTAATATACAAGCCGAAGTTTCAAGTTGCCACTCTCACAGCAACCATAGAGAACCCGGAGGAGCTAGCTGACTTCTTGAGTAGGGTTAATGGTAGGAGCACGAGGATAATTGAGGGCAAGCCGTTTAGGGTTGAGAGCAGGGTTTACGTCGTCATAGGTAGGGACTTGAGGTCTCTATGGGAGGGCTTGAGGGCTAAGCGTAGGGACTTCGAGGCTGGGAGGGTTGGGGAGGACATCTTGGAGGCTCTAGACGACTTCGAGGTGTTTAGGGAGAGGGCTTACAACGTCATTGAGGCCGCTAGGGCGTTAGGCATACCAACGCCCACCGTGGACTTCGACCCAGTGGACCTGTTGAAGGCCTACGTGGAGGACTCAGGCGTCACCCTTGTCTTCACTAGGAGCATAGCTAAGGCTGAGGAGCTAGCTAGGAAGATTAGGGCTGAGCTGCCTAGTGAGCTTAAAGGTGCTGTAGCTGCTCACCACCACTTAGCCTTCAAGGACTACAGAGCTTCTGTTGAGGAGGCAGCTAGGCTGGGCTTGACCAAGATACTAATATCACCTAGGACTCTCAGCCAAGGCATAGACATAGGGGCTGTCGTTAGGATAGTGCACGTCGGGCTTCCTGAGAGCTTGAGGGAGTTCTATCAGCGTGAAGGTAGGAAGGGTAGGAGGGAGGAGCTGGGTTTCTCCGAGACGATCATACTTCCAAGCGGCAAGTGGGATAGAGACGTGCTGTCGAGGGGTTTAAGCGCCTTGAGGTCCTGGCTTCAAATGCCCATAGAGAAGGTCGTCTTGAACCCTGATAACAAGTACGCCCTCCTCTTCAAGTCCCTCTTGAAGTTCGTGTCGCCAAGGTTGAAGTCGACGCTTACTAGAGAGGAGTACGAGTTCCTAGAGGGCTTAGGGCTTGTCAGGAGGGGTGAGCTGACGGCTAGGGGTAAGGAGGCTTGGAGAAACATGAACTTCTACGAGTTCGCCCCTCCATTCGGCGTCAATAGGGTTATGGCCCTCAACGGCGAGGTCAGGTACTTAGAGAGCATATCTCACTGCGACTTAGTCGAGAAGTTCCAAGTGGGCTGCATAGACTACACTTCTGATGGAGTTGTCGTGGAGCTCAAGGTTGGAGGCAGGACGGGTAGGACTGTGACCGCCGTTGTTGAGGAGAGGCTTGGAGAGTCCACCCTCTGGAGGAGAGACCCGTTAGCCCTAGCCTTAGAGGAGTACGAGGAGGCTAAGGCTAGGTGGGGTGAGCAGCCATCGATATTCAGCGACTACGTCCACGGGAGGCTTCACTCAGAGGTTTTATGCGTCGTCTACCCGCCTAGGAGGGGCTTCGGCAGGTACATGAAGATACCCAATAGGGTTCTATGGAGGGTTATAAGCTCTAGACCTAGGGTTAAGAGGGTTGATGGCAGGACTCTAACGTACAGGGACTTCAAGGTCATAGAGGTCCCCACGGCGACTTACGGCAAGTACAACGACTACACTTACGGGGCCTACTACGAGCTGGATCCATCTGAAGACTTGACGCTCATGAGGATTGGCCTGGCGACCCTCATGATAGTCCTCAGGAAGGTGTTTAGGATACCGTTTGAGACCTTGATGTACAGCTTGGGGGCTGTCGGCGAGAAGAAGCTCATGGAGATCCACGAGCCTGAGAGCGCTGGCTTAATTGAGAGGCTTGATTGGCTTGAGGTTAAGAGGGCTGTTGAGTCCTATCAGCCTGAGCCTCTAGACGAGGTCTTGATGGAGTCCTTCGACGACTACGCCTACTCCGACTTCATATCTCTAGGCCTAAGCTGGGATGTCGCTAAGAGGTATGCCTCTAGAGTAGTCGACTACATACTTCTAGAGCAGAGGGTTCCCGTGAAGCTTAGAGGCGTTGAGCTGGCAGTCCCCAAGCCCTCTAGAGCCCTTAAGCTGGCCTCTGTAGATGCCATCTACGTGAAGCTCATGGATCAAGCCGACACAGGCCTGCTCTCCATATCGATATTTGATGGAGAGGACTTGAGGGGCACAAGCCTCTACAGGGACTTCGGGTTGACTCACCCAGACCCTCAAGCTGAGCTGGCGTTGTCTTCACTTGTAAACCAGGACTTCACGGTTCTAGCTTATGGGCTAGACCAGCTCCTCAATGCTCTCTCTACTGGTGGCTTGAGGTCTCAAGCCTTAATGTTGAGGTCGCTGGCTGTGGAGGGCAAGCTCGTCGACGTCAAGAGGGAGGTGCTTGAGGTTCTAGGGATTGACGTGGCTCCTCTAGAGGAGGTTGAGAGGGCTGTTGGAGCTGATAGGTCTACTACTCTAGCCGACGTCATGCTTGAAGCTGAGAACTCGAAGAGGAGGATTTCAAGTGCTCCAGCTGGCTCGTGGATGAGCTTCACCAAGTACTTGAGGGAGAGGGCTGAGAGCTACTTAGCTGATAACGCTAAGTCCATCTACATGCTCCACTTGGCGTTAAGCGAGTACAGGAGGAAAGCTGAGGTTGAGCGTAAGGAGGCTTAAGTCAGCGTTGAAGTCTGAGAGGCTAAACGCCACTCCCTAAGCTTCAGCCCTCCCACAGGTTTCGCGTGAGGTTACTGATGTTAAGCTCTCAACCTCGCTTGGCTAGTCCAGCTGGACTTGGGGTTTGTGGTGGTCGAAGTGCTCCTCTAAGTCGTTGAGTGAGTAGAGCTTGACTTCGCTGTCGCCACTAAACGTGAAGCCAGACCTCGAGTAGAGCAGGTAGACGTCTCTCCTCCTACCCCTCCTCCACGGGAACTCCTCGGACTTGCTCACTAGCTTGTAGAGGTCTCTCCTAGACGCTGGCTCACTTGTCCACTTGCACTCGGCGAAGTAGGCTGTTGAGGCTCCCTCGTCTACTGCAACTACGTCTATCTCCACGCCTCCACGCCACCACCTGCCTATCTTGGTGAATGCTATCTCCCCAGCTCGAGCCAATGTCGCCATGTGCTCTAGGGCAACGTCCTCGAAGACCCTGGATGTGTACTCGTCTATGGTGCTCATGACTCTCTCCAAAACCCTCTCGTGCAAGCCGAGCTCTAGTAGGTGTAGGTTTGGCCTCACGTACCTAAACCAGAACGCCATGTAGTTGTCGCTTAGCCTATACCTAGCTCTACCCCTCTCCTCGCTTAGCAGTGGGTAGTACCTCTCGACTACGTCTAGCTGGCGCTCTAGAACCCTCACGTACTTCGATATGTCGCTCGTCTTCATGCCGACTCTTCCAGCCACTTCTCCGAGCGTTGAGGCTCCTTGAGCTATTGCCTCGAGAACCGCCATGTACCTGTCTATGTCCCTGAGCTCGCTCGTCAGCATTGTTATGGGCTCCTCCCTCAGTATCGTATTGCCCCTTAAAGCCAAGCTCTCGATGTTCTCCTTGAGGCTCCTAGAGCTATCGACAAGCCGTAGATAGCCCGGTACACCTCCAAACACTGCGTAGCCTCTAACCCTATCTTCAGGGCTCCAGCTCTTGAAGAATAGCCTTGAAGCCCTGTACTTGAAGGGGCTTAGCTTAACGACTTTAGTTGCCCTGCCGTATAGGGGGGATGAGTAGCTTAGACCTATGTCCTCCATGACCCCAACGCTCGAGCCCATTAAGACGAGCATGACGTCGGTCTTCGAGAACCCTCTATCCCAAAACTCCTGTAGAATGGTTACTCCACCAGCCTCGTGAAGCCTCTGGAACTCGTCTATAACCAAGATCAGTCTACGCCTCCTCTCAGCGAGCTTACATAAGAGGCTGTAGAGATCTCTAAACCCATCAACTTGAGGTTTAAACTCCAGCTCCACTTGGCTTAAGAGCTGGTCTACGAGGTCCTTCACAGCTCTAGCCTCATCAGTGAAGTTGACGAGGAGGTATACGTAGCTCCTACCCCTACAGAACCTCTCGATCAGCGATGTCTTCCCAATCCTCCTCCTACCATAGATAACTAGGAGCTCAGCTCTACCGCTACTCCAAGCTCTCTCAAGCTCTTCAAGCTCGTCCTCTCTATTCACGAACATTTAGACTCCAGAGTCTCAGACTCCAGAGTCTCAGAAAAGCATTTCTCCACCCAATCTTTTAAGCGTTCAGCTCCAGTATACCACGTGGCCTGCAGTATGGAGGTTCAAGGCTACGAGAGGGGTTCATGCCTAGTTGAGACCCCTCAAGGACTCGTAAACGCTTGTAGAGCCACTTTAAGATTTGAGCGTGGGGTGTGGCTTAGACTCATAGAGTCAATACACCTCTCAAGGCCTGAGGACTACTTGTCGATATACCAGTCGGGCTGCAACCACAGCTGCTTGAAGTGCCACTCATGGTACTTCACTCAGAGGGCTAGTGGAGTGTGGATGTCAACTGACGATATAGCTGAGCACGCAGTTAGCTATGCTGAGACTGTAACCGTTAAGGAGCCTAAGAGCAGGGCAACCATGTGGCATGCAAGCGACTTATGCAGGCATTGCGGCATGTGCGTATTGACGGGTGAGAGAAGCCCTTTATGCCCAAACAAGCTTAAGCCGGAGCAGGTGGTGTTAAGCCCTCAAGGCTGGGGTCCAGCTAGAAACATAGTTGCCTTCACAGGTGGAGACTTAACGTGTAGAGCTGATTTCTACGCTCAAGCAGCTGAGAAGATCAAGAAGGAGCGAAGCGACCTATGGATCCTAATAGAGACGAACGGCTACGGCTTAACGCCTAGAAACCTAGAGGTCCTGGCAAGTGGAGGAGTCGACTCCTTCTGGCTCGACATAAAAGCCTACAACGAGGAGACCTACAAGAGGCTATGCGGAACAACTAACAAGTGGATACTAGAAGCACCACAGAGAATACACGACATGGGCTTCACCCTAGAGGTACTAACGCTATACATACCAGGCTGGGTCGAGCTAGACCAAATATACAAAATAGCAGAGCTAGTAGCTCAAGTAGACAAGGCAATACCATTCACAGTACTAGCATTCTTCCCCCAACACAAAATGATGAACGTAAGGCCACCAACACTAAGCGAAATGATAACAGCATACCTAACAGCAAAGAAAGCAGGACTACAAAACGTCAAACTAGGAAACATAGGAGTATTCGCAAAAACCGAAACACAAATACAAACAATCATAGACCTACTAGGACCAAAC
>Ga0164311_10001479_pt1 | contig 11542 bp, 12 predicted proteins | sample GuaBasSedimGuay2_FD_121796 | JGI IMG/M metagenome (GOLD analysis project Ga0164311, IMG submission 121796) | Subseafloor sediment microbial communities from Guaymas Basin, Gulf of California, Mexico - Guay2, Core 4569-9, 9-12 cm | ecosystem: Environmental > Aquatic > Marine > Hydrothermal vents...
CTACGTTATCTGACTACTTGGGAAGGAAGATCAGCATAGTTATATGTAACCTTGCGGTGATGGTTATGTTGACAGGCTTCGTAAGCGTGGGTGCCACATTTATGCTTTAATCGCCATAGCGGCGATCTACGGAGCCTTTTACAGCGCCATATGGCCTATTTACGCCGCGTATGCGGCAGATCTTTTTTACGCCAAGCCGCTGGAATGGTAGTAGGGCTTTGAACCATTAATTACAGGCTAGGCGCCACGTTAAGTTCAGCAATAATGGGGTGTATACGTGATGTTACACAGACCTTTTTTCTGGCTCTTCATGCTCGCATCCTTAATGGCTGGCATCAGCGCAATGTTAGTCTTACTATCGAGGAGGACGAAAAGCAAGTCTGTAGGCAGACAGCTCCATGTTTGAAACCGTCCTTCCTCTAGAGGACTAGGCCACGTAGCGTTCACGTTGGATTAGAAGGCGTACCATTCTCCAGGCCTAGGTACCAAGACTTCTACGCCAGACGTCGTAGAGACGAGCTCCTTGAAGAGCTCTACATCCCCTAGGAGGGCCTGCTTCTCAAAAATTCTATCGAAGGAGTGGGCTACTGCCACCTTAGGTTTGATCCACTCCACCATTTTCGCTGCTTCTCTTTCAAAGCCACCAGCTACGCTTACCAAAACGATCTGAGGAGACAGCTCAGCCACGTATTTTTTGATCTCCTCGATAGGCATAGTCTCGCTTAGGTTCCAGAGCTTGAGGCCTTTAGCTTCCTCAAACACATAGCCCTGTAGGGGACCTACCGGTACTTCAGAGGAGAACTTCAATACTTCGCTCGGAAATAGCTCAATATACAGCTTCCTAAGCTCATCGCGGCTGGAAGGCTGGTAGGAGAAGTCCCCTATGAACCACCGCATCACCATTAACGGAGAAAGGTGTTCCCCTTTAGTAGCAGTTACCTTCACTCCTTTGAACAACGTGGTTTCACCTATGTTTAATGGGAGAACCTTATTGGCAGATATACCTAATTTAGCTGTAGCATACTCGCAGACCTCACGTGAAGCCAAGAGAACAGCATCGGTTAAGCTGAGAAGACTAGGAGCGTCAGAAAAGTGGTCGAAGTGGCCATGAGTCACAGCTATTAAATCCAGTTCTCTGAAATCATTGATGGTTACTGGAGGAGGGTTGAATGAAGACCTAGCATTCAGGTAAGGATCCATTAACACCTTAACTCCAGAGACCTCGGCTTCAAAACAAGACACACCTAGCCATCTAAGCTTCAAGCCTATCCCTCACCATTACAGGGACTATAAGCTGTTAAGCCTTATTTCACAGCCTACGCCGTTCGTTATAAAACCATCCCTGAAAAGATCAGCCAGCACAGATCTAGCCAGCGGGCCTGTACAGTGACATGGGGATATCAACGATACTCCGGATTCCTTTAGGTAAGACCACGCATCCAAAGCTTCTGAAGCACTGCTTATGTGTAGACCTCCAACTACACATTGGACTTTACCTGTTGGTGAGATCTTGATCGCCGATTCGAGGATCCTCTTAACACCAGGATGAGCACACCCCGTGAGTAACGCTGATCGATCATTAACTACGACCAGTAAAGCCTGCTCATCCACAACTCCTCGAAGCACCCCTATGGTGTAAACCCCCTCAGCCAGTACACCCGCGTCTTCCATGTACTTCGCCTTAAACCCCGACCTCACAAAAGCCAAACTCAGTTTAGGGTCAGGTAGGTAGATCTCTAAGTCAGGGTTGAAGGCTAGGAGACCGTTGAGAGCCCCCACATGATCTGCGTGAAGGTGGCTTATGAAAACCATATCTACTTTCGAAAGATCGATGGAAAGAGCTTCAGCATTCCTCTGTAAGATGTCGAAGGAGGGACCTACGTCAAAGAGCAGTTTAAGGCTAGGAAGTTCCACCAGAATAGAAAGACCCCAAACCGCCTTAAGCTCAGGCTTAAGAGAAAAGTTATCCACGAGGGTTAAGAGCCTAGCCATAAACACTAACCCCCTTTATGCACTCTCACAACCCCTACCCTGCCCTCAGCCATAACTTCAATCATATCCCCGTTCTCGATCACCTCGAAAGGATCCACGTTAAGCTTGTCCACCAAAGGTATACCGGCTATAATAGCTCCAACGGCAACGATAGGGTCAGCCTCTAGGTTAATTATGGCGCTAGGCGCTAAGCCGTTGATAGAAAGCTCGTAGAGTACCCACGAACCCACCGTGGAGCCCTTACCTCTTGGGAGGACGAGTACCTTACCCTTCACAGAGTAACCCTTTAATGAATGGCCTTCCTCTATAACAAGCCCGGTCTTAGGGTTTACTCCTCCGAAAAAGGAGAGAGGCTTCTTAGACACTAAAGCTTCCCCTACTCCTCTTCCTTTAGAAACCACCCTTCCTCTAAGTTCTAAGCTCAGTAAACCCACCTCCCCGTCAGCGCTGCTTCAAGACATTCCTTCAAGCTTCCTATACACACCTTTACTTCATGCAGGGAAAGGCAATAATGAGCCGCCTTAGCTGAGTTTGTAGCTAGAACCTCTACACCTATCTCCTCCAAGGGGGTATGAACCACACAGCCTCCCGTCAATATCCGTCCACCCGCAGCCTCTATGATATCTACATACCCTGCTTCTTCACCTAGCCTCTTAATACCCTCTGAGGTAAAGAGCCAAAGCCTCACCCCTTCCTTAACCTTCCTACCCTCGAGGAAACTTGCTATGCGCTTTAATTCGCTAAGGCTTAGGTGAGGACACCCCAACGCTACGCAGTCTACCGTTAACCCACCATTGGATGAAAGCTTCTCGCGCACCTGTTTAAGCATGGAAGAGTCGATGGTTAGTTTAGGTAGCCCTTCATCCTTCATCAACCCTGCCTCAGGTGTAAGGTTAAGGGCATGGAAGAGGGCTATAGAGCCTGAAGTGGCCATAGAGGCCCCCATCGCCTTCAACTCGTCTAAGCCTGCCTGTGAGGGCAGACCAGCGATGAGAGGAACACCGTCAATAATTAGCTCGCCGATAGCATAGCCCAGCAGCGAGTAATCCAGAGCGTCTATAAGCTCAGCCTCCACTTCAACCTTTACCGTAGCCCTCCTATTCTCAGCTAAGTGATAACCATACAGCGGAGTCAAGCCAACAAGGGCTGAGGCAAGGGCGCCTATCCCCCCTTCACGGTTCGTCCTAGCTCCAAGCATAGAGTTGGCGTACACTATGGCTGAAGACTCAGCCCAGGAGATATGGGATCCATACCTAGGGACGTTTCCGACAAGGTAGGGGTGGCAGGTATATCCTCCTGCAGCCCCCATCAACTTATAGAGCGACAGAATTTCAAGCTGTTTTGCCGCTAACCTTTCCGGAAAACCAAGTTCCCTCCATCTGTTCAGGGGTATAGAGACAGGGTTAAGCGTTGAAGGCACAGCGAGCTTAGCTCCACTCCTGACTAGCCTTGAAAGGAAGTGTATTCCAGCGTCTCCACATGAAGTGTAGGACGTACCTGAGATGTGGACGCTGTCTACTTTAACCATGCGTTCTGCTCCATAAATGTCACCAAGCGCCACCAGTATCTCCATCGCCAGCCTCTTAGCCTCGCCTTCCTCTCCTCGTAAGAGGGCTTCCTCATCTTTGGTTAAGTACAAGCTTTAAGCACCTATACGCTAAACTGAGGGGTCAGTGAGGAGGAGGGGGTTTAAAGCTTGTTGACAAGGGATGAAGCACTATCGCTGGTCAGGACAAAGGTTAACGATGAGAGGTACGTGAAACATATGTTAGCGGTGGAAGCTATCATGCGGAAGCTGGCGGAAAAACTTGGAGGAGAACCTGAGCTTTGGAGCCTTACAGGGCTTCTACACGACTTGGACTTTGAGGATACACGTAACGATCCCTCGAGACACGGGATAGTCGCAGCGGAGATGCTTAGAGGGCTGGTCCCAGAGGAGGTTTTAAGAGCTATTATGGCCCATAACTTTGAACATACGGGGATTAAACCTCAAAGCACGCTTGAAAAAGCATTGATAGCCGCTGACGCCGTCTCAGGGCTCCTCATAGCCTGCGCCTTGGTGATGCCTCATAAAAAGCTGAGTGAAGTCACAGCTAAAACCGTGGAGAAGAAATTTAAGTCAAAGGACTTCGCCAGAGGCGTGGATAGGGCTAGGATTCAGGTATGTGAAGAGTTAGGGCTTTCGAGACAAGAGTTCTTCAACATAGCTCTTGAAGGGCTAAGCGAGGTGGCCTCTGAGCTTGGCTTATAATACAGCCTCGCGGTCGAAGAAGCGTTATATAACCTTATACGCTTAGACGTGAACGGTGGCTCTATGGCTGAAGAAGTAAAGTTCGGGATTGAAGGACCTAACTATCCTTGGGAAACCATAAGCGAAGTAGCAGTGCTGGCAGAGCAGCTAGGCTTTAACTCCTACTGGATGCCCGACCATACCGTAGCGACAGGGGTTAGGAGATGGGATGCCCTTGAAGCCTGGGGTACGCTATGCGCCTTAGCCCTTAAGACCAAAAACATTAAGCTAGCGAGCGGAGTGAGCGACACCTATCGATACCATCCAGCTGTGCTAGCTCAGAAAGCCACCACCTGCGATATCATCTCAGGTGGTAGAGCAATACTTGGAATCGGTATAGGAGAAGCCATGAACCTAGTACCTTACGGCATACCTTACGATAAACCGGTGTCTAGGACAGAGGAGGCCGTGATGGTGATAAAGAAGCTATGGACCGAGGACTTCGTAGATTTTCAAGGGAACTACTACAAGCTCAATAAAGCCTTCCTACAGCCTAAACCGGTCCAGCAGCCTCACGTACCCATCTACATAGCTGCTAGCTCGCCGAGAACCATGGAGCTTGTAGGTAGGTATGGAGATGGCTGGCTTCCCGCCAACCTAACTGTTGAGCGCTATAAGGATGGAGTGGAGGCTGTGAAGGAAGCTGCGAGGAAGGCTGGCAGAGATCCTGACAAGATAGATATGGCGCACTTCATGTATGGAGTGGTCGCCAAAGACAGAGATGAAGCAAGAAAGAGCGTTATGCTACCAGCTAAGCTGCTATTGTTAACTAGACCTAGAATCCTTGAGGCCATAGGCTATACTCCTCCAACCTATGACTTCGAGATGACCTTCAAGCTAGTGTTTCCTCGCGACGCTGAAGCCTGGCTAGCTAAAGCGAAGGAGCTCCCTGACGAGGTCGTAGAGAAGTCACCTATAGTCTACGGGACGCCTGACGACTTCATAGAGAGGTTCGACAAGTACATCAAGGCGGGCTGCAGACACTTCGTCATGAACTTCCAGGTATCGCCGAAGATACTCAAGGAAACCGTGCAGCTCTTCGCTGAAAAAGTAATAGCCTACTTCCGTAAAGCCTAAGGATAAACAGCCTTTCGTTTTTGATTATTTTTATAACTTCACATAACGGCCTTAGAGAAACATCGTTATAAAAACGTTCTCAAAGATGAGCAAGGTCGCCGATAAGGCTTCTATAGGAAACCTTCCTCCATGAATCTTTCGTATAAATGGATCCAGGTGGCAGCGCTCCATAACTGTCCACCACTCCCCATCCCTCTCCCCGTCACAGGGTCATAGTACTCATAGAAGCCCTTAATCTTCTTGAAATGCTCCATCGCCTCTTTCTCATAGCCTAGGTCTAATAGCACCTCGACTACCATGTTATGCACGAAGGGCCAGATGGTACCGTTTTGATAGTCTCCTCTCATGTTTCTTCTAACACCGTAGGAGAAGAGGCCTCTCGTCACGAATCCTATATCATACCGCCTCCCACATTCCCTCCAATCGGCTTCAAGCTCCTTTCTAGTGTACGGTGGGTACACGTTCACGAAGCCATACCTTGTGGAAACTTTATTGAATTTCTCCACTATAAGCTCCGTTCTTTTACCGTCTATTAAGCCATACTTGATTAACTTGACGTGGGCTAAAGTATCAAACCTTTCCCCATTCGAAGTATCCCTATAATGCCCTAACTTCTTGTCCCAGTAAACTTCCTCTATAGATTCTTTCACTCGTTCCGCCTCTTTCCCCTCTCCTAATAACTTTAAGGCCATGTATAGGTCGGCTTGGTTGGAGAGCAGGTAGCTATTGAAGAGAAGGCTATCCCGGTAATCAGCACCTAATATCAATCCAGTATAGCTATCTCTCTTGGTTTCTATGTAGCGTCTAACTAGACCTATTTTCTCCCTTAAGGGTCTAGAAGACGCTTCACCAATAAAGTTCTTCAGGCCTATTATGAAAAGGAGGGGGGTATCGCATACCCATGGCCTATACGGGAAATCAAGAAACCTCCCATGAAGCGTTTTAAGATTCACCTTAAGATGCTTCAAAAGGCTATATGCAAAGATGAAATCAGGTACTTCCCCGTCATCTTTCACGTTCTCCATGGTAAGAACATACTGCCTGATCACGGTACGTTTATAGCCCAATCTTAACAGTCCAGGGACGCTGTAGTATAGATCTCTCAGCCAAAGCTGCCCACGGTAGCTGTCAGTACTTGCAAAGAAACCATCTCTGTGACAACACTTCCTGATAACTTCTAAAGCCTTCCCATACATCGAGCTTAAGTCCAACATTTTCCCGGCCACCTAAGCATAAGCTTAAGTTTATGATAAAAAGAGGCATAGGTTTCCTGCATGACATTTCCACTTTGACCGAACAACTTCTTCCTTATTGGTATTTAAAGCCTCAATACCAGGATCTTCTCGTTATGTTAAAATTACTAATTAGACTATAAAAAAGGTTATGGTTTTTGCAGCTCGAAGCTATATTTATCTTCGTTTACCTTTATGGGCGCTAGCTTAAGTTCCATGCCAGGCTTAAGCTCATCGACACTGATATCCTTGCTAACCCTCGTAAAGACCTTAACACCCTCCTCGCACTCAGCTACGGCTAGCACGTAGGGTACATCGGACTCAAAGCCTGTCGGAGCGAAATGCGCTACTGTATACGTTATCAACTTACACTTGCCGCTCAACGGAACCCACTCATACTCCTCAGAGAAACATTCAGGGCAGTCTGCTCTTGGAGGAAAGTATAGGCGGCCGCATTTCTTGCAGCGAGTAGCCATTACCTTACCTTCCTCTAGGTATTTGACAAAGTCAGAGACTTTAGCCTCGCTCGTATAGGTTACCTTCCCGAACCTTTCCATTCCTTTGGGCAACTCCCTCACCTCCTAAAGATGAGGACATTGGCGTAGAGACCTACTCCTCCGACATTGTGCACCAGGCCAGTCTCAGCGCCTTGAACCTGAATACTAGGATGTATCTTGTGTGCCTCTCCTCTAAGCTGGTGGACGATGGTTCTAACCTGAGAGCCTCCCGTAGCCCCTATGGGATGGCCCTTTGAGAGAAGACCTCCATCCGCGTTCACTGGAATCTTGCCTCCAACGTAGGTCTGCCCCTCCTCTATCAACTTGCCCCCTTCACCCGGCTTACAGAAACCTAGGTTCTCATAGGCCATTATCTCAGCTATGGTGAAGCAGTCGTGGACTTCAGCGACGTCAATGTCCTTAGGTTCCACGCCGGCCATTTTATAAGCATCTTTAGCCGCCTCGATAGCGCAGGTAAGGCCAGTTAATAATGTCCTATTGGCTAAGGTCATGGTGTCTGAAGCTGAACCCCATCCCACTAGCCAGACCGGAGTATCAGTGATCTTCTTGGCCTTCTCCTCGCTAGCTAATATGATGCAGGAGGCACCATCAGCATTAGCGCAGCAGTCGAGCAGCTTAAGCGGGCTAGCGATAACCCTAGACTTCAACACATCCTCCACGGTTACTTCCTTCCTGAACACCGCCTTCGGGTTTAAAGCACCGTACTTACTGTTCTTCTCCCTTACCTTAGCTAACTGCTCCTCCGTGGTGCCATACTGCTTCATGTGAGCTCTAGCATACATGGCGTACTGGGCTGGCATCATGATCCCGAAGGGAGACTCCCACATGATGTCTCCGCCTCTACCCATACGCTCTTGAGCCTCAGCGGAGGTCAGCTCAGACATCTTCTGGAAGCCTATCACAGCCACGACGTCCTTTATCCCTGCCTTTATGAAGCTGAAGGCTACGCCTACACCTGTCGTGCTGGAGGCGCAGATAGTCTCGACGAGGAAGGTTGGCTTAGGCGTTAGGCCTAGGTATTCAGCTATCAGCCCTGAAGGTGTACGTTGCTTGTCGTATTCTGGGGCAGAGCAGACGATAGATGCATCTATCTCCTTAGGAGAGAGGTTTAGCCCATCCATAGCTTCCTTAAAGGCTTCGAAGCAGAGCTCCCTGATGGAAATGCCGCAGCTTCTTGAGAAAGCGCTTTGTCCTACACCGACCACTGCTACCTTTCTCTCCAAAGCTTAACCCCCTAACCCCTCAAAGATAGGGGCTAGTTCTAGCTTTCGCCTCTCTACGTTGAGGAGGTCTGTAGCGGTCCATGGAGTTTACAAAGTACTATTGGATAGAGCATAGCGGTCGACTACACAAAAAAATCGGAGCGGAGCGTTAGCACCAAAAATTCATAATGCTACTCTAGAGGAGCTCCGCACATGCCGCAGTACTTGAAGCGCTCAGGCATGTACTTCGCTCCGCACTTAGGACAGGTCTTCATTAACGGGCCGTAGGGTATGTGAGTATCTCCCTTCTCCGCTATGAACTTCCTTACGCCCACATCCAGGTAATCTGGCCCTCTCTTCTCCTTAAAGTAGTGCCACATGCCCACAGCTGGCTCCACTGAGCCTGCGTGAACAGAGAACCATTCACGGCAGTGCTCCGTGGTTATGGCCCAGATCCACTCCTTCCAGAGGTTGAGGTGTATCTTGGCATTCCTCAAGCTTGACGGCGACAAGCTCAGAAGGGTCCTACATACCTTTTTAACAGCGTCGTCGAGCTGATCGTATGGAACTACTTGATTGACCAGCCCCCATTCTAGAGCAGTCTTGGCGTCGATGAAGTCGCTTATGAAGCACATCCACGCAGCCCTCCTAATCCCGACGGTTATCGGTAGCCACTGAGTGGAGCCGCCTATCGAGGTCATCCCCACCCTAGGACCCGGCTGGATAAACCTCGCATGCTCCGCGGCTACAGAGAGGTCGCACGCCAAGTGGATCTCGTTGCCTCCTCCAGCCACGACTCCGTTAAGCCTCGCTATCACAGGCTTCCCGCACTTCCTTATTAAATCGAAGAACCTGAAGTACGGGTCGAACCACTTATAGAAGTCACTTGGCTTCCTGGTATAGACTTCCGCGTACTCAATGACGTCGCCGCCAGTGCAGAACCCTTTATCACCAGCTCCCGTTATAACGATGACCTGTACATCGTCGTCCCACATGGCGTCCTCCATAGCCCTGCAGAGCTCACGCAGCGTGTTCACGGTGTAGGCATTGAGACGGTGGGGCCTGTTTATCATGATTAGAGCTGTGTGGTCATACCACTTCTTGTCATATATGATCTCCTTAAACTCCATCCTTGCTATACGTGCCATATCCTCTACGCTGTAGCCATAAGGAACCTTCTCTTCCATGATTCAACCCCGTAGCTCATAGTCCATAATGTGTATTTAAGACTAACGCTCAGGAAGCAACTACAAGGCTTGCTGCGTCGACCCATAGTTGGCTAACAGGTAGAGGACATCGGTACGGTTGAAGCCGCGCAGCCGGGCTCAGAGAAGCTTGTTGACATGTTTATCCATCCCCTTGAGTTTGACGCTACACGTCAGGGTAGTTTTAGTATGCCTTATAGGCTAGTCTTTTAGACTCGCGGCAGACCGGGCCTAAAGCACATCTCCCTCAACAGGCTCAATTGTATGCAAGGTTCTATACGATCTTTTCAAGGAAGACTAGTAACAACAGCAACAAGATGTAAGGTGAGGAGAACTTATACAACCTCCAAGCCCTACGTCCCGCCGTGGGTCGACGTAAGAGGTGGGCTGAGAGAATTAAAAGCGCGGCGTTGAGGATCGTAGCTCCGGCAAGGTACGTCAAACCCCATCCTTCAAGCCATGCTGGAAGAAAACTTAGAGCAGCCATGAATGATGACAGCGAGGCCACCACCATAGAGGCAGTCCTTACACCCAAACTCCCGGGGAGCGTGGGTACCCCAGCCCTCCTGTAATCCTCCCTGAAGATGATAGTTAAGGACCAAAAGTGGACAAGCCCCCATGTAATGGCGATAGCTGAGAAGACGAGGCCGACAGGATCGAGGCTTCCATGTCCTACAAGCCATCCAGCCATAACAGGGGCAGCTACAGCTGGCATGGCCGCAACGACATTAAACCCTGTTTTACGTTTAAACAAGGCGGTGTATAACATTATATAACTTAGTAGGGCGAGCGCTGCAAGCCAAACCACGTCTCCCGCCGCGAAAACTAAGAGAGTTAAGGAAAGAGCTAGGAGAAGAATGCTAAAAGTCAAAGCCTCCTTGCTGCCGATGAGCCCTAAAGGTAGTGCTCGACGCCCTGTCCTACCCATGCGGGAGTCAAGGTCACGGTCCAGGTAGTTGTTAAGAGCATTAGAGCCGGCAACGAGGCAGAGAGCTGCCATGACACCCATATGATACCTAGTTTCAGCTACGATCCAGAGCCTAGCCGGTGCAGCTGAAGCGAGCGTAGAAGTGATGAAGAGGCCTAATACTCCCAGGAGAATTTTAGGTTTAACCAGGTTAACGTAGGCCTTTAACCGCTTCAATCAATCACCTTCAAAGCTTCCCTATGTAGGTCCGCCAACCTCTTGTAAAACAACGTCCTTCTACGCTGGTTTTCATAAACCTCTTCTCCAAGCTGCTTCACTGGCTTAGCAGGGTTTCCTGCTACTAGAGTTCTAGGAGGGATCCTTGAACCTTTTGTAACTACTGAGCCCATGGCGACTATGGAGCCCTCACCGATAACTGACTCGGTATGTACGACGGCGTTCATTCCAACTAGTACGAAGCTCTCAAGTTTACAGCTATGTAATATAGCTCCGTGACCAATGGTGCAGTGGTCTCCTATAACGACAGGTATTGGTTTTATGGGTTCTTGTGCAGGATCGCCTCCACCATGTATTAGCACACCGTCCTCCACGGCCGTAAAGCGGCCTATAACCACCTTACTTAGATCACCTCGTATCACTACGCAGGGCCAAATGCTTGAACCTTCCCCTACCTCTACATCACCTATCACTACGGCTTCAGGATCTACGTAGGCTTCAGGATGTATAACAGGACGCTTACCGTTGAAGGGTCTAAGCAAGCATAACCCCCTCCTCGTCATTACGAATAGTCATAGAGCTGGCTAAGTAATTTCCCTCCACATCTTAAGCGTTAATAATGTTAGTACTGGCATAAGTTCAAGTCTACCTGCCCACATGCAAACTATCAAGGTAGCCTTAGCGGCTGGGCCGAGCGAAAATAGAGAGATGTAAGCTGGGCCAACGTTCCCCTGAGCAGATAAAGCTGCTGATAAAGCCGCAGTTAAGCTGTGTCCATCAGCCGCCACGATAAAGGTAGCTATCGCGACTAATAACATGTAGGCGAAGAAAAAGCCTGCCACTCTCAATGCGTCGTTAAGCTCTAGAACTCTACCTCCTACC
>Ga0164311_10001482_pt1 | contig 11527 bp, 6 predicted proteins | sample GuaBasSedimGuay2_FD_121796 | JGI IMG/M metagenome (GOLD analysis project Ga0164311, IMG submission 121796) | Subseafloor sediment microbial communities from Guaymas Basin, Gulf of California, Mexico - Guay2, Core 4569-9, 9-12 cm | ecosystem: Environmental > Aquatic > Marine > Hydrothermal vents...
CGATGTGGCCTTGCTGCGGCAGGGGGAGCAGGTGGAGCCCCTCCACGGAGCCTACCGGCGCACTTGTCTGCCGGCGATAGAGGCCGCCATCCGCGCCGGATGGCGGCGCGTCGTCTCTTTCTTTCCCCACGTTCGGGTGCGTTACGTGACCCCGAAGGAGGTGATCCCTTTTGACCCTGACCTTCGCTCGTTTCGCAACGTCAATACACCCGAGGAATGGGAGACGGTGCGGGCGGAGTGGACGAGGGAGTAGGCGCGGTTTCCAACCGCCAGCGGGCGTCATTGTCTACTTGTCTACTTCCCACTTCCTGGTACAATCGAAACGTCAGAGGTGGAGGTGCACAATGAAGATCATCTATCGTGATCAGGAGTGGGAACTGGAAGGGCGGCGGCGGGTGCGAGATGCGATCAAAGAAGTCGGGCTTATCCCTCAGACTGTGCTCGCTGTCCGCGACGGCAAACTGCTGACTGAAGACGTGACGCTTGACGAGGATGATGAGGTCAGGCTCATTGCCGTGATCTCCGGTGGCTAACGATGAAATGTCGCAAATGTAGCCGTCCGGCCGTTTTCAATATGCGCCAGCATAAACTGGCGCTCTGCGAAGTCCACTATCCAGAGTGGTTCATCGCCCAGACTCAGCGCGCCGTCAAGAAGTATCGCATGTTCGGCCCCGACGACCGTGTGCTGGTAGCGGTCTCCGGTGGGAAGGACAGCCTCAGCCTGTGGGACGTGCTATTACGGCTGGGCTACCAGGCCGACGGGCTGTACATTGATCTGGGGATTGATGATAGTGTAGGCTACTCCGCCGCCTCGCGGGAGAAGGTCGAGCAGTTTGCAGCGCAACGGCCCGATGCGCGACTTACAGTGGTGGATCTCAAGGCCGAGTACGGGGAGACGCTGCCGGAGGTGGCGCGGCGGGTGCAGCGCGGGCGCGTTAAGCCCTGTTCCGTCTGCGGGCTCATCAAGCGGCACGTGATGAACCGCGTGACCCGCGATGGCGGTTACGACGTGCTCGCCACCGGCCACAACCTGGACGACGAGGTGGCGGTACTCTTCGGCAATGTCCTCCACTGGCAGACGGGGTACATCGCCCGCCAGGCCCCGGTGCTGCCGGCCAGACACGATGGATTGGTTCGTAAGGTCAAACCCTTCTGTCGCTTCTACGAGCGAGAGACGGCGGCCTACGCTCTGCTCACCGGCATTGACTATATCTACGACGAGTGCCCCCATGTCGTGGGCGCGACCAGCCTGCGCTATAAGGGCATCTTGAACCAGATGGAGGAGGAATCGCCGGGGACAAAGTTGCAGTTCTATCTCGGCTTCCTGCGGGCGCGGAAGGAGGGTTTTTTCCGTGAGCAGGCCGAGGAGGTGGAACTGCACCCGTGCACCAACTGCGGCCAACTGACGAGCGTGCCGGGGCTGTGCGCGTTTTGCCGTTTGTGGATTTGATGCTTAATAATTGTAGCACAAACCCGACCGGCAGCCAACATTATCCTCCCTCGGGGCAGCACAGTGGCCCCCCCCTCTTGCTTCGTCACGTATTTCCCTGTATAATGAAGCGCAGGATAGAAAAGGGAGGCTCCTCATAATGAGAGTGCCACAGGAGCAAGCCGATTCTGCGACGCGCCTGGGCCGTGTGATCATATTCTTCGTGCTGGCGGTCGTTATTGTCGCCTTCCTCGTTGCCCACGTGCTGGCCTGGCGCTGGGCGAGTGAGCCGTTCCTGGGCATGCTGCTGGAGCCCACGCTGGTGCTTAGCCCGTTGCGAGGCAGCGGTTGGGCGCGGCTGCAGTTCGACCCGCCACTTGAGCAGCCCGACCGCTTGACGGCCATTGACGGGCAGCCGGTGGAGCGATATACCGATGTGGCGGCCATCCTGAGTGAGCACGTCGTGGGCGATACGGTGTGGGTCCTGCTCGCCCGTCCTGATGGCGAACTACGGGAGGAGCAGGTCACCCTCACCTCTTTCCCGCTGAGAGACCTGTTTCTGATTTTCATCATCCCCTATTTGGTCGGGCTGGCCTACCTGAGTATCGGCCTCTGGGTCTACTGGGTGCAGAGTTGGGGCCGGGCCGGTCAGGTTTTCACCGGTCTATGTGCCGCAGTTGCCCTGATATTAGGCTGCATCTTCGACATCAGCACCACGCATCGGCTGGTCATCCTGTGGAGCGCGGCGGTGCCTTTCGCAGCCGCAGCCGCTATGCACCTGGCGCTGGTCTTCCCTCAGGAACCCCGCTTCGTGCGGCGCATCTCGGTCCTGCGCCTGCTTCCCTACGTGCCCGCGACCGTTCTGGCATTCCGCTCCGCCTTCAGCGTTTACGACGTCGGCCGACCGTGGGAATACATCTACTGGTGGCGCTACAGTTACCTGTTTATCGCCGTAGGCATCTTCTTCCTGTTGGGTATGCTCGCCTATCGGTTGATCAGGCCACCCTCGTCGCTGATCCGGCAACAAAGCCGCATCATCCTTCTCGGCGCGGCGCTGGCATTTCTGCCGCTCGTGCCCTGGCTACTGCTCAATGTCCTGGGCCGCCCGGTGCCCTTTCTCACGCCACTGTACGCCCCGCCGCTCATCCTCTTTCCCCTCTCCATCGCCTACGCCATCCTGCGTTACCGATTGCTGGATGTAGACCGGATCCTCAGCCGCGGCCTGGCCTACGGTGCTCTGACTTTCCTCATCGTCGCAGCCTACTTCGCCCTCATCAATGGCCTGAGCCATTTCTTTGCAGTCAAGGCCAGCGATCCGATAATCCTGTCTCTCTTCGTCCTGGCGTTGGTCTTGCTCTTCAACCCGCTGCGGGATTGGGCTCAGCGACTGGTGGACCGCATCTTCTTCCGCGAGACGGTGGATTACCGGGCCGCCCTTCAAGAGTTCAGTCGCGAACTGACCCAGACGTTGGACCTGGACGCTGTGCTGGCGGAGGTTGGCAAACAGGTCGAAGAGAGCCTTCACCCCACTCGTCAGTGGGTCTGTCTTTACGACGAAGACCTGGCCTGCTACGTCGGGCAGCCCATCGGGGAGAGACAACACGCTGCGTTCCCGGTCACTTTCGTGCCCGACGGTGCGCTGGCACGCCACCTGCGGGATCATCAGGAGTGTCTGTACCTGCCGGCCGAGCGGGGACTGCCAGCCGAGTTGGCCGACGAGTGGGTGCAGATGGGCGTGCTGGGGGCGGTGGTCTACGTGCCTTTGCGCACTCGGGATCGGCTGAGTGGCTGGTTGGCGTTGGGTCCCAAGCGATCCGGCCAACCCTACCACTCCGACGATCTGGCCTTCCTCAGCGCGTTAGCCGACCAGTCGGCGTTGGCGGTGGATAACGCACGCCTCTTCGCCAGCGTGCGCCGCAACCTGGCCGCCATCACCGAGATGAAGAACCTGATGGACGATGTCTTCAGCAGCATTGCCAGCGGCGTCATCACCACTGACATTCAAGATAAAGTGACGCTCTTTAACCGCGCTGCTGAGGCCATCCTGGGTGTCCGAGCCAATGAAATCGTTGGCCGTCCCTGCGGGGAGGCCCTTCCTCTCCTGGGCGACGAACTGCAACACCTGGTGAACCAGGTCAAACACGGCAAGATGCCCGTCATGACCCGTGAATTCCAGCCCGAACTACCCACCCGTGGGCCGGTCTGGCTGCGCATGAACCTGTCCCCGCTCAAGGATAGTCGCGATGTGACCACCGGCGTCGCTATCGTCGTAGATGACTTGACGGAGCGGCGGCGATTGGAGGCTCGCGTGCGTCGTATCCGGGAAACTTTCGAGCGTTACGTGGCTCCGGCCGTGGTCGAGCGCCTGCTCTCTAACCCTGAAAGCGTCCGCCTGGGAGGGATGCGGCAGGAGATCACCAGTTTCTATGCCGATATTCGGGACTTTACGGCCTTTGGCGAGAAGACGGCGCCGGAGTTCCAAATCGAAGTGCTGAACAAATATTTGACGCTGGCGGCGGAGGCGATCCTGGCAGAGGAGGGCACGCTGGATAAATTCGTGGGCGACAGCGCGGTGGCGATCTTCAATGCCCCGGAGCCGCAGGAGGATCATACCCTGCGGGCCGTGCGTGCGGCGTTGGCGATGCAACAGGCAGTGCGCGAGCACCACGCCCAGGTGGACGAGCGGGAGCGGCTTCACTTCGGCATTGGCATCGCCGTTGGCGAGGCGGTGGTGGGCAACATTGGCTCAGCCGTAGTGCAGAATTTTACCGCTATCGGTGATTGCGTCAATTTTTCCGCCCGGCTCTCCGACCTGGCTAAACCAGGCCAGATTCTCATCAGCGTCGAGGCCTATGAGAGCGTCAAGGAGCACATCGAAGCCAACTTCATCGGCTACGTGCAGGTCAAAGGCCACAGCCGACCTGATCCCGTCTACGAGGTGGTAAGGCTTAAGATGCTGGACCGGCGATGAAGGTTCTCCTGGTTGAGCCCCCTAAGACGCCCTGGGAAATGATGGGCGACGTCGTAGCCCCGCCGCTGGGATTGGCCACGCTGGCAGCGAGCCTGGAGAGGGGAGGGATCCCCGTTCGCATCCTCGACGCCAACGCCCAGGGGATCGGGTGGTCGGGACTGCGGGCCGCCATCGCCGAAGATGCCCCTGACGTGGTGGGCATCACCACCCTGACCCCCTACTACCCCCACGCGCGGCGCACCTGCCGCATCACCAAAGCCGCCTGTCCGGACATAGTCACCGTCCTAGGCGGGCCGCACGTGACCTTCCTGGCCGAGGAGACGCTGCTAAGCGCCCCCGAGGTGGACGTTGTCGTGCGGGGCGAGGGGGACGCGACACTCGTGGAATTGGTGCACTGCCTGGCAAAGGGTGGCGATTTGGGGACGGTGCCAGGCCTGGCCTTTCGGGACGATGGCGGCGTAATCCAGACGCCCGACCCACCCCCGGTGGATGTGCGCGCCCTGCCCCTCCCTGCCTACCACCTCTTACCGATGGAAGCCTACCACTTCGAGGGGTTGGGTGGGCCTTTCACCACTGTGCAGGCCAGCCGGGGCTGCCCCCATCGCTGCACCTTCTGCGCCGAGTGGTCTTTCTGGAAGCACGGTTGGCGGCCCCGCGACCCGGAGGCGGTTATCGAGGAACTGGAACTGGTCGTCAAAGGGTACGGCCGGCGTGCCGTCTGGTTCGCCGATGATTGCTTCAATGTCAGCGGCGAAATGATACGGGCCATCTGCGAGGGGATACTGGAGCGGGACATCGAGGTCTCCTGGTTCTACCAGGGCCGGGCCGACCTATTGGTGCGTTACAAAGAACTGCTCCCGCTGATGCAGCGGGCCGGCAACCGCATGGTGCAACTCGGCATCGAGGCCTCCAGCGACGACGAACTGGAGGACCTCAACAAGCGGCTGAGCGTGGAGCAGGTTAAGGAAGCGGTGGCGCTGCTGCGTCAGCACGACATTGTGTGCCAGGGGATGCTCATCATCGGTACGCGCAATGACAGCCCCCGCACCATCCGGCGCAAGGTCGCCTTCGCCCGTTGGCTCGACCTGGACTTTCCGATCTTCACCGTCTGTACGCCCTTCCCCGGCAGCAGTCTCTTCGAGCAGGCGCGGGCAGAAGGGTGGGTCGAGGAGCCGCCCGATTACGCCCGCTACGATATGGCCCACTTTCTGATGGATACGGAGCATATGTCGCGCCGACAACTGGCCGCCTGGTATCCCTGGTGTTACACGCACACCTATCTGGACCCGGTCAGGCTGGCGCGGGGATTGTTTTCGCGCAACGAATGGAAGCGTCGCATCTGGCGCATCATGGTCGGTTATAACCTCAAACAACTGGCACGGGCGTTCTGGTTCGGTATTCCTATCCCCAAATATGCCCGTCGGGACGAAAGGAGAACCGATGCCTCTACTTGAAAAACTGAAGTCATGGTTCACACCCGCAAGGCCCCTTTCCAGGGAGATGCTCCACTACCAGACCCCCCCTGACGCGGCGCAGCAATACCGCCTCCATCTGCGCGTGGAGGAGGGCGGACGCGGGCTCCTCGTTATCAACGCTGCGACCATTCTTCATCTAAACCAGACCGCCACGGAGTATGCTCGCCTCCTCATCCAGGGGGCCGACGATGAGGAAGCGGCCCGCACTGTGGCCCGGCGATACCGCGTCAGCCGTGCGCAGGCCCGCGCCGACTATCGCCGCCTCCGGGATCACATCTTCACCTTGGCCACTTCTACCGACCTCTGTCCGGTGACCTACCTGGAACTGGAGCGGGTGGAGCCGTTCTCGGCGGAGACCTCGGCCCCCTACCGCGTGGACCTCGCGCTGACCTACCGCATAGACGAAGCCGGTGCCCTCGACCCCGAGGCCCGTCGGCGGGTGGACCGCGAACTAACCACGGAGGAATGGCGGCAGATTCTGCAACTGCTCTGGGAGGTGGGAGTGCCCCACGTCTGCTTCACCGGGGGCGAGCCGACGTTGCGGGAAGACCTGGTAGAGTTGATACGTCACGCCGAGGCGCTGGGGCAGGTCACGGGGCTGCTGACCGACGGCCGGCGGTTGCGGGAAGCGGAATACCTGGAGAAACTTCTGTTGGCCGGCCTGGACCACCTCCAGATCACGCTGGCCTCACACCGCCCGAAGGTACATGATGGTATCGTTGGGCGGGCCGGTGCCTGGCAGGAGACGGAGGCCGGACTGCGCAATGCTCTGGCCGGCGATATCTACGTCGTCGTCCACCTCGTCGTCACCCCTGCGAACGCCGACTCCGTGGTGGAGACGGTGGCCTACCTGGCCGAGTCGGGCGTCCCCGCCGTCGCTCTGAGCAGTCCCCTGCGGGTCGCTTCTGAGGAAGAGCGGCTGCGGCTGCAAAGCGCGCTGGAGGAGGCCCAGAATGCGGCCCACGAGCGTGGCCTGACGCTCGTCTGGGACCTGGCGGCCCCCTACTCCCACGTGAACCCGATGGAGATGGAGGCCGACCTGGCCCCAGAGCAGGTGATCTGCCAGCACCTCTATATTGAGCCCGATGGAGACGTACTTCCCGCCCAGGGGTATAACGTCGTCCTGGGCAACCTTCTGCGAGACCCCTGGGAGGCCATCTGGGATCATCCGGAGCGGAAGCGCCTGGTAGCCTTCTCATCTTAACGCGGAGGACGTGAGATGGTGCGCTTTCGCTCTGCCATCCTTATCGCAATCATCTTGCTCGCCGCACCGGGCGCGATCGCCCTCTCCGCCGGACACCCTGCCGGATGCCCCGCTTCAGCGGGGAATCCCAGACCCCAAACCACATCCCTGAGCCTGACCTACGATTTCGCCCCACCGGTCGTAGTCCCGGCCGGCGCATACCACCGCATCGCCCTGGCCAACCTGCCCACCCTGGGCGAACCCGGCCAGCCGGCTCTGCCCTATCAGAGCGCCCGCATCCTGTTGCCGCCAGGCCAGGACGTGGCCGGGGTCGAGGTGGAGCCGGTGGGCGAGGCCGTATGGCCGGGCCGCGTGCGACCGGCCCCGGCCCAACCGCAGCAACCCCTATGCATCCCTCCCACCGGGGACACGACGCGCAGCACGGAACAACCGACCACCACCTATCCCCCTCAGTACCACCAGGTCTTCTCCACCCAGACCCTGGGCGGCTACCGCATCCTTTTGCTGCGCCTGTTTCCGGTGCGCTACGAGCCGGCCACCGACCGACTCACCTACGCCCGGCAACTGCGCGTGACCGTGCGCCTGCGGCCCACGATCCACGAGGCCGCGCTCCCGCCGAACCCCACCGTAGCCTCCCGCGTGCGGGCGCTGGTGGATAATCCCTCCCATCTCCGTTCTCCAATCTCCAACCCCCGGCCCACCGGTCCCCTCGTAGACCCCGACACCCCCTACGACTACATCATCATCACCAACGAGGCGCTGAGCCCCACCTTCCAATCGCTGGTGGACTGGCGCACAAGCCAGGGATTAGCCGCCCGCATCTTCACCACGGAGGAGATCTACGCCCACTACGACGGCACCCGTCCCGACGGCGGCACCGACAATCCCACCCGCATCCGCAATTTCCTCATTGATGCCTACACCGCCTGGCTCACCACCCCCCACCCGCTCCGCTACGTCCTGCTGGGCGGCGACGTGGAGATCATCCCCCCGCGCTACGTGAGCGTGCTGGCGGGCATCTACAGCAGCGACGAACTCATCTGCGATAACTACTACGCCGGTCTGGACGGCACCTGGGACGACGACGCCGATGGCTATTACGGCGAGGGGGATGCGACCGGCGGCGGCACCGGCGAGGCCGGTGAAGAAGCCGATTTCTACGCCGAACTCTACGTGGGCCGGGCGCCGGTGAGCAGCGCTGCCCAGGCCGCCAACTTCATCAACAAGATCATCGCCTACGAGAGCGACCCCGCAGCCGCCTACCTGGACGAGGGGCTTATGCTCGGCGAGCAACTGGACAGCAGAACCTACGCCGGATACTCCGTGGACGAGATCGCGGCGCTGGCGCCAGCGCTGGACGTGACCCGCCTGTACGACCGCAACGCTACCTGGGATGCGTCGGACCTCATCCCCCGCCTGAACGGTGGCGTGCACATCGTCAATCACCTGGGCCACGCCTACTACGGGATGGTGATGAGGATGACCCGCGCACAGGTGGACAATCTGACCAACGAGGAACCGTTCCTGGTGCACACTCAGGGCTGCCTGGCGGCCAAGTTCGACGAGGACGACGCCGTCGGCGAGCATTTCGTCTTCGGCGAGCACGGGGCCTTTGCCTTCATCGGCAACACCCAATACGGCTGGTACCTCCCCGGCTCCACCAACGGGGCCTCGCAACTCTTTCACCTGGCCTTTATTGATGCGCTGTTCAACGAGCGCATCCACCCCGTGGGCCAGGCGCTTCAGTACGCCAAGGAGATTTCGCTGGATCGCGTGGGACCCGCCGGGCCGGAGCGCTGGGTCTGCCTGGAACTGGTGCTTCTAGGTGACCCGGCCACGCCGGTCGTGACCGATTACGAGGACCCGGTGGCGCACATCGCGTCACCGCCGGGAGGGTTCCCGGTGGCCGGTCGAGTTCCCCTGGCGGGGTCGGCCCACGCCGGGACGGCCAACGGGGCCACCTTCGCCTCTTATCGGCTCGACTACGGGAGCGGCACTAACCCGGCTACCTGGACGCAGATCGGTGTCACCGCCACCACCCCGCTGACCGCCGGGCCTTTGGGCACGTGGGACACCGGCCTCCTACCGGACGGGAAGTACACCCTGCGCCTGACCGCCGCCGACGGGACGGGCCTGACCAGCGCCGATCAAATCGTCGTCAGCGTGGATCATGCCGACATCACCGCGCCTGCCGCCGGTGAGTTCCTGGGCGGCGGGGCCGTCGTCACCGTCACCGGCACCGCCACCCGGGGTGACTTTCAGGATTACGCCGTGCAGGTGGGTGCGGGCGCCAATCCAGACCGCTGGACCCCGGTGCTCACGGCCACCACGCCGGTCACGGCGGGCACGCTGGCGCTGTGGGACACGGGCGCCATCACCGAGGCCGGCCGCTACACATTGCGCCTCCTGGTCCACGGCACCGATTACATCGGCTCGGATGCGGCGACGGTGGTGGTGGACCCACTCTACCAGGCCGGGTGGCCCAGAGACGTCGAGCAGCGTATCTCCGAATCGGCCATCGCCGTGGGCGACCTGGACGGCAACGGCGATATGGAGGTGGTGGCCGTCGAGGGGATGTACAACTGCGGCGGTGCGTTGGAGGGGGGACGCTGCGGGGCCTACGGCATGCGGGTCTACGCCTGGCACCACGACGGCACGCCGGTGGACGGCTGGCCCCGGATGCCCGGTTCCGACAACCGCCTCACCACCCCCACCCTGGCGGACCTAGACGCCGATGGAGATCTGGAGGTCATCGTCGGCTCCATAGACGGGCGGGTCTACGTCTACGAACACGACGGCGCATCGGCAGCCGGTTGGCCCCAGACCACGGACGATGCCATCTACGCGACCCCCGCCGCCGCCGACCTGGACGAGGACGGAGACCTCGAAGTCGTGGCCTGCTCCCGCGACGGCCAGACCTACGCCTGGCACCACGACGGCTCCCTCGTGTCCGGCTGGCCCCGGCCCACCGACGCTTGCGACGCCTCGCCGCTCCTGGTGAATCTGGACGGCGATGGGGAGCGTGAGGTCGTCGTGGCCGGCCGCACGGGGCGTGTCTCCGCGTTCCAGCCCGATGGCAGCCCGATGAGCGTCTGGCCCAACACCGTGAGCAGCAAATTCGTGGCCTCACCGGCAGCGGGGGATTTGGACGGCGACGGTGTGCCGGAGATCGTGGCTGCCGCAGAGGACGCGGTCTACGTCTGGCGCCCGGACGGCACCCCGGCCCCCGGCTGGCCGCAGACCGGCCTGGCCGGGGACATCGTGTCCTCCCCGGCCCTGGCGGACTTGGACGGCGACGGAAGCCTGGAGATCATCCTGGCCGGCGGGTCCCAGGTCGTCTACGCCTGGCATTACGACGGCACGCCAGTGGACGGCTGGGGCAACGCCAAAGCGCCGGTCGTCCGCTCCTCGCCGGTGGTGGGGGACATTGACGGGGACGGCGACCTGGAGGTGCTGCTGGCCGGGGGCGACGACGATGGTGGCGTCTACGCCTGGCACAGCGACGGCACGCCGGTGGAGGACTGGCCGCGCTCCATCCCCACCCGCGATGCGCCGTGGCCCGACTGGGACCGGCGCTGCTCACCGGTGCTGGTGGACGTGGACGGCGATGGGGATCTGGAGGTGGGGCTGGGCGTGGAGACGAAGGTGTTCTTCTGGGACACACCCGGCCCCTTCGACCGGGCTCCCTGGCCCACATTTCAGGCCGACCCGGCCCGCAGCGGTGCTTTCGCCTGCCTCACACCTACCGTTCAGGCCGTGCACGTGTTCACCGACGGCCTGAGCGCCGCCTTCTCGGCCGAGGTGGAGGCCTCCCTGCCGGTCTATTACCTGTGGGAGTTCGGCGACGGCGTCACCAGTACCGTGCCTGCGGTGACCCACACCTACCCGGCCTACGGCGTCTACCCGCTCACCCTGACCGTGAGAGACCATTGTGGCACCGCCGTCTGGTGCGGCCACGTAAACCGGCCGTCACCGTGGCGGCAGTTCTATCTGCCGGTGGTGATGCGCGACGTCTCCCAGATCTCGCCCGCCGGAGGCTCCGCTGCGCTCAAGCCTCCGGCTCAAAAACAAAGCCCCTTCGGGGCTGAGATGCACGGGCTCGCCCGCCGGAGAGTGCGGTGATTCTGGAGCGTGCAACGCTGGCAGGCCATCCGCTTATCCGTTTCTCATCCGCTGCCCCGGTGAACAGATTCCAAAGGCCGTACCTGTTCACCACCTCAGACTGATGCAACGGATAGAGAGCGAATAAACGGATGACCGGGCAAGAGCGCCCGCCGGAGAGTGCGGTGATTCTGGAGCGTGCAACGCTGGCAGGCCATCCGCTTATCCGTTTCTCATCCGTTGCCCCGGTGAACAGATTCCAAAGGCCGTACCTGTTCACCGCCTTAGACTGATGCAACGGATAGAGAGCGGATAAACGGATGACCGGGCAAGAGCGCCCGCCGGAG
>Ga0164311_10001483_pt1 | contig 11526 bp, 9 predicted proteins | sample GuaBasSedimGuay2_FD_121796 | JGI IMG/M metagenome (GOLD analysis project Ga0164311, IMG submission 121796) | Subseafloor sediment microbial communities from Guaymas Basin, Gulf of California, Mexico - Guay2, Core 4569-9, 9-12 cm | ecosystem: Environmental > Aquatic > Marine > Hydrothermal vents...
ATATATAATGCCATTCATCTCCTATCTTTATTTTTGTTTCATCTATTGCTATACAACGCCTATATTTTCTTGAATTAGTGAACAGCTGAGCAAGTTTATGATACCATTGCCTTAACGCTTCATAACTGAATTTTTCAAAATCTTTGAGAATTTACTCGTTTTCCTTAAAGAAATTCCTGCATAGTAGAGAATGGTAGCAATTAGTTTAATTTCTATTTTCTTTCTATCCCAGCGAAAAACATTTTTTCTTTTAACTAATTCCATTAATTGTTGAAGCATTTCCATCCCCTCCTGATTCTCCATCAGGAGGGGTATTTCTTATTTTTTAAATTTTCAAATTCTTGACAGTCCCATATACGCCAAAAATTAAAATGAATAAAGATGATTTCTTATTTTTAATTTAGGCAATTTTCACCAAAATGAAAAGTTGAATAATGAAAGAAAGGGATTGTCATCTGTGAAAAATCTATCTCATTAATTTTTTTGCTCTCTTACTATAAGGGATTTTGGAAAAATGAAAAATAGTTATTATTGGCTTTATCACATTAAAGGAATCCACCATAACAACATCCCTTATTCATTAATTTTTGGGCTTTCACCAAAAGACAAAATTATTATATGGCTTTTATGTTAATTTGCAATGCTAAAGAGTTTTGGAGAGGCATTAAGAAGTGCTTTTCGTAAAATAGCAAATGCTCCTTATGTTGATAAAGATTTAGTTAAGGAAGTTGTGAGAGATATTCAAAGAGCTCTAATTCAAGGAGACGTGAATGTTAAACTTGTTTTAGAAGTCTCAAAAAAGATTGAGAAGAGAGCTTTAGAAGAAAAACCATTACCTGGAATGAGCAATAGAGAGCATGTCCTTCGCATAATGTATGATGAACTCTCTTCCATTTTAGGCAAGGGAAGGGAACTCCCTGTAAAAAAGCAAAGAATAATGATGGTTGGGCTATATGGACAAGGAAAAACAACTACTTGCGGGAAACTTGCAAAATATTTCCAAAAGAAGGGAATGAGTGTTGCGTTGGTGGCTGGTGATGTTCATAGACCTGCTGCATATGAGCAATTGAAGCAAATTGGGCAGAAAATAAATGTTCCTGTTTATGGAGGAGGAAATGATGCTATAAAAGTTGTTGAAGAGGCGTTAAGCAAATTTTCAAAATATGATGTGATTATAATAGATACTGCAGGAAGACATGCATTAGAAAAGGAGCTTATTGACGAGATGAAAAAGATAGCTAAAGTTGTTCAACCAGATGAAAAAATTTTAGTTATTGATGCCTCTATAGGACAGCAAGCAGGAAGGCAGGCAAAAGCTTTTAATGAAGCAATAGGAATAACGGGAGTAATCTTAACAAAAATGGATGGCACAGCTAAAGGAGGCGGAGCATTATCTGCAGTAGCAGAAACTGGTGCTCCTATCTTATATATCGGAACTGGGGAGCATCTTGATGACTTGGAGAAATTTGATGCAACTCGCTTTTTGTCTCGCTTGTTAGGAATGGGTGATTTGGAAACATTGATTGAGAAAGTGCAAGAAGTGGCAAAAGGAAAGGAAAAGGAGATAGAAGAAAAGGCGAAGAAAATGCTCTCTGGAAAATTCACACTCATAGATATGTATGAGCAAATGGAAATGCTCACCAAAATGGGTCCATTTCAAAAGCTCGTTGATTTGCTTCCATTTGGAGGAAAATTAAATGAGGAAGAAATTTATGAGACACAAAAGAAATTGAAGAAATTTAAAGTGATTATGGACTCAATGACTAAGAAGGAGCTTGAAAATCCAAATATAATAAAGTCTTCACGCATAAAAAGAATTGCAAGGGGTGCGGGGGTTGAACCAAAAGATGTTAAGGAGCTTTTGAAGCATTATAATATGTCAAAGAAAATGATGAAGAGCTTATCAAACAAAAAATTGCAAAAGAAATTGCTCAGGCAATTCAAATTTGGATTGTAAATCTTATATTCTTTTTTCTTTTTCATATTATGCTTAAAGTAGGTGTTTTAGCTTCTGGTAGAGGAACAAATTTACAAGCTATAATTGATGCCTGCGAAAAAGGGCTAATAAATGCAAAGGTTGTGGTTGTTGTAAGTGATAATGAAAAAGCATTTGCTTTAGAAAGAGCAAAAAAACATAGTATAGATGCTTTTTATGTTGAAGCAAAAGATAAAAGAAAGCATGAGGAAAAAATAGATGAAATTTTACAAAGCTATGATGTTGAGTTGGCTGTTGGGGCAGGCTATATGCGCATTTTATCGCCGTGGTTTATAAAAAGATGGTATGGGAAGATAATAAATATTCATCCTTCTTTGCTTCCTTCATTTAAGGGCATCGATGCCCAACGACAAGCTTTAGAATATGGAGTTAAGCTTGCTGGTTGCACAACCCATTTTATGGATGAAAAGCCAGACCATGGCCCAATTATTTTGCAAGCTGCAGTAAAAGTTAAAGATGATGATACAAGAGATACGCTGGCGGAGCGCATCTTAAAAGTTGAGCATCAAATATTGCCGAGGAGCATTGATTTATTTGAACAGGGTCGATTGGTGATAGAAGGAAGGAAAGTTAAAATTTTACCAGGCGACTCATGGCTCGAAAAATATAGCTATCCAGACGTTTTATATTCAGAAGGATATTAATTCTTCGATAATTGGATGGCTAAGCATATATATGATATAGATTTTCACTACTGTGAAAAAAATAGTTGTTATAGGCATTCTCATCTTATTTTCAGGTTGTATCTTCCAGAGTTTAGAAAGGGAAGGATTTAAAGAGGGGGATTTAACTACTCCTTTTCCTTATTATGTTACTTATGATGCGAAACCATCATCAAATTCTCTAATTCATTTTTCATATAGCTATGAAATAATATGGGAAATAAATGACTTATATGCATTTTATAATGGTGCATTTAAAATAAAAATTAGGAATACGGGAAATACAAAACTTTTTGTTTATGGATTTGCAATAAAAATTAATGACATGGAAGAAAAAAGCAAATGGAAAGATGGAAAATTTATTTTGCCTGGAGAAGAAAAAGATTTTTCTTTCGCTTTTAAATGCCCTCCTCCCGGCATCCACCAATATAAACTTGGAATTTATTTTATGGCTGGAAGAGGAAACAGATGGTATGATTATGGATTGAAATTTTCAGATGAGAAGAGAGAATTGGAAATAAAAGGATTTGAAAATGCTACTTATAGGCTATATAAAAACTATTATCTTTATTTCGATAAAATAAATGAACTTGTTGATACAAATGATGCAACTATTTTGCAGAGAGCAAATCAAATAGCAAAATATGGCAACGGTTACAACATAGCAAATGTCTGTGCAATTTTTGACTGGATAAGAGAAAACATCCAATATAAAAACGATACAGATGATGAATGGACAAAGCCATCTATAGCTTTATATGAAGGAGGAGATTGCGAAGAATTTGCAATGCTTATGGCGGCGATGGTAGAAGCAATAGGAGGCACAGCAAGAATTTACTTAACAGATAATCACGCCTTTGCTTCCATTTACATAGGAAAAAATGTTGATTTGTTAGAATGTATCGATACCTATTACCATGCAAATTTAAGCTATGCTTTATTCCATGATAAATTTGGCTACTGGATTGTTGCAGATCCTCTTGCATCAACTTATTTAGGTGGATTGCCTGTAGGTGGCGTTGTAACAGGAGGAGAAGGAAAAATATATGAATGGAGTATAAAAACAAATAAGCTATATTCAATTGACGTTATGAGAGATTGAAAGCGAAAAATTCTATTTCTCTCCCTATCATATGCTTATCCTTATAAATTTCTACCCTCATTTTTTGTTTTCCAATAGCAAATTCATCAAAATGCCATGTGAATGGCTGATTATCATCTTCCCATTTCTTTTCATTATTGAGATAAAAAATTACTTTATCGCAACTTGCCATAACTTCAAAATTTATTTTTCCTATGATAAATAAAAAATCTGCGTTTAACAATTTTCTCCCTGCAAAATATATGCCTTTTGTTGGAGATATTTCGATTTTTTCAATTATTGGCAATTCAATATATGAATCGTATTTTCCTCCAAAATAAATCCTGTTTCTCGCTATTTCATAATGTTCATTTTTTCTAATTGCATCTCCAGTTTTTGGATTTCTTTCATAAGCTGGATAATTTGAAGAAGTAATGAAAAGTTTTATTCTATGTCCTCTGTTAAACATTATCGCTATATTTCCTAAGCTTACGTTGATTTCATATATCTTTCCTTCTTCCAGAAAATCCTCCCTTTCAAAAGATTTCCTATGCCTTGCCATCAAAATTCCTTCTGAAATTAAATAAGATTTTCCATCTGGATACACATCACATAATTTTGCAACAAAATCTGTATCTTTACATGAGGAACTTATCCATAAGTGTAGTTTTATTTCTCCAGCAACAGCAATTGATTCATTTAAAGGAGGTGTTACATAAACTAAAACATCATCTCTTGCCTCCAATTCACTTTGCTCTTTTGGACCAGCTTCCCACACTAAATTTCTTCCTCCAATTGTTGGGGCAGGATTTGCTGGATTGTATAAATACTCATTATATCCTTCATTGGGAATTTTTTCAAAGCCAAGAGTTCCATCACCTAAAAAGAGCTTCCTTTTATTTGCCATAGGAGGCCATTCATTTGAATACCACCACTCATTTCCTTCTTCTTTAGCCATATAATTTTCCGTTGAACACTCTCCAATCATATAAAATTTTACAGGGGGTTCATTGAATTCTATGCCTTTCATCCAGTAATCAAACCATTTTAAGGTTTCCTGAGAAGCATCAAATATGCTATTTGGCGGAAAAATAAAGTCTCCTTGTTTTAAAGAAAACATTCCTTCATGTGTCCATGGTCCCATTACAAGCTTTTGATTTTCCTTATTTTGCAAGCCAACAAATGCATCAATAATACCCTCTGCAAATATATCAAACCATCCTCCTACATGATAAATAGGTGTTTCTACAAAATCATATCTTGTTGACAAATCAAGCTGTTTCCAAAAATTATCATAATTATAGTGTTGTAAGAAGACGTCTATCATATAATCTGCTTTCCTATCTTTCAACCATTCTTCAGCATCGATTCTAAACTCCCCTCCTGGATACATTGCATGCTCATACAAATTTGATGCAGCTATGGCTACAAGGGCGCAATCAATATTTCTGCAACCAACAAGCATATAACCAGCTATTCCCATTGCTGAACCGCCCCATATAGCTACTCTTCCATTACACCAGTCTTGCTTCAAAATCCATTCCACTGTATCATTTCCATCCTGCAATTCATTCCATCCATCATCCAAAAAAGCCCTGAAAATTCCTTCTGATTCTCCAGTGCCTCTTATATCTTGAACAACCAGCGCATAACCATTTTTTGTAAAAAAGCCAGCTATATCTTCAAAACCTTCTCTTCCATAAGGAGTTCTTATCAAAACAACTGGATATTTGCCATTGCCAGGCAGATAAACATCCGTAGCAAGCTTAATGCCATCCCTCATTTCAACCATATAAGTCTCTTTAGGAATCTGGTTCAAAATAAGATTAGTTGTCTTTTCTATTTTGAAAGGAAACGGTAAAATTAATAGCAAAAATAAAAAAGAAAAGAGATAGGTTTTCTTTACCATTCTTTAGCTATCTTTTCCAGCAGATATAGCAAATATTTCCAGAATTTATCAACGCTTTCTATATGCACTCTTTCATCTGGGCTGTGGGGGTGTTCAATTTGTGGTCCAATTGATATTATTTCATTTATTCCTGTTATCTCTCCTATAACTCCTGTTTCCAGTCCAGCATGAATTGCTCTTTTCTCTGGCTCCTTTCCGTACAACTCTTTAAAAGCATCAGAAGCAATCTGCAATAACCTTGACTTTAAATTTGGCTTCCATCCTGGATATTTACTTCCTTCTTCAACGTTTGCTCCAGCCAACTCAGCTAGGCATCTTATACTTTGCATAACAGCATCCAAAGCAGAATTTACTGAACTTCTGGAGCTCATTACAATAGTTGCTTCTCCATCCATTCTTATAGTTGCAAGATTTGTAGAAGTCTCTACCAAATCCTTTACTTCTTGGCTCATCGCAAGCACGCCATGTGGCAAAGCCATAAGAAGCTTTATGAGCCTTTCATTTACATCATCTGTAAGTACTTTTGCAACATTACATTTCTCTACTTCAACCCTTAAATTTGGCTCAGTTGCAGAATATTCATTTTTGAATATTTCTTCCATTTCCTTTATTTTCTTTTCTGCCTCTTCCATATTCTCCACTATTACTTCTGCAACAGCTTCTCTTGGAATGGCATTGTGCTTGTCTCCTCCTTCTATCCTACCAATTTTTGCATTTATGTTGTAAAGAATCCTAGCTAACAATTTAATGGCGTTGGCTCTCCCTTTATCAATTTCTATTCCAGAATGACCTCCTCTTAACCCCTTTACCATTATTTTCAATCCTTCTTTGTTAGCATCTACAAATTCCAATGGCAATTTTATTGTTGAATTTCCTCCTCCTGCACATCCTATGTATATAACCCCAAAATCCTCGCTATCTAAATTTATAAGAAGTTGCCCTTTAACAAACTCTTTTTTAAGTCCAAAAGCACCTGTTAAACCTGTTTCTTCATCTACTGTAAATAAGAATTCTAATGGACCATGTTTTACATCGCTTTCCATCAAAGCAAGACATATAGCTAATCCTATACCATTATCTGCTCCCAATGTTGTTCCTTTTGCTTTCACCCATTCTCCATCTACATATGGCTTGATTGCATCTTTGCTAAAGTCATGCTCAACATCTTTGTTTTTCTCGCAAACCATATCCATGTGGCATTGTAATGTTATCATTGGCGCATTCTCATATCCATTTGCCTTTTTCCTAACTACAACATTTCCTACGTCATCTTTTTGCCACTCTAAACCATTTTTTTCAGCTACACTTATAATATATTCTGCAATTTTTTCCTCATGCTTTGAGCAACGAGGTATCTTACATATTTCCTCAAAAAATTTCCAAACAACCTTAGGTTCTAAATTTTCCAACATAAAGTGAAATAAAAATTTCGTATAAAGATTTATTGATGGCAAGATGCTATCGGGTGTGCCGAATGAATGAATTGTTGCCATTGGCTATTATCACATAAGCGGATATGCCATAACAAAATTCATTTCATTTTATTTTTCATCAACCCCGATGACTCACAATATTCTTAAATGAAAAATTGCGAGCTGTTGCATTGAGGAAATCTATGAAAATTTGTATAAAAGAATATCAGAAGGCTTGCTATTCATCATCAATCAGCTCTAGCAAACCTCATCATCTATTTAGTATATGCGAGGAGGTATAAAGCATTAAGTGTTAAAGTCAAAAGAAAGTAAAAAATTCCTGATTGTTATTAAATTCAATATATTGATTTTCATTGAAAATGGCGTCTACTTGTATGGAGTCAGCACCCCAAAAAGAGGCATATTGATTCAATGCATCTTGTTCTGGAAGACTAACTCCTGTTGTATAGTTATTGGTAGGGTCATAAATGCGCATAAGACTCCCATCATCTATGAATATACATGCATGTCTGTATTCTGTTGAATTAATAGTTAATGTTATCTCAGCACACCATAACCAATTTACGTTTTCTTCAGCTTTACATAAACTTGCCATTAATACAGTAAAATCTTCACAGTCTCCCAACATATACCCCCAATCATCTGTATTATAAAGCGTTTCGTTTGGATACTGCCAAAATTCACCATAGAAATAACCAGTATTGTCATCTATGTAAGTATCATAATTATACCAAGTGTTCCACCATATCCAATCAAAAATTGCATCTATATCATCCCAGCTTAATATACCATCTGAAGGAATGCCATATGACCCCAGTATCAAATTTTTATAATTTATCACATCCATATCATTTGGTGTAACAAAACATGTTGCGTTTTCCCTCAAACCATACCTTATCTCAATCATTCTCTTATATGATGAAAATTCGTTTTGGAGAGAATTATAATTAGTTTCTAAAGAATTGTAAGAAGATTGTAACTCAATATAGCTATCTTGTAAATCGCTGTAATTTTGTTGTAAGTTTGAATATTGCGATTGTAGAACATAATATTCAGATTGGAGAGTGTTATATGAATTGTTAAGTAAACTATATTTTGTTTCAAGCGTAGTATATTTCTGTTGAAGATTGCTATAATTTTTTTCCAGAGAATTGTAGGAAGATTGCAACTCGATATAACTATTGTTAAGAGCTATATAGTCTTCTTTCAATGAGAAATATTCTTCTTTAATCTCATTCTTCTGGGAGATAGCTTTTGAATAATTAACTCCTCCCCAAATTCCGACTAATATTCCTATTATCCCTATAGCAAAGAAGATAATCACTACTTTATTCATTTTATCTCCTCAAAATAAAAAACTCTTCCCATAAAAAATTTAAGCAAAAAATCTTTTTCTTAAGGATAATGGAGTTTGTTGAATTTGTTGGAATGGAAAATATAAAGCCTTTTAAAATTGTTAAAAGGGAATATCAGATGAATATTTTTGAATCAATCAAAAATAGGAATTCCTTAGTTGTTTTACCAACTGGTTTAGGAAAAACAATCATTGCTGTCATGATGATAGCTTATAAGATAAAATATGGAAAAGTAATGTTTTTAGCTCCTACAAAGCCCTTATGTGAGCAACATTATGCTACAATAAAAGAACTAACAACAATAGATGGTGTTTTTTTGATTACTGGAGAGAAAATGAGAAAGGAAAAGAGGAAAAGCATTTATAATATGGCGAAAGTTATTGTTGCAACACCTCAAACCATAGAAAATGATTTGGATATAATTGATTTCAGCCAATTTAGCTTGGTAATTTTTGATGAGGTTCATAGATGTGTGGGAAATTATTCATATGTCAGCATTGCTAAAAAATGCTTAGAAAATAATGTGCAAACAATAGGCTTAACAGCATCTCCAGGAAGCGATTATTCAAGGCTTAAGGAAGTTATAGAACATTTAGGCATTGAAAATATTGAAATTAGAACAGAAGATGACCCGGATGTTAAACCATATATTCCAGAAAGAAGACTTAGATGGATAGTAATAGAAATGCCGCCTCAAATAAAATCAATTGAAGCTGATATTAATGCAATGATAATGGATTTTCTCGTTGAAATGAACAAGTATGTTAAGGTGCCTTTATCAATAAAAAGAATAACAAAGAAAATGTTGATAAGATTACAGGAAAGACTGCAGAAAAAACTGGAAAAGGAAAAAGGCGCGATATACAATGCAATAAGCGTAGCAACAGCATTAATTAAAATCTATCATCTTAAAGAAATGCTCACAAGCCAAGGAATAGAATCTGCTAAAAATTATGTAAAAAAGCTTGAATTAGACACATCAAAAGCTGGGAAGAAAATAAGAAATCATCCAAAATATAAGCTCATTAGAAGCAAAATATTGAATGCCAAAGACGAAAATCCAAAGTTAGAAATGACGAAAAAGATTTTGTTGGAGCATTTTAAGGAAAGGGAAGGCGCAAGAGCAATTGTATTTGCAGAGTACAGAGAAACAATAGAAGCAATAGTTAAAGAGCTGAATAAGATAGATGGGATAAAAGCAACAAAATTTATTGGGCAAGCTAAAGGAAGCGGAAATGGAATGAGTCAAGATGAACAAAAAATGGTTATTAAATTATTCAAAAGTGGTTTTTACAATGTTCTTGTTTCAACAAGTATTGGAGAAGAAGGCATAGATATTCCTGCAACAAGCTTAGTTATATTTTATGAACCTGTTCCCTCCGCCATAAGACATATTCAAAGGCGAGGAAGAACAGCAAGAGGAGGAACACCTGGAGAAGTATATATCCTTATAATGAAGGGTTCAAGAGATGAAGCCTATTACTGGAGCAGTAAGAGGAAAGAAAAGAAAATGCTTATCCAGATAAAGAGGCTTAGAGAAGCAATAAATAAAATGATGGAAGAAAAGCAAAAGGAAAAGGGGGAGAGAAAAATAATTGTTGATTCAAAAGGGCAAGCAAAATTAGATAGTTGGCTATAAATTTTTGAATTTGCCGAAAAATAATGAAAAAGATGTTGTTATGGTAAATTCTTCTCGTGCTATTACAGTCCAATGACAATATTTCTTCATTTACTCTACTAATCTTCGATTGTAAAACAAATGAAAAAATGATTGCATTGGCTATTATTACATAAAGATATGTAAATTTCTTCCTATGCAATGAAGCAAACAGCAACCATGTCTTTCATTGATTTTTCCAAACATTTTAAAAGCAATTTAGCCTTATCCTCATGGAGTTTAAGACCGTTGAAGACTTGAAAAATTATTTAAAAAATATGCAAAATTTCAGGAAAAGAAGACACCCCCAAGATTATATTTTTGGAATTGAATTAGAAGGAGCATTAGTAGATGGAGATGGCAAGCCTTTAAAGGCTGATAAACTAATTCCTCATTTAAATTCAATTTATCAGGATTTTGAATTTGGTAGAGAAGCAGGGGCGTGTCAGATTGAAATAAGAAGTTTCCCAAGAGAATTTACTGGAGAAGCTTTAAGGGAAAAAGAAGAATATTTGCAAGATGCTGTTCAGGATATTGCCGAACTTGCAGAAAGAATCTATAAAACAGCTGCAATCTTTTTGTTAATAGGAGCGAATCCTCATCCTATGGTGCTAAGCGACGAGTGGATAGCAAATACCCCGAGAGCTAAAAAGTTGGCGGAGTGGCGTTCTCAATTTCCACCAATAAAAATAACAAGTAAAGAAATAGAGCCACGCCATATTGCTTTAATAATTCAATCGATTCATTTGCACATACAAGGAAAAAGCCCAAAAGATGTTGCAGATAAATTTAATCGCCTTCTTTATATGGTTCCAGAGCAAATTGCTTTATCTGCTAATAGCCCCATAATTGGTGGGGAAGTTATTGATTATGCAGAGGCGAGGCTTTTGTTATATGAAATGGCAGATGGTGGAAATGCTGGCTTGCCAAAGTTAAAAAAGGTATCCAGTGACTATTGAAGAATATGGAGAATATGTTGACTCATTCAGCCCGATTTTAGCAAATTCATTAACAGAAAAAGTTAAAGAAAGGCATGAAGACAATAGAATAAGATTTGAGATTCCCTTTAGAGTAGAGAATAGGGTGTATTCAACTCAATGCACAGTAAGGGAGAATATGGCACTTATAGAATATATTGTTGGGCGCCTCAAATATGCCCAGAGATGGAGCAGGAGGGCAAGGAAATTGAAATAAATAGAATAGAAGCGATTAGGAAATCATTGAAAGGAAATTTCATATGGAGAGGAAAATCTATAGCTGTTCATCAATATTTAATGGAATGTATTGAAAAAGCGGAAAAGGGTTTAAAAGCTTTAGATGTAATGCCTCGCTATTTACATATTCTTAGGAGGAGAATTAGAAGAAGAAAAACAAGTGCTGATATTTTGAAAAGATGGTTTGAGAGAAGAGAAGGAGAAATGGAAGAAAAGATA
>Ga0164311_10001485_pt1 | contig 11517 bp, 1 predicted proteins | sample GuaBasSedimGuay2_FD_121796 | JGI IMG/M metagenome (GOLD analysis project Ga0164311, IMG submission 121796) | Subseafloor sediment microbial communities from Guaymas Basin, Gulf of California, Mexico - Guay2, Core 4569-9, 9-12 cm | ecosystem: Environmental > Aquatic > Marine > Hydrothermal vents...
CTTGATGAAGTTACTGCTGAAAACCTTGCTCTCCTCACACTTGCTGAGATTGAGGAAGTTTCTCAGGCTGGTGCTTCTATTACTATCGAAGAGCATGTTGCCAATCTCGGTATGCGTGTGAATCTCGAAGAGCGTGGAATTTCTGCTGTTGTCGTTAATGACGATAATGTAGGAACTGTCACTTATGTTGAAGGTGCTGAAGGCGTTGGTAACTACCAAATTGTCACTGCTCTCAGTGATGATAAGATTGGTCGTATCTATATTAACAAAGATCAAACTGGTGCCTCTGACCCAATGGTCGAAGGCCAAGCTATCTTTGTTGATTACACTTCTGCAGCAGTTGAATATACCAAAGTTAAAGCATTTGCTGAGACTCAGGTTGAAGGCATGCTCCGTTTTGTTTCAGACAACCCTGCTGGTAATCAACAGGAACTTGAAATTTGGCGTTGTTCATTGACACCTTCTGGTGATACTGCTATGATTGGTGATGATTGGTCAACCCTTGGGTTCACTGGTGAAATTCTGAAGGATGAGACTGGTCACCCAGATAGTCCTTATATGAATATCATTATGTCGTAAGACATAATCAAGAAATAAGGCCGCTCCCCAATGCTGCCTAGAGGGTGAGTATGGATTGCTCCCTGCTCACCCTCGCCCTTACATAAGCCTATAACAAGAAGGAAGAAGAAAATGGCTAAAGATAGAACAAGGTTAAATCTCGACCTAGAATCGTTATTCCCTGGAGATACAATCACAATTGGCAAGCAGACTGTAGATATCAACCCACTTGGTATTAAGCAGCTTGCAATCATTGCCAGAAAGTTAAAGGGTTTTGGTAAAGTACTAGCTGACGATGGAGTTAGTTGGGAAAATTACAATTCACCTGAGAACTTAATCAAACTTGCAGTAATCCTACTGGATGATTTCCCCGAAGTACTTGAAGAAGCCTCCAACATTGCCCTTGATGACCTACAACAACTTCCTATTGATGTTGTCGTAGAGATTCTTGACAAGGTTATTGAGGTCAACATGAAGTCCAAAGAGAAACTTGAGGGAAACTTCAAGAGCTTGGCTCAACGGTTCAACCTGACAACGACAGCCAAGCCGAAATCGCAAAGGCGATCCAAAAGCTAGTCCAACATGGACACTCTTGGTTAAGTATACAGGAGTACTCTTTAGGCGAAATTGGTATATTCTTCAAGACTATCATTCAGTCTGAACAGGAGGAGAAAAAAGAGTTTCTGACACACTTATGGATGGGTAATAACCTAGAACATAAGGATCTAAAAGAAGTTCTACAGGGGATGAATCGCAGCAGTAGGGAAGACGAAGAACCTACTGCCGAAGAAGTCAATAACGATTGGAAGCGTCTTGCTTCCTTCATGGTAGGGAAAACGTAATGGCTGATGTAACTCGATCTGTAGAAATCAATGTCAAAGTAATTGGTGATGCTGCTGAGAAACTGGGTGGGCTTAACGCCTTGCTTGGTGATTTTAAAAAGGTTATAGATGGTATAGCTGGCAACATTACCGCAGTAGCTACAGGGGTTGGTACTCTCGCTGAGAGTATTAAACCCTTGTCTACGTTTAACCCTAAAGGTATTCAAGACCTCCAGGCTGCACTGGAACCACTGGGTAAGATTGACAGCAGCAAATTAACTACCCTTGGTACCGCCCTTAGCAACATTTCTGGCTTTACTGCACCTAAAGGTTTTGCCTCTTTTGTCAATTCACTGGTAACTCTTAGCAGTGTTGACAAGTTCCCCTCTTTTCTAGGGTTAGGCACCTTCCTTGTTAAAGTAAGTGCGATTGACAAAATGCCCCCAATCGGTGCGTTTGTCAAGAATCTGCAAGTTCTATCTACCATTGATAAATTCCCACCATTAGGTGCACTTGCCACCGCCCTTGGTTCCCTTGGTCAAGTTCCCAAATTACCTGCACTTGGTACATTCACAAAAGGCTTGAAGGATTTTGCTACCATAGAAAAGTTCCCTTCCATGACTGCCTTTGCTACCAGCCTGAAGAAACTCAGTGAGGTAGGTACACTGCCTACAATTCCACAGGGAATGGGCAAGGCCATAGCTGAATTTGGGAAGATCACTAAACTACCTGCTCTGAAAGCGTTTGCTGGTGGCCTGAAAGAAATGTCAGGTATTAGCAACCTGCCTACTATCCCTGAATCATTAGGCAAAGCAGTTAAGAATTTTGAAGGTATTGGTAAACTACCTGCTCTGAAAGCATTTGCCAGTGGCCTTAAAGAAATGGGTGGCATCACTAATCTACCCACCATACCAGAAGCATTAGGAAAAGCCATCAAGGGTTTTGAGGGCATTGGTAAATTACCAGCTCTTAAAGCCTTCGCCAGTGGTCTTAAAGAAATGTCAGGTATCAGCAACCTGCCTACCATACCCGAAGCCCTTGGCAAGTCTATAAAGAGCTTTGAAGGCATTGGTAAGTTGCCTGCCCTGAAAGCATTTTCTATTGGCCTGAAGAAACTTTCTGAAGTAGGTGGATCATTACCAAACATACCAGAAGGTTTTGTTACAGCCATTGAAAAGTTTTCTCGAATCAAAACGGGTGATCTACCTAAGCTGACAACATTTGCCAAAGGGTTGAAAGCCCTGAAGGAAGCTGCTTCCGGTGGCATTAATAAACTTGAAGACTTCTACAAGGTTATAAAAAATTTCAGCAGTATTGATAAAGTCCCCAATGTGAGTAAGATCACCAAAGCATTACAAGGACTGTCCGAAATTAAGATGCCAGACTTCACCAAGGTTATAACTGGTGTAGAGAAACTGGCTGCTGCATTTAAGAAATTAGAAACATCCGCACCAATAGTCACCGCCCTAATTCGCATAGGCAACGCTGCTGAGACAGTTGAGAAGAACATGAATGTTCTTACCAAGACTGTTAAGCAAACATCTAATAGTTTCCAAGAACTCGGTAAGCGTCTCAAGAACTATGTGATGTATCGCATCATTGCTGATTCCGTAATTTTAATCAAAGAAGCGTTCACTGGCAGTATTGATGCCATTGTAGAATACGATCAAGCACTGAAGAACCTGCAAGCTATTATGCAGACCACTGATGCTGAAGCCCGTGCAATGGGTGTCGCCATTGAAGGTGTTGCTTCCTCAACCAAATTTTCTGCCACTGAAGTTGCTGAAGGTATGCAGATTTTGGGTCAGTCTGGTTTATCTGCAACAGAAGCAATCAATACCATTCAGGCTACTGCTGATCTCGCAACTGGTACATTGACAGATATGTCTACTTCTGTAGATTTGCTTACCACAGCACTCAGGGTATTTGATATTGCCACTGAAGATTCTGCCCATGTTGCTGATGTATTCGCTAATGCGGTGAACGGTTCCAAACTTACAATTGATAAACTCCGCACTGCAATGAACTATGTTGGACCAATTGCTGCCAGTGCTGGCGTATCACTTGAAGAAACTGCTGCCTCAATGATGACCTTGGCAAACTCTGGTCAGCGTGCGAGTACAATTGGTACTGGCCTCAGACGTATGTTTGCTGAGTTGATTGATCCTTCTGAGAAAATGAAGAAGGCTGCTGAGGAAGTTGGCATATCACTTGAACAACTTGACCCAACTGCAAATGACCTCAGTGATGTTATACGAGATCTAGGAGTTGTTATAACCGATGCTGACGTTGCGTTTGACCTTTTTGGTAAGCGTGGGGCGGCTGCTGCCCTATCACTCACTAAGGACGTCGCAGGCGGCTTTGACACCATGTTGGATTCAGTAGGCCGTTTTGGTACTGCTTCAGCCATGGCAGACAAACAGATGGAAGGTCTGGGAGTTTCCTTCAAGAACTTACAAGATAAAATCAAACTGATTGCTATTGCCCTCGGCAAAGCAGGTATGATTGATGCCCTGAAGATTGTTGTTGATATGCTGCGTGAGCTTGCTGATCAAGCAGTATGGTTAATTAACAATGGACTAAAGCCAATGATGGCTTTGCTGAAGCCATTGACACAACTTTTTGCTTCTCTACCAGCAGTCTTACAAGCTACTGCCTTGGCCTTCGCTGCCGTGGCATTAAATATGGGTGGGGTTGTTACTGCCTTTTCTGCCTTTATGAAGCTCAACCTCGTAAGCAGAATTACAGCAGCAGCCACCGCAGCTTGGACATTAAGTACTGCCACTACTGCCAGCACTGCTTCTGTCTCAGCTTTTTCTGCTGCCAGTATAGCATCTGCAGGAAGCACTGGAATACTTACTGGAGCAATAGCTGCCCTACGTGCAGCTCTTGCGGCATTGATGGGACCTGTAGGTTGGGCTATAACAGGAGTAGTTGCACTTGTTGGGGCTTTCGCTGTACTGCATGAAAGCAGTGACGAACAAATTGAAGATTTTGAAACTCTGCGTACTGAAATTGAGCAGACATCCACTTTGATCAACACCTACGTGAAAGCCATAGCGTCATTGGCAGCAAACGGAATAAGCATAGGCACCATAGAAGGCCAAAAGGAACTCACTGAGTTCATGAACAAAATGGCTAAGGACTTTCCTGAACTAGCAGCCAAGATCCGTAATACTAAAGGTGACTTATCAGAGCTAAACGCTGTAATGGCTGAACACCAAAAAGCACTCGATGAGAAGACATACCAGTCTGCCCTCAAAGGTCTTGATGGCTACGCAGATAAATTGATATCTGCCCGTGGGGATATAAAACGCACCCATGGTTTGATTGCAGAAATGTTCAATACTGATAATGAGCTTTCTGACAAGAGAGCTGCTGCTGAAGCTGATTTCGCAATGTACCTTGAGAACATCTCTCAGATTGTTGTACAGGCCAACAACCGTGGCGACACTATTGATTGGGCTAAGATGTTTGGTGTTACGGAACACCTGATGCAGGATGGTGGTGTTTTCGCTGAATTACGTGATACCATTCTCGCCAGTGTTAAAGATATAGAGGAAGGTCTTGGCGAAGTAGATATCAAAAGTGAATTCCAGTTATTCGGTATTGCTGCCCAATGGAAAGCTGAGTTTGATGCCAGTGGTGCAGAAGTTAAGAAGTTTGGGAGCAAGTTGCAAAACTTCCTTGATGGAAACATAGACTCTAATGAACGCTTTGCATCAATGCTTGAGGGCATTGATAAGGAAAAGATAAAAGGGTTTATTGAGAGACAACGCCAACTTGTAGCTGAGATGGAGAAAGCAGACAAGGAACTTACTGGCGAAGCCCGTTTAGCTGCTATGCAAGATATAGCGAAACGAGGCGTTCAGCTTAATGCAGAGATAGCTGCTGATGAAGATGCCCAACGTGTAATAGGACATGCTAATTTGGTCAAGGCCAATGCCATTGAGATAGCAGAAATAGAGTCAAGTAACCAAACCAAAGCAGCTAAAGAAGCTGACTACCTTGCTCAGTACAAAGCTATCAAGGCCAAGATGCAAAAAATTATGTCATCTGGACTTGATGCGGATGCTATGATCAAAGCATACTCCGAGAACGCTAAGAATGAACTGGCTGCATTTAAAGCAGGTCAGGAACAACTAAAGCAGGAAGCAGAAAAAAGTGGTGCGGACAGGGCTGGCATTGAGCAAAAGATAACTGACAACGCTACCCAATTTTATAATGAGCAGTATCTGGCTGCTCAGATTATGTACAATAAAATTAAGGATGATGGTACTTCTACTGCTGAGGATATCCAAAAGGCACAGGATAAACTACAAGCTGCTAAGGTTAAATCTGAAGAAGCACAGACCGCTGCTGTCAAGAAGGAAACTGACTTACGTATAGCTGAACAAAAACGTGAGTACTCCAAACGTAAGGAAGAGATTGAGACTGGCTCTGCTGCCCTCATAGCTTCAATAGAAGCTAAAGAAGCTGCTGGCATCCTTACCTATAGAGAAGCTGAAAAGGCCAAGGTAGTAGCAACCCTGAACCGCTATAAGCAAATAGCACAACTTGCAAAAACGTACCGTGACTCAGCCGTGGAAGGTACTGATGAGTGGGAAGCACGCAATAAGAAAATGCTTGATGCTGATGAACAGTACTATAATAAAAAAGGCAGCATCGTTGAAGCCCACAATAATAAAGTCAACACCCTTAATGAACAGATCATTGAAGGTGAGAAAAAGATAGTTACTGAAAATGAGAAAAACGCCAGCACCATCGAGAAGAATCAAGATAAACTTGCTGCTAAACTCAAGAAGATATGGCGTGAGTACGGGGACGACCGTGCAGATGCAACCGTAACTCTCACAAATAAGATTGCTGATATTGAGTATGATCTTGCTAAGAAACTTGAGGATATCGAGGATGATCTTGATGAGAAGCGTAAAGGGTATTCTGATGAACGCCTTGAACGTGAGAAGAAGTTAAAGGCCGACATTGCAGGCATTGAGCAAAGTACTCAGGACTCACTGGATAAAGTCAGACAACGTGATATGTCTTCCGAGCAAAAAGCTCGTGACAATGTTGCAATAGCTGAAAGGAAGTATAGGGAGGCCATTGAGTTACGCCAAAAAGCTGAACGCACAGGTAACGCAGAACTGCTTTCAGAGTCTGATAGTTTACTGAGTTCTGTAAATAGCCTCGCCGAAGGTTTTGAATCTGCCAGTAAAGCCAAGAGCATGATCAATAATGTTGGTGATGCAAAGAAAGCCAATGCGGTAACTGAGAAAGAGATCAAAGACCTTGAGGCTGTTAAGAAACTCAATGAGGAAATAGCAGAATCCAAGAAGAAACGTCAAGATGCAATAGATGACTCTGACCACAAAGTAGAGTTGGCTCAACGTGCCCACGACGACAAGATGACTAAACTTGATCGTGAGCATAAGCAAACACTATATGATGCCAAGGAAGCTCATAGACTAATAATGAGTAATGAGGAAGAACGCCATAGGATCAAAATGGCTAACCTCGCAGATGAGCAAGAAGGCAAAAAGGAAGAACGTGATTTTAATAAAGATATCGCTAAGAGTGTTTCTGCTGATGATCTGAGTGCTCCTGTAGAGGCCAATAAGAAAACTGTTGAAAGTATTAAAGCTGTTGAGAAACAGCACACAACCACATCAGGTGTGATCCAGAAACAACAAGAAGAGATTGCTAAAAACGGGTACCGTGTTATAGAAGAGAACGGTAAGAAGGTTTACACGAACCTCACTGACAGCCAGCGTGCATTTACTTCTGAATTTGCTGAAGGTATGAAAACCGCTGGCGGTTCAATGAAGGGCATGGGAGATCAGGGCAAACTTGAAATAAAGCAAGTCGTTGATGAGCTTGGGCGTATCAAGGAGCTCACTGCTGGTGAGAACACTATTAAGTTTACCACACCACAAGTACCCAACTTGCGTGAGCAAATCCCAGAAGTACTCCCTGTTGAAATACGCATAGAGGAAACTGTTGATAAAGCACGTAAGGGTATTGCTAATCTGCAAGCTCAAATTGCTTCTATAGGTGATGCTGGTAATGGCCTCAAGGTAGTAGGACCAGAGCAGCTTGCTGAAATAGATGAACTTTCAAAAAGACTCGGTGTTGTTTTTGATGGGCTTAGTACAGATGATCCTAAACAGAAACTACAGGATATGGTCACCACCTTAAAAGGTATGGGTGCCATCAGTAAGGAAGAGTTTGATCACATGGCTGGTCAGATCATGGAGTATGCTACTACTGTTGACGGTGCCAATGTCAATCTTGAGTATGCTTTTGACGGGGTGAACGCTAAACTCACTGAAAGTGCTGGACTGATAGATGACAATGGTGTGGCAGTTGATGGCCTTTCTGATAAGATACAATCCAATTCTTATGAGCTGTTTGATGTTGAATCATTTCAAACTATATCAGCAGGGCTTGAAGGTATCAGTGGTGTTATAGACAACCTGCACACAAATGTTCAGAAGAAAGTCGAGTTGGATATAAATGCTGAACGTTCCAAGCAATCAATAATAGACTTACAAACGCAGTTGGAAGAAGCACGTATTGCTGCTGAAAAAGGGAAGATTGAAATACCTGCACCAGACACCTCGGAAGTTGATGATGCCAAAGATGAGATGGAGAAGGAACCAGTTGTCATCCCAGTAGTTACGGATCCTAAAGATTTGGATACTACCATCCCTGAGAAAATAGAATCCTTAGAAGAGGAAGGGATCAACATACCATTGGCTGTTGATACAGAACCATTAGAAGTTGTTAAGGAAGACATAGACACTCTCACCGAAGGTACCAATGAATTAACGGTAGCAATCCTACTTGAAGGTGTTGATGAATTTGAGAAACTTGCAGAAGAGTTATTTAACATAGCAATAACCCACAATGTAATTGTTGAGGTGACTGTCAACGGTGCAGATGAGCTGGCAGAAGTTGCAACGTCACTCACTGACATGACAGATGAAGAAAATGATGTTGCTGTTAATGTATTACTTGAAGGGGAAGAAGATCTCACCACAGTCAAGGGGATTTATGATGCTTTAGTTTCTAAATTAATCACATTGACTCTTGATACGATAGGTGTAGGTAAATGGCAAGCAGCCCTTAATATCTATACAGCCCTTAAAAATAAGACTGTAACAATTACAACTGTCCATAAAACTATCACCAAAAAAGCTGGTGGCGGCTACATAGGTGATCCAGAGCACTATGCGGACGGTGGCAACGTGTTCAGGCGTTTAACCTCACCTATGATCAATAGGGGTGGCGGTACCAAGGACGACGTCCCAGCTATGCTTATGAAGGGCGAGTTTGTACTGAAGAAATCAGCCGTTGCCAAATATGGTAAAGAGTTCTTGTATGCAATGAATATGGGACTGCTGAATTTCGGTGATAAAGTCTCAGCCTTTGCTGGTGGTGGTATGGTTCAAAACCTTGGCGGTATGATAAACAACATGGCCTTCCCATCATTTTTTGAAAATGGCGGCATGGTTGATAGAGCCAAAACAGCAGCCTTCTTAATGGGACGTAATGCTCAATTGGCAATTAATCCAAATGCACCGTTCAAAGATGGTGGTGTGACATATAATGTGAACGCCCCATCATTCCATAACCATCTTGATAACAAAGTTGGTAAGATAAAAAGTGCCAAGGGGAAAAGCAGGGCACTTGGGTTGATAAGTACATTCAAAAATCTTGTCCCTCAGTTTGCTTCTGGTGGTAACATATCCAACCTTCTCTCACAATACAATGATGAGAAATCAATCATTGAGGATATGTATGAAGAGGACATCAGATATGCCCAAGATAATGGCGATGATGAGCAAGCCTACATCTTGGAGATGGAGAAGATACAACTTCAAGAAATAGCTGCTGCCCTTGCGGTCACTCTGCAAGAAATCAAAGCTGACTATGAAAAAGAAATGCTCGATGCCACACAGGACTTTGAAGAAGATGTGGAAGAGTACAATGAAGAAAAGGATGATGCAGCCCAAGAATACCGTGAAGCATTATCTGATTTAAATAAAGAACGTGCAGATATTGAAAGGGATTACAAAGCAGAGAAAAAAGATTTAGAAAGAGACCTTAGCAAAGCAGAGCGTGAGCTTTCCACAGCAGAAAAGGCTTTTGAAAGTGGAGCTTATGTTGAACGGCTGCAAGGTGATTACTGGACAAGAAAGGGTGATAGCAGGTTTAAGTCTGTACAGGAGAAATCAAGTGCCTATGACAATTTGGAATCTAATGTTGCCGAAGCCAAATTGGATATAGTCAACATAAAAGAAGATGCTGTGACAGCTAAACTTGATTATGAACAGGATATTGATCATACGGATACTGATGAAAAGAATGCACTATTCAAACATGACAGGGCAATAATCCGTGCTGATAGTGGCATCACAAGAAGCACGAACAACTACAAAGCTGATGTTGTTCTTTTAACTGATTCCACTAAGGCTGATGTATCTAATGAAACTGCTGTATCAGCAGTAGAGGTAAGGCAGGTAGAAGCTGAAGCTGATTATGAAGTTTCCAAATCTAAGGAAGATACCAAGCATGAGTCAAGGAAACTGGAACTTGAACTTCAATTGGAACTTCTGCACCTACGTCAAACTTATGATGAACTCATCCGTGAGGAACGTGATAGATTACAAGATTCTGCCAAGCAAACTTACAGCAGTGCAGAAACTCAAAATGTGGGTGTTAAGTACTGGCTGAATAAAGGTGGACCTGTTGGATACCCCAAAGGCAAAAAGAAGTGGGAAGATTCAGTAGAAGCAATGTTGACTCCTGGAGAGTTTGTTATCAGTGAGGGTGCCGTACAGCATTATGGTGCGGACTTTATGGCAGCATTAAACAACCGTGAAGTAGACCCAACGTACAATAACTTTCCTTCTTTCTTATCTGAACCAACTTACAGAAGGACACCAACTACTATTGATGGAATTACCTATCATGTAAATGCCCCAAGTTTCCATGACAACCTTGCTGACAGGACACACAGCATCACAACACCTGAAGGTAAATCATCAGCCAAGAGAATGGTAAGTATCTTCTCTGACGCTGTACCTCACCTTGCTGAAGGTGGAGACATTGGTAATGCAGAACAGCAATTAGCTTTTGAACTTGCCAACACACAGGAAGAGTATGACGAAAAGATTCGATACGCTAGAGAAATAGGTGCTGAAGATTTAGTATTCATCTTGGAACAAGAGCAAATCGAATTACAAATGATTGCTGAGGAACTTAGGTTCACCCTCGCTGACCTTGCAATGGAACGTGACTTCGCACTACAAGAAGCACAGATGGACTACGAAATTGAAATGCTTGATAATCAGGCAGAGTATGATGACGACATGTTCCAGTTACAGGAAGACAGATTGGATGCCAAAGCTGAACTTGAGGATTCAATAGCTGACGCACAAGAAAGAATTGATGAGGCTAAAGCAGCAATGGCAGAAGCCCAAGCTGAGTACAAAGCTGCATTGAAATCTTACAATTCTGCACAGGCTTCAGCAGCAAGGGATGCAGCTTCAGCATCACATGCACAGGCAATAGCAGGATCAAGGGTAGCAAGTCAGGCTGGATTATTTTCATCCAATAATTTTGTTTCAAATTCATTATCCACAAATCCATTTCCAAATGGTGGAGCATCTTCTGTTACTGGAGGAAAACCAAACTTTGATGCTATGCGATCCCAAGCAAATAGGGGCAACGACAAAAATGTTGCTGGTGGTGGATCATATACTTCATGGGGTCCAACAAAAACTGCGGAAATGGTTGCAGAGATTAATGAAATGGAAGCTGATTGGGAAGAATCACAATTAAGTGACGATGGTGGTGGTTCCAGTTCTTCCAGTTCTTCCAGTTCTTCCAGCAGTGTTAGACCATCATCACCTAATAACTCTAGGTATAATAGTGCTATTATCACAAGAGCCAATACAAGCAAGGCTGTTGCACAGGAAAGATATGGTGCAATGATGGCTATGTATGCTCAGAAAGAAGCTAATACCTATGTAGTAAAAACTAATTCTGATCAAATGACTACAACCAGACGGGATTATTCTATTACCAAAGCTAACCGAGAATATGAGAATGGTGTTATAAAAGCGACTAACAC
>Ga0164311_10001487_pt1 | contig 11516 bp, 13 predicted proteins | sample GuaBasSedimGuay2_FD_121796 | JGI IMG/M metagenome (GOLD analysis project Ga0164311, IMG submission 121796) | Subseafloor sediment microbial communities from Guaymas Basin, Gulf of California, Mexico - Guay2, Core 4569-9, 9-12 cm | ecosystem: Environmental > Aquatic > Marine > Hydrothermal vents...
CAGCTACAAGATAATATATAACAAAATCGGAATCGCGCTGAGTAGTAGCGCTATGAATTTGTAAAGAGTGCTTATTCCACCTTCGACTCTGCTTATCCTTTGCTCGTGATTTCTCAGCATTCCATTCATTCTATCTATTTTTTTGCTTATTTCGTCCAATTTTCCCTCTATTCTACCGAGAGCTCGCTCTATTTCACTCATTTCAATCACTCTAACTTCTTCTCAATGTAGTAGTTCATTGCCCCAATTTGGAAGCTCAGCTTTAGGAGAGTGGCGCCGTAGTCTGAAATACAATCTCTGAAATATACCGTGTTCCCAGAATCACAGAATATCCACGGTTGGCCGTAGTCATTAGTATAGTTTTCATAACCAAGGAAAGCGATTCCTTCGCTGTTCAGAAATCTAATCACTATACTCCTCGGTCTTCCTTTATTAGCAACGCTTATCAAAGCGCCGCATATACTACTAATGAAATTCGAAGCTTCTACTTTCACATTGTCTTCTGTTATCTCTAAACCCTTAACGATAAGTTCTCCAGAAAACAGGGGATGAGTAACTTCTATTTTAGTGTTTATGTCCAGAATAGGTATTTTAGTAGTAAAAGATAAGTCGACTATCTCTTTTAGCGAGAGCGGTTTAATTGTGAGTAAGTAGTATCTCACGCCCGCACAATCAGTCTGATATTCTATGCCTGCCTTGTTGTTTACATTGTGAAGTGGCGGCCAGGACTCTCTTACCGTCACGTTCTCTGTGTTATCTTCTGTGAACAAAACAGCCGATTTCTCGATTATGTTTTCTATGTCTCCAATAAGCAACTCGAACGGACCTATTCTTTTTATTCCCCATCCGTTGATGCCACACACTTCTATTATTTTTCTATACACGTCTTTCCTGTAGGAACCACCACGCGAAGAACAATCTAATCCGTAATCTCCGCTTCCGTAGCTACCGAGAAAATAATCTCCGGCAATTTCACATCCATCGTCTAGAACTTGCGCAGTGAAGTTAGTGTCCTCTAGTAGCTGCTGTATTGTCTCTTTGCTACTGAGGTTTTCTGTTTGAGAGCCTGCCGCGCCTGACGTCTCAAGCAACTGGTACAAATGATCTCTCGCTCTAACTTTGCTTTCGTTTATATTTCGCTCCACACTTTCTACAACTCCTGAAAAAACTAGTTTGTCCCCTATTTTAATGTCGATTTCTTCCCCGACACGAACTCTTTCTCGTGTTTTGAATTCCACTCTATCCGGGGCCGGAATGAACAAATCAACCCCAGGAAACCCAACTAGCTTATCTCTATACCTAAGCTTGAGAAACCAGCTTTTAGGTTTAATTTGTCTTAGAGCTACACTTTGCATACTACGCTTCGTTATTCTCAACCCATTGCAGTCTATTTCTCTACCACCGACTTCAACGATCATTCTTCTCACCTAGCGTGACGGAAACTTCGAAGCACAAGCGCCTGAACCCTGCTAAAGGAGTGATTCTAAGCGTTTTCACTTCGCAAAGAATTTCTTCTTCATCGAACTTGAATAACACAGGAAGCTTTGCCTCTTCCATCCTTTTCAGCTTCTCGACATCATCCTTCGCAGTTACGTCTAACAGCTTCGCTTTCAAAGCGTATTCGCGCTTCGTTTCATTCTTACTTCTCCTCGTTATCCTCTCTATTTTAGCGCCTTTAAGCACAACGAAGCCAGAGAACTCATTTCCTATGATTACAGCTCCTGGATAATTTGGTTGGGACTCAATCTCATTAGATTCGATACCAAGGAGACAATCTGGCTCGGGAAATGTAAATGCTCTTACGATGTAGTAATCTATGGAAAACCAGGCTATATCGGAGTAATCCTTTTGGAAAATAATTTCGTTAGAGCATTGAGTAGAACAAATCGGTACATCGTTCCCAATACCTATATTGCCAGCACACCAAGCCCTGTGTTTTAGCTTCGAGGGGTACTCAACTTCAAACTTCGTGATGAAATAACCAAAACCACATGATATGTAGCGTTTTAGACTACCGTTGTTTCTTTCTGCGACGACTTTCAGGTTGTTTAATCCACATTTGCTAGTATACGTCCCGCCAGTTTGTGGGTCTGGCACTCCAACGCGGCAGCTAATCTCTCTGTAAGCAGGAATGTAGAAAAGAGGTGAAAGCGTCGCAGAATTGCTTGTGTCTAATTTTACTTCTAATCTTGAGCTCAATACTCTGTAGCCGTCAGCTCCATTAAGTTCCCACTTTTCAGTGTCGAAAGTATCGAAGTCGTCGTAACAAATGTAAACGTCATCGAGCGTGTAACCCGGATCGTTTGCGTTTTGATTCCCGTAAAACATGTACAGCATTACTTCGTCTGAAGCAGGGAGGTCACACTTGAAGATCAACTTCGCTCTGTGAGTGTTCCATCCTTGAATTACTCTCGGAATTTCGTTTTCCTGCTCATCTATTATCCTTATGTCTTGACCCTGCGGCAAACTCTTTCCCAAGTCGACAAGTCGTTTGTGATCGAAATACAGAAAGCACGTGTAGTCCTCTAAATCACATTCTGTGTAATTCGTTATTATGATTGGCCTGACGAAATTCCATCCACTGAGCCACATGAAAATCACTCCATCGGTGGTAGCTCAAGCAGAGAAGACTCCTCAGGTTCTTCTTCTGGAATTCTACTCATTTCTTCGTTTATTCTTTCCACTAGGTCCTTCAGAAAAGTATCTAAGTCGGAAAGGGTGTTTACCTCTCCTATGTGTATGTCTATGTTTATCTCGTAATTCGCTCCTCTTCCCTTTCCTTTTAGTAAAGACGACAAATCAGACATTGCTTTACTAGCAAAACTAAAGTAACTCCTAGTTTGCGAGACGAGCGATGAAAGAGTAGATGCATGACTTTCAAATGTTTTTGTCAGAGCTTCATAACTAACAAGCAACCTTCTTATTAGTCCTAGCTCTTCTTTTGGTTTCAAACCAGCTAGTTGTGCCATCCACTTCGTGAGAAATGCACCTGTTAATAACTTCAAATATGAGGCTATGAAAAGTAATGCAGAGGTTTGTTCGATGAGAATTGCGCTTATATTCATCAAACCAGTAATGACAGCTCTAAAACCAATTATTATCCCTTTGAGAATGTTTCGGATTAATGAAAGCAAATCTTTCGGTTCACCCTCTGCTGCTCTCCTCATAGCTGCGCGGCGAACTGCCTCTCCACCAATTGCTCTTGTGAAAGCATATACGATCCTGAACGGACGAGTCGGAACTCTAGCAGCAACTTTTTCATAGTAAGCTCTCAGATTCTCTCGCATCGTTTCGAATTGTGTATGTATCCACTCACTCAGAGACATTGGTTCTTCTCGAACCTCTTTTGTCGGCTCTGGTTTGGTTGTGGTTTCCTTTATTTTCTCGTTCAATTTCTCCACGCTGGATCCTAGCGCAATCAATCCGCCACTGGCCTTCTCAGCACTTTCTCGTAGCTGTTTAGTACTCGTGCCAAGATGTTTCATAGTATCTGCAACTGTCAGAGCAGATGTCGATGCGGCCGAGAAGGAAGGTTGTATTTGCGAAACAACTTCGGATACAGGCGCGGCAGTTACTTCTTTTATCTCTGTCTTAACTTCTTCAATGATAGTTGATTTTACCTCAGCTTTCTCTGTTTCGGCCACTTCCTTCTTCGTTTCTTCTGTTTTCTTGAAAATCTCCTCGGGTGAGTACATCTTCCATACTTCTGCGAGCGCGCTCTTGTACTCTTCCCAAGCTTTCCTGAATCCAACCTCTTTTATTCGTTTGAGAAATGCTCCAAGAGATAAAATAGCCTGAGCTAAGTATGCCAACACCCTAAGTAGCTTTAGTCCCACGACCGCAAACGCGTGGAATTCCTCTGCAGCGGCCTTCGTATCGCCACGAAGCCCTTTCAACAATGCTGACAGCATTTTGAAAATCATTGCTATAGGATTTAACACGTGATACAAAGCGCCAAGCTTCTCCTTCAGGGTGTTACTTGCTTTAATGAGGAGAGTAAGCAGTTTTATTGGTGCAACCAAAACTTTTGCAAGAACTTTAAAAGTATTTGTTATTGGAGACAGATCTGTTTTGTGTAAAGCCGAGACGAGTTCTTTCAACGCGTTTGCTATTACTTTTATTGCGGGAGCGAAGACGCTTCCTATAGTTGCACTGAATGCGCGCCAAGCATTTTTCAATTCCTGTGTTGCAGCAGTAGTGGTTTGCATCATCAATGCCGCTCTCTGATGTAGAGTATTTTGCAACATTATCTTCTTAGTTAGTTCGTCTATACTCATAGATTCCGATCTGAGTATATCCACTACTAACGGACCAACCTCATGCCCGAAAATTCTGCATGCTGTGTTAAGTTGTTGCTGTTCATCTCCGAGGTTTCTCAGTGCCAATAGAGTATCGCTAATCATTCGTGGAAGATCTGCATACGTGCTTGCTATTTGTATTCCCAACTCTTCTAAAGCTCTTCTCCCCTCGAAGCTTGGTTCAAAAATAGCGTGTTCAAGCGCGGCTTTAATTTCTGTAAATGTTATTTTTTCGAAAGCTTCCTTCAACTTCTCTACATTGGATGTAAGTTCGGCAGCGCCAGCAGCAGCCCACGTGCCAAACACGTTTCTTATTACTTCTGCTTGCTGACTTGCTGTCAGACCAAGCGATTCCATCTCTTTTTTCAGTTCCTCGAAGAATCTAATGAAATTAATTCTAGATCCTTCGACCGATCTCATCGCTGCTCTAAGAGCTATCGCGTCTGCCATTTCCCTTGTAACACCGCTTAACTTACCCTGTAGCTCAATTATAGTCAATAGAGATCTTCTCAGCGTTGTTCCAGCAATGCTGCCTTTTATTCCCACGTCTGCTAGTACAGCCATTGCCGCGCTTACTTCCCCTATGCTAGCACCCGCAACCCTTGCCAAAGGTCCGACATACTTCAAAGCCTCTCCGAGCTCTCTGAGAGAGACAGCACCCAAATCTGAAGCGGAAGACAGAGCGTTTAGAGCTATGACCAGGTAATCTGCTTCGTAGCCAAAGCTGTGCATTGCTGCCATTGCAATGTCTGCAGCTTCAGCCAGATCCATACTTTCCATAGTTGCTATTTCTATTACTCCTGGGATAGCAGAGTATATTTCCTCTGCGCTCATTCCGGCCAGAGCCATGTATTCCATTGCTTCTGCAATCGTTGTTGCACTGTAAATACTAGAAGAAGCTAATTCGACAGCTCTTTTCTCCAAGAGAGACATTTGCTCTGCTGAAGCACCACTAACCACAGCTACTTTTTGTAGAGCCCATTCGAAACGCATGAATTCAGCAATGCCTGACCGAATAAAATCTACTACCTTTGACACAGCAGAAGCTAATGCTGTTAATGCCGCACCCACCACTGCAAACGCAGCACCCATCGCTGCACCTTGTGTTATTACTCCACTTATGTTGGCTCCTAACCCGGAGAAAAGGGACGAAACACCAGGAATTTTCCCTGCCAGCTCAGAAAGCAACGTTGAAACACTACTTACAATACCTCTTAATCTCGAAAAAAGTGAAGAGACGCCAGTAAGCGGAGTCGCAACCTGGCTTTGAACGGCTTTAGCAGTACTGCCAAGAGAGCCCAAGCTAGCTCTAACACGATTTATTTCTGAAATAGCTTGATGAGCATCTGCAGTTATCCTAATTGCTAAGTTAGTCACCGCTATACACACTCTCTAAAGCTTTCATGTAAAAGAGCAATTCTTTCTCAGTCATTTCAGCGATAGAATTTGCTCCGCTAAGAGTAATTCCCAGCTTCATACATAAAATAATCAGGTTTTTCCCTAAGTCGCTTTCTGCAAACTCAGTAACTTTTTTAATGTTTCTTCGTCCAAGCCACTAATCTCGTTGACTTTGTCGAGTAGTTTGTTGAAAACCATTTCAGGGAGCTGCATTATTTCCTCTACGCTTCTCTCCGGAATCAAGCTCTTTGCGACTTTCAAATACAGGAAGTACTCTGTTTGTAGTTCGTCTAACCTGTCCTTCAGAGATGGATTGCCCCTTACTTCTGTTTTTGCTCTTGCTAAAGCCAAACTCCTGAGCTTTTTTAGTTCTCCTATGCTCAGAGGTTTGAGTTTCAGAACCGCCACTTTTTTCTCGCCATCTTTCGAGATGAACTCTATTTCAACCGGAATTTCAGCTTTCGTTCCTTGTATTAACTCTTCGAACATGACTTCTTCCATGAAAACACCTCACTCGTATATGTACGTCACTTTGAAGTCTGTGTTATCATCTGGGCGTTTTCCTCCATCTAACCACTTTATCTTCCCATCTGCGGTGAGTTCATAATCTTTACTGTCTGTATTGAATGTGTAATTGGCTTCTCCGTTGTATGTTCCTCTCACCACTATTATTCTCTTCGGATTGCTCTCGTTTAGTTCATACTCAGTAGTTCCAGATTGGAAAGTATGTGTTTCTTCTAGTTTTAGCTTACCCTTTCCTCTTACGATTCTCTGAGCTGTTGCTTCAACTTTTTCTTTTATGACATCCTTCGGCGCACCTTCGGTTCCAAACTTAGAGAACTCGGCGTTGACCACGTATTCTATTAATCCATCTTCTTCTTCCGGATGTTGTAGTATCCTCCAGCAGTCGAACTTCTTTCCTTCATCGAATAAATCGGCTACAGCAGTGTCTATGAAGAGTCTTTCCAAAGTAACTTTGTGCTTTTTTCTGCTTGTTATGGTGATAGGATCCTCTGTTCCGTAAACATAGAGTTCTTCGACATCTTTGTCTGTGTCCAATGTGAAATTGGTTGCGTTTCCAACTATTTCATTTGACCCTCCAACTTCCTTGATGTGTACTATTGCGGATCCTCTCTCTGTTCCAACATACGGTTTGGTCATGACAACCACCTCAACACCTTTAAAGTGAAAGCGGCGCGGAAATACCCCTTTGTAATTTCTTCCACGCCGCTCAAATCAAGCGATTCGTCAAAATAAACATCAACTATTTCTTCTTTTTGCGGAATCTCGTTTTTGAACAAATTCTCTATTCGTTCGAATATGGACTCGAGTTCATCTTGAGACGACGCCCAGATTTCAAGTCTGCAAGTAACTTCTTGAAGTGCAGCGCCGCCATATAGCGTCTCTCTCTGTTTCGCGTCTTCTATGTCTATTTCTATCGCAGGTGCTTGCTTTTTTCCTCTAATTCTGTCTTTCGTTTCAATTGAAAGTTTTTGAGATATGAATTCCTTGAGCACATCTCTTAGCTTAATCATACCAATGCTCTCCTTATCATCTCAGCTATTTTGCTAAGCGTCGATCTTATCGCCGGAACCATGAATGGTTTAGCCCTCATTTTCCTTGTGCCGAATTCCACGTATTCTGAGTAGTAAACGCCCGCACCGACTTCTAGCACATTCCAGTCGATTATGTTAGAGTATATACTAGATCTCAGCCTGCCCGTTCGGACCGGAGCTCTCGCTTTGGCTTTACCTTCTATTATGTAGCCACCCTTTCTGAGACCTGTCTCTACCGCTTTCTTCAATTTCCTCTCGGAGATTCTCTCTCTCAGTTTCTCTATTCCAGAGACTTCAACCCTGAAAATCACGTTTTACCCACCGCTATACCTGAATACGCACGCATTATTGCATATGCTTCTTCGCGCCAAGCCCTTGCGAGAAGTAAGTAATTAGATGAGTGTGCTTCACCTATTACCATGTCTTTCACACGAACGTCTACTCCTGCGAGAGCTTCTTCACTAGCTAGACGCTCCATGCACATAGCGCTCGCGAGTAGTAAAACGCATCTATCTGCATCATCGCCGGAGAACCAAACCTGCTTCTCTGCTTGTTGTATGAAATACTCTATTTGTTCGTCGCTCAACTCGTTTTTCACTCCAGTGAAGTTTCTGACGTCAGATGCTGTTATCATCCTATTACCTCCAAAACGATCTTCCTGATGTCTACTCTGAAACCATTATCGCCTCCGATGAAACATATTACGGAAAACGGAGAAAAGTCTTCTGGATTCACTGAGTACTCGTGGTTATATATCAAAGAAGCTTCGTCATACGAGTAAACGTTTAGTATGGCTTTGTTCTCGTCTGCTTTCCAAAGTAGTTCATAAACAGCTTGTGACTTCACGCTCCCTACATTATAATACTGTGTTGCTCCGTTTTCGTTAACTAACCAGTGCTCAGTCTTGCTTCCGGAACTCGGCCTTACCAGTCTCACTCCGTGAAAATTAAACGAGTTATCGTTCTTCGCGTTCTGCCAAGATATCCCGAATTTTATGTATGCAGTACTATAGCTAGGATATCCTCTTCCGTATTTGTAGAATTTCAAAGAGAAGCTTTGCGTTGGATCTATCTCGCTCGTCTCTATATAATACATCGTGCAGGGAGAATTACCACTTTCTATTTTTAGCAAACAGTTCACTTGATCCCATTGAAAGAGACCTGCATCACAATCTTGTTTTCTTGTTCCGATCAGCTCAGGATCCTGACAAAAATCAAATTCCGTTATTCCTGGCTGAGCTCCGCCAAGAGGTTTGCCGAACTCACCGAGAATTCCTGCTACCCGCACTAAGTTCACCCAACGTTAGTCATTAGGTAAGTCCTGTACGGGAATTGTATTACGGGCTTTACAGCTTTCCACACCTCAACATACAATGAATTTCTGTTTGGAACTGGCTCTCTGACCACTTCGAGCGGATCACTTACCGCGGTAAAACCAGCTCCGTTTAATCCTCCAGTTCCTCTGTACATAACTATCGCTTTGTCTTCGAGGAGTTCCTTCCCGTCTTTGGCACCCTTCACAACGAATATATCAAGCCCGAGTAATCTGTCTATCCTCCCTTCCCGTAATATTTCCGGTTTTCCACTTACCTCGTATAGGAGAACATTCGCATGTTCCATTAGATTAGCGTAATTTGTCGCGTTTAGTATTAGTGTGTCCGGTCTAACTCCGCCGTTCCTCATTATCTTCTTTATGGCTTCTAGTAAGTCTGACTTGGGATCGGCGCCGTCCTCGTCCCAGCTCTTCGTCAAAGACTTCTTGTGTTCCGACGGAACAGCATTCTCAATTGCTTGGAACGTCAGAACATCTTGTCCAACGAGTACTGTCCTAGTCAAACTAGCTACCGTATCGGCAACAACGTCGAACTCTCCATGTCTTATAGCTCTTATACTAACGTAATCTCCTTTTCTCAGCTCTTCTGTGCTATCTTCTCTTATGTCGTAAATTTCCGTTTCTAGCGGTGCTTCTGCACCCTCCGGAACTGGTTCTGCGTAACTGGTTTTCTTTCCATATACTCTATACCTGAACGTCGCACTACTCTTTCTCTCAGGGAGTATTTGTGGGCCGATGGCTTCGTATTCGGCTTCAACTTTCTTGGCAACTCCAATTAGCGTTTTTCTCGAGAGTTGCGGATAATTCTTAAGTGCTAACACAACTACCACCTCTCTACTTGATCAAAACTAATACATTGCCTCCGGCGGTAGCTCCGTTTAGAGCTACACCCATTATCAAATCCGCTGACTCGTTCGCAGGATCCCAAGGAGCAACGCTCTCGTGATCTACAGCTTTTACTTTGTCCCCTGCAGAAACATCCGAGTCCGCAGTTAGTTCATAAACACCTCTGGTTGCTACAGACACCTTTTCCCCAGCATTAGCGTCAATTAATGCAACGCCTATGAACTTCGCTCCGCTTCCGCTCGAGACCTTCTTCACCTTATTATCTCCACTCAAACACACCAGATTACCAGCCGAAATTTGTTCTTCTGCTTCGAAATACAAAACATTTCCAGGATGGAACTTCTCCACTTAAATCACCCCTTTATATGTGGAAAATATTTTTCTGCCAGCTTTATCGGATCCTCTTCAACATCGTCTGAGTTTGGCAGGGCTCCCTTCTCGTGCTTCGGCGAAGAGTTTTCCAGGAGGATCCTAAGAGACTCGTTGTCTAGTTTTTCGAGAATTCTAAACAAGGTATCGCTGTTTATCTCCCTCTCCTTCAACTGAGAAATAATCATCTCTTTTTCTCTTCTTTGATACTCTTCTATTTGTTTTCTCAGTTCGGATACTTCATTTTCCAATTTCTCCTTCTCTTTTCGAAGATTGTCCATCTCAGAATCCCTCCTGTTGAGTAATTTTGTAATAGACGCAAAAACAAACCTCGGGTTTTTTACAAGAGAGATTTCGTCTGCGAATGCGTCATGTACCACTTTCACGTTGTCTCTCTTCGAAAAATAATGCCACGTTCTTACACTCAATCCCCGTAATTCCCCGCTTCTTATCTTGTTCGCTATTTGCTCATCGTTTATCTCGCCTTTTACTATAACGCCTGGTAAACCCGTGCCTACGTCTTCTGTGAAAACGGCGTCTTCTACAACACCGATTAGAGTATCTTGGTCGTGTTCTAGTCTAATAGGCTTCCCCTTCAGAGATGCGGCAATGCTCTTCAGTGCCGGAATGCTGTAAACTATCATTTCTCCTGTGTTTAAATACGCCGGCTCATTCGTTATGGCTATACCTTCAAACTTCAATCCATTGACTGCGACTGAAAAAGACAATGAGTTTTCTTCGTATCCGGCAAGCTTCTTTTTCAGCTTCTCAGGTAATCTTCTCATCAGCTCATCTTCTGGGTTGTACCTGACTTCGACTCCGAATTTCAAGCAAGCCTCTATTATCCTCTGTAGAATCACAAGACGAGATTTCTCTTTCTTGTATTCATTTCTGTTTTTCTCCTTGGCAAAGTACCTCAAGGCAGCCAATGCGTGTTCCTTGTCGTGAATTGGATAACGCCAGTTAACAGGATCTGCGTAGTCGTCTTCGGTCTTTGCTCCCATGTTAAAGTATTTGCTCGGCGGTGTCAGGTGACCGTCTTCTCTTATTTCTATTCCGTATTTTTCACTTCTTTTCTTTCTTTGTTGCTCTAACTTTGATTTCTCTTCTTGAGTATAATTCTCCTCTTTTTGCAAAAGATCACCTCAATTTTCCGGTTGCAATCAAGCGCAATCTATCTGTAAAAGACGCGAGACCCAACCCTAAAGCGATTGCCAGTTCTTCGGTCAACGAACCCAAGTAATAGAAAATCCACAAAGCAGTTACCGTGCAGAGCAAATCCAAAGCTATTGCAATTCTCTCTTCGCTTGTCAGACCGTTTTCCGAAGTTATCTCATCCCTGATTTGGATTAGAGTCCATACAACAGCGCAGAGCATTCCTATTATCAGAGACAAGGGAATCACCCGAATCGAACGAAAACAAACAGAGTGATGCCGGGGTTGGTCACTGCTCATCGCTCCCGCAAGTACTCTGGAAGTCACTCAAATGAGCAAATTGAGTACCAAACCCCGGCACTAGTAAATTCGATAAAAACAGTTATTTAAAACTTATTGGGAATTTTCGGGATGATTTTAGGGTGAAAAAGGGTCAGTCATTGGCCTCTTCGTCGAACGGCGTAACTACCTTCTCTAAGTCGCACTCCCGTGGCACGTCATTTTCGTCGTAGGTGTACTCCCTGATTAATACTATCTTCGGTTTAGGAACGTTCGTTTCCGC
>Ga0164311_10001488_pt1 | contig 11515 bp, 10 predicted proteins | sample GuaBasSedimGuay2_FD_121796 | JGI IMG/M metagenome (GOLD analysis project Ga0164311, IMG submission 121796) | Subseafloor sediment microbial communities from Guaymas Basin, Gulf of California, Mexico - Guay2, Core 4569-9, 9-12 cm | ecosystem: Environmental > Aquatic > Marine > Hydrothermal vents...
AAAGAACATAACAATCCCCCCAGAAAAAGGATATGGAATGCCAAGAGACGACTTAATAATTAATGTTCCTACAAGTGAATTTAAAAAAGCCGGTATAGAACCTATAGAAGGGGCTTACATCATGACTGATAGCGGAATTGCACAGATAACTACTATTGGAGAAGAAAACGTTACTCTGGATTTTAACCATCCATTAGCTGGAAAGACTCTTGTTTTTGAAGTTGAGATAGTTGATGTAAAAAAAGAAACCTCAGATAAACCCGAGGCCTGATATTTGAACTCTGGTAGTTACAAGAAATACTAAAAGACCCATTATGGCGAGCATTGCGCTGTACTTGAGCCCTGCAGAGAATTTTCCCTCTCTTATTATTCCAATCCCCAACCCAGAGACTATCGCTTGGACTCCTACAAATGCCAGAAGAATGTTATAAATTGCATCCACAGGCAAGTTTAAGCCAATTTCTGGGGTGTTCATGCTTCCTATAAGTTGAGAGACTATACCAAGGATGCCCGGGCCAAGAAATCCACTCGCGATTATAAAGAACATCGCTTGCATTCCTGTTGAGGCCTTTCTTTCTTTTCTTATCCTTAAAACCTCACGAACATCATTAGCAACAGCTACCAATACATCCGCCATCGGTGCACCTCTTTCATAGGCTTCCAAGATTATCATGGTGGACCTGTATATAACAATTGATCTCCTATTCCTTAATGCAAAAGTCTTTAAAGCCTCATACGTGGATCTACCTCTTTTTATCTCACTGACTGTCCGTTTAAATTCATCCGTTAGAGCTCCAAATCTAGCAGTCGAGGCTTCTTCCAAGGCTTCTGAAAATGAAACTCCCGCCCTAAGAGAACTTGCCAAATAGAAAAAAGCATCTGGAAGGTTATTTTCCATGTCTTCGATTTTTTTAGTCACTTTCCAATAAGGATATACCCACGCTATACCTAAGAACACGGCAAAAAACACAGGAAGAGCATAAAGTTTTACTGGAGAAATCAAGAAAACAACCACTGCAACCAAAACCCCTAATAACATGGATACTAAGAAAAACTCCAAGGCTAAAAATGAAATTCCTGCAGAATACAAGAACAATTCATACCTCCTAGTCCATTTTTTCGGAATTACTTTCCCAAGTGCCCTTGCAATTGGATGAAGAAATCTAATTTCTGCCATTTAATCACCTCGGCTCACTACGTTTTATCATAAAGACCACCATAGCCGAGATGGCTGGGAACCCAAATAACAAAATAACTGCCAATGCGGACGGTGGCATTATTACACTCCTTGACATCATTGAAGCTGCAAGTATTGCAACAACAAAAAGTGTTGGCATGATAATTGTAATAAACATGTAAACAAATGCTATACCATTGACTTTCTGTATGTACTCCACAAGCTTCATTCTGTACTCAAAGGAAAAATCCTCAGCAAGCTTGTATAATATGTCTGCAAGGTTTCCACCAAATCTTATGGCTCTCAATATTTGTTTTACTACCCTACTAACATTTTCAGAGGCCATTTTCTCTTCAAATCTTGTTAAAGCATCTTCAAAAGAAGTTCCTCCATGCATGTCTCTTACTATGAGTTCGAATTCCTCAGATATTGGCCCATAATCGGCATTTGCAACGGAAACCATGCTCTCCGCTACACCAACACCTGCGCTCAAGAGAGATGCCATGTGGCGTAATACATATGGTAGGGCCTTTTCTACCTCTACTACTCTCGCTCTCCATACGAATTTGGGGTAATTTCTCATGTAAAGGAAGCCACCAATGAAGCCAAGAAGCCCCAGCATTACTGAGATATCAATTGGAAGAGCTATCAAGATCCCCAAGATAAAACCAAAAAATGCAGTAAATATTGAGACGCCTATCATCAAAGCAACGTATTGTTCCCTGCTCATCCTAATGTTTGCCCGAAACAAATCATAATTTAAACCCTTAATGGACCTCGTAAATGATTCCACAGGCCCTCTAAAACGTCTTAATATAAATTCCGAAAATCTGTGACTAAAGGATTTCTCTAGTTCTTTCTTTCTCCATTCTATCAATTCTTCGACTTCCTCTTCTCTTTCAGTTTCTTTTTCACGAGTGATATCTTCTTGGAGTTTCTTCAATAGCTCAAGCCTTTCTTCTAGGGAGAGAGTCTTAGGGATCCTACGAATAGGTCTTTCACTTACCTCAATGGTCCTTTGACCTAACCTCTCCACAAACCCTAATATCCTTGCCTTTAGTCCCAAGTGCCCCACCTTTACATAACTCTCCTTACCTTTTCAGTTAATTCAATAGATGCATCCTTCTCTATTTTTGCAAAAATGCTTTCCGGATCAATGTAAAATTCCCTTATGTAATGACCAACTTCTTCTATGTCCCTTATTCCTTTTTCGACCATCCATTGTAATACTACTTCTCTTTTCAGCCGCTCTTCCAATAGTTCTTCTGTGGTGAGTCCCGTATGCTCAGCAAGCTGGTTCATTACTCTGCTTGGCACGCGTGTGGGATAAAGTTCATCTCTTGCCGGATTGTATTTATAGATTGTGTTTAATTGAACGCTTTCTCCTTCTATTCCAGAAATTTCGGCAATCTCTGTAATCCTTCTTATGGTACCTTTCTTTCTATTATTAAACCTTACTTGCATTATGATAACATCTAAAGCAGGAATCATGATCCTAGGAACGTTCATTGGTGGACTCTCAAGCCTTACAATGGTTTCTCTGGCCGAATTGGAGTGAATGGTGCCCATACAACCGTCGTGTCCCGTGTTCATGGCCGTGAACATCGTCCTTGCCTCAGGACCTCTAACCTCACCGACAATGATCCTATCTGGCCTCATACGTAAAGTATTCTTGACCAAATCGTCCATGGTAACTTCTCCTCTCCCCTCAATGTTGGGTGGTCTGGTCTCAAGCCTTACCCAGTGTTCAATTGGTAATTGCAACTCTGCTGTATCCTCTATACTAATTACACGCTCGCTTGGTGGTATAAACATCGCCAAAGCATTTAAGGTTGTAGTCTTACCAGAACCAGTCCCCCCAGAAACAATTACATTCGCTGGCTTAACTCCAAGCCCATCAACAAAGATCCATAGCAAGGATGCAATCTCCAAGTTAAATGTACCATATTTCAAAAGGTCAATTATCGTTAGAGGGTCCTTTTTGAACTTTCTTATGGTTAAAGTGGGGCCTTCTAAACTTATTGGTCTGATTGTTGCATTAACTCTGCTTCCATCCGGTAAACGAGCGTCCAGAAGTGGTGTCTGTTGATCAATCCTTCTCCCAACCTGTCTAGCTATACGCTCTATTATGTTCAATATCTCCCTTTCATCCTCAAAGTAGATATTTGTTTTACACATGTAAAACTTCCTATGCCAAACATATACTGGCTTCCTTGTCCCAATAACCATAACTTCTTCTAAGTTGTCATCCCTAACTAAAGGATCGAGTCTACCATATCCAATCATGTTCTGAACAACCATATTCACCAGAACTTCCATCCTTCCTTCTGAAATGGCTGGAGCAAGTTCTTTCATTATGTTGTGAACTGCCCTACCAAAAATCCACCTTCTTTCTTCAGGATCCGGAATGCTTTCAGGGTCTATTTGGATTTCGGCTATTGCTCTGTCTCTTACAATCCTAACCAGTTTTTCTTCTTCTTCGCTTAACTGTGGGAGTCTAATTTCATATATTGGTATGGGTTCCCCAGTTACCCTCAAGATTCTCACATTGCCATAAACATCAAGTACTTTCGCTTCCTCACCATAATATGTGGGTACGGGAGCTCTCACAGGAGCCCCACTAGCCTGCCTTAAGATTCCTGCCAAACTCTCCTTCTTCCATGTCTCACGGGTTTGATGAGAGGGCGGAGTCTTCACCTCGGGTGCGATAGGGGTTTCCACCCTAGCCTCTAATCCAGAGGATTTTTCCTCTTCTCCACCCTTTATTATTTCCTCTAGTGGTGGGGCTTCCTCATTCAGGATTTCTTCTATCCATGATAAACCTGAACGCTTTTTCTTCTTTTCCTCCAAATTCACTCACCCACATTAAATTTTCCCATTTAACCTCATACTCAAATACAAAGTCTTTGCCCCCCAAAAACACTATCCACACAGGATAATCAAACTTTAGCTTCGATTTTTCTGAAATTTCCGGAAATTCGGGTCTCTCCTTACTTTTTGTTAAAAGTGTGTCTGTTGGAGAATAAACGACTATCCTCGATGAAAGTTCTGACAGATCATTTGTATTCTCAGATTCTCTGTCTAGATAGGTTGGCATAAACTCTCTCACATACTGGGCATATTGCCCTAAAACAGTGCCCACATACTCACTGTATCTCATGGTATACTCAGGGTTAAATCCATACATTTCCGCACTATCAAAAAGTATTGGCACTCCAACAGCTATGTATTTGGCCTCTTCTTCCGATGGATTACTCACAGTAACCTTCACCCTACCCGTGTACTTAATTACCTTCACATAACCACCTGAAATGAAGAAGGTGTCCACCCTGTAATATTTTTGTGGATATAACACCAACTGTGGATAAACAGGACTGTAAAAGATGTTTGGGCCTTCTACACCACTCACAGAACCCACAGACAGGCTTTCATTAATTTTTACATTTACCTGCAAAGTTTCGTATGGAGCAATCCAAAATCCCATGTTATTTACACTAACTATCTCATTTCCTCTCCTAATTAACACGTACTCATAATCTGGGTTAATCAGCACAAATTTTGGGAATGGGCCAACATTAACTAACGTCACATTTAGGTCAGCTACTCCAGAAGCCTCAACACCTCCGCCCTCTTGGGCAGTTACTAAAGTGGAAACTAACAAAATAAAGAAAAAGGCTGGAGCCACCTTTTTTATCATATCAATCACCCTACAATCTTTGTCACGTAAATTGCGTCCCTATATTTTATTAGGTCTTCAACGAACTCGGCTGGAACCTCCACGATGACCAAGACCTTAGCTGTAGGATCTGTAGCCATTAAACCCGTATCTTGCTCTAATTCAAACACTTTCCACTTATACCTATCCAACTGCGCTTTAACTTCATCTGGAGCTGCTATCTTGTTAGCTGCAATTGCTTTTAATATCTCGTTCAATGCCACATTATATGTATAGGAGGCACTTATTGTCTGTGAACTTGATTGAGTTGTTGAATGCCCTTCATCTTTAGTCTGCTCATAAGATATTGATTGATCACCCGGAGCATAGCTTTCTGAATATTGATCGGAGTATGCCGTCTCTGTGGAGCTTGATATATCCTTGGTCTCCGTTTGTGATTCAGAAATTGAGATCACGCCTGAATCTTTCAAGAGTAAAACAGTGCTTATGTACCCTTCATCAGCTATCTTTTTGATATCAGTTGAATTCACTTGGGCAAAGAACTTCACTTTATCGCCGGGAGATAAGAATGCCCCATTAATATTTTCCCTTGGTAAAACAAGAGCGATCTGAACCATTTCGGCCTTTTCTATTGTGTATCCCATCAACTCAGCAAAGTCCGTAATTTTACTTAAAAGATATTTAGCTTCCGCCTTTGTATATATGCTCTTTTCAGTACCTTTCTTTAAAATAACTTTTTGAGTGGGAATATCATCTATGATGTAATAATAATACTTCCTCCACAAATCAAGCAAGTAGGGATTAGGATCAATTAATAACACTTCATCCTTAGTTTTTGCTGAGTTAACTTTTTCTTTCAACTGGTTTAGTGTTTGTATTGCTTCGCTTTTTATATCTGCTGGAAGTGGTTGTGAAAGTAGAAGCTCAAAATGTTGTTCTATTTCCGATAATCTAAGTGTTTTTGCATCTTGTAATTCTTTTTGAAGCCTTTCCTGCTCAAGCTGTGCTTTTCTTTGCTCTGCTAACCCCTTTACATCAATTTTCTCAAGTTCATCGATACTTTGTGCACTGTTTATTTGATTTATCAACTGAGTCCTTAAAGTATCATTTTGAAGCTCCCCAGTAAAGTACTTGTTAACCTCTGCAACCTTTGCAAGTTTAGCTTCCTCAAGTTGCTTTGTCTCTCGGTTCTGATAAGTTATATACACCCCAACCACAACTGCAATAATAATTATCGCTAGAATAGAAGCACCTATAATAATCCTCCTACGCCTTTCTCTTTCTCTAAGTCTACCCAATTTAGAAGGCTTTCTAGCTGGTGCAGATGGTCTTGCACTAGGAGCTTTAGCCCCCCCTTTTTCTTCAACAGAAACTTTCCCCAGCTCCCTTAGCCGTCGAATTTTTTCTTCAATATCCTCCGCCACGGTGAACACCACCATAATCATTAATAACCTTTTCTTATGAACTAATAGTCCTAGCAAATATTTTAGTCTTCATTACTTATTTACCTTTTGGTGATGGAAGATGGAAAAGCTAATCATAGAAGCGATAAAAATTAAAGGTAAGTGTCCAGTATTCAAAGTTGGATATAAAATGACTATAAAAGGCCCCAAAATAGATTTAGAAGAAACTGATGCCATCTGCACCCATGCATTTGCATCCTTCCTTCCATATATAGTGGCATTGCGAAAAGGTGTTAAACCCTCAGAGATAGGATTGGGTAAAGGAGAAAAAGCTTATGTTCAATGCCTAGATCCCGGCCCACCATACACTGAAGGTGGAACCGTGATCTTTGAGATAACGGTGATAGAGGATGAAACAGAGAAAAGCCTGGGGAATAGTGAAAAAAGCGATTAAAGAAGGAGACATTATTATAGAGGTGGTAGATGCCAGAGATCCAATTGGCACAAGAAACCCAAAAGTGGAAAAGTTTGTCAAAGAAGAAGGAAAAAAATTGCTCATAGTAATGAACAAAGCTGACTTAGTCCCAAAAGAGTGGGCTGAGGAGTATAAGAAGAGACACAAAGATGCCCCAATAGTCTTTATAAGTGCGAGAGAAAGAAAAGGCACCGGAATCTTGAGGAAAGAAATCAAAAAGCTTGCAAAAGAATTATTTGAAGAAGGAAAAGAAAAAGTGAAAGTTGTTCTAGTTGGATATCCCAATGTGGGGAAAAGTACAATAATTAACGTGTTGAAGGGAAAACGTGCGGTTGGAATTGCACCAATACCCGGCTATACTAAAGGGAAGCAGCTTATTAAACTCTCAAAAAAGATTTGGTTGGTTGATTCACCCGGGATTGTTCCAGTGGATGATTTTGAAGAGCTTGTTATTAGGGGAGGATTTCCAGCAGATAAAATTGAAGACCCTGTTAAACCTGCGCTAAAACTCATAAAAAGAATTTTGGAGACCAGAAAAGAAGCAATTACTGAAAAATATGGGATAAGCGAGTTCGAAAGTGAAGAACAAATACTTAAGGAAATTGGTAAAAGAAAGGGCCTCTTTGAGAAAGGAGGAAAAATCAATCTAGAGGAAACTGCACGTTACTTTTTAAGAGAATGGCAGACTGGAAAATTTACCCTTTTTGGAAGAGAAAAAGAGAGAAAAGAAAGGTTTATCTGGGATTTTGAGGAAGTTTTAGACGAAATTGAAAAAGAATTTTTGATAGACCCTCGGAGAATACTTTGGAAATACGAAAACAAGCTAATCGGAGGTAGAGAAAAAAGAGTGGGATTCAGAGAGATCGAGGGGTTTGTTGTTGGAATAGCAACCGGTTTTAAGAAGTGTGATTCTGCATTAAAATTCCTTGAAAAAGTTACTAAGAAAAAAGTTATTGCAAGTGAGTGCTTTGGTGGGAAATGGAAAGGGATAATAGCGATTCTGGAGTGAGAAACCATGAAGTTTATGTTAACAACCTCCCGAGGAATAGAGGATCTTGCAAAAAAGGAAGTTGAAATGCTCCTCAGAAGCGTTAGTCTAAAGGGAAAAGTCGAAGAAAAGCCATTTGGTATTGAAGGGAGAATCTTAACCGAGGTTGAGAAAGCTTATTATTCAGACGATAAAGGAAAGAAGAGAGAGTTTGAGGTTGCATCCTTCTTGAATGAAAACTCTAAACTTTTACACCGGGTTATTCTTCACGTTTCCTCTACCAAAATCCCCAATTTAGAAAAGGAGAAAGCCCTCCAAGAAATCTATAATTTTGTGTTAAACTCTCCAATTGAGAAGTACATAAAGGTGAGTGAAACCTTTGCAGTAAGGGGTTTCAGAAAGGGGGAACATGAATTTACAAGCATTGACATTGCAAAAACCGTTGGAAGTGCCATATATGACAAACTTTCAAAGCTAGGAACCCCAAGAGTAAACTTAGATCATCCAACTGTAATCTTTAGGGCCGAGGTCATCAACGATATTTTTTTCTTAGGAATTGACACAACAGGAGATTCTTCCCTTCACAAGCGGCCTTGGCGTGTTTACGATCACCCAGCCCATTTAAAAGCCTCAATAGCAAACGCAATGATAGAACTGGCGGGGTTAGATGGTGGAAGCATTGTAGATCCCATGTGCGGAAGCGGGACGATTTTAATTGAGCTAGCACTTAGGGAGTATGAAGGAAGAATTACAGGCATTGAAAAGTACAAAAAGCATTTAAAAGGAGCAAAGATGAATGCTTTAGCAGCAGGGGTAATCGATAGGATAAAGTTCATCCATGGTGATGCCACAAAACTTTCTCAATACCTCAAAAGCGTTGATTTTACCATAAGCAATCTCCCCTACGGATTGAAGATAGGGAGAAAAAGCACTATTCCAAAGCTTTACATGAAATTTTTTGCCGAACTTTCTGAAGTTCTGGAGAAGAGAGGGGTTTTCATAACAACAGAGAAAAAAGCAATAGAAAAGGCCCTAGATGAGAATGGGTTCAAAATTATTCACCATCGCCTAATCGGACATGGAGGCCTAATGGTGCACTGCTATGTGATTAAATGAAAAAATAAATCAGCAAAGAATAGAACGCTCAGCAAGCACTTTCTCCTTTAAAACTCCTATTCCCTCTATCCATGCCTCAACAACATCGCCATGCCTTAAGGGGCCTACTCCTTCAGGGGTTCCAGTGGCTATAATGTCCCCCTTCTCAAGAGTCATTATGCCCGAAACGTACTCAATTATTTCATCTATTTTGAAGATCATCTTGCTTGTCCTTGAAAGCTGTCTCACTTCCCCATTAACTCTGAGACCAATTTCAAGATCGTTGATATCAAGCTCCCGTTTATCGACCACATGTGGCCCGATTGGAGCAAATGTGTCAAATCCTTTGGCAACAGTCCACGGAAGACCCTTCTCCTTTGCTTTCCATTGGATATCCCGAGCAGTAAGATCCATCAAAATGGTGTAGCCCAAAACATGATCCATTGCCTTTGCTCTTGGAATGTTTTTACCTTTCTTTCCAATTATTACTGCGAGTTCTACTTCATGATCAACATGCTGGCTTTTCCTAGGAAGAATTATTGTTTCCTCAGGCCCTATCAAGGCTGAAGGGGGCTTTAGAAATATAACTGGCTCTTTAGGAATTTCATGTCCGAGTTCCTTTGCATGTTCTGCATAATTTCTCCCAAGACAAATTATTTTGCTTGGTTTAACCTCATAAAAACCATCTCTAAAAGGTAAGCGAATCATATGACCACCCGATATAACTATAGCTCTGTGCTTATAAAGTCTGGTATTCAATCAACGTCCCTTAGAGGGAAGCTATTTTAATAGAAAGGTATTGTTTCAAAAAATCTCGAATCATAAAAGAACAAAAGAAAGAAGTTACCTTCTAAGAGGCTCAGGAATGGCTTTGCCCCACTGCTCCCGGGCAAGCTCTCCGGTGTACTTAAACTTCTCCATTAAATCCTTGGCTTCTTCCCTTTTCCTCTGGTGCTCTTTTAAGAAGTTTTGAACTTTCTCTATGAGATAGCGTTTGCAATGCCCACAAAGGATTTCACCGTTTTTACAAGCTTGGTATCTCTCAAGCAAAGCTTTATCATCTGGTTCAAAGAATATCTCGAGCCACTTGAAAACAACACACTTATCGGGTTTCCCTCCAAGCTCCCTTTGCTCCTTTGCCGTTGCTCTTCCCCCAGTAAAGGCGTATTTCCATATCTTTTTGCCTGCTTCCTCTGGATCATCTGTTAAATACACTGCTGTTTCAGGTTTTGATGCACTCATTTTGCCCCCTATACCTGTTAAACCCGGTACGAACTTTGAATGCAATGCTGCAGCTTTATAATAACCCAAACTCTCAGCAAAATCTCTTTGAATTCTCCAATAGGGATCTTGATCAATAGCCGCTGGAATTAAAGAGCGCTTTTCTTCAAAAAATGTTGGTGCTGCTTGAATTGCTGGAAAGAATACCATTCCAATTTTACTCTGATCACTGAACCCAAATACGGCCTTTGCCATGGAGTAAGTTACTTTTTTTGCTATCGGGATGGCCATCTCATATATTTTAGTAAATTCGCTATTCTGGAATATGAAGGTCTTATCTGGGTCAAACCCCACAGCTATAATATCAAGTATATTCTCATAAGCCCACTTCTTTGTATCCTCAAACCCCCTTTTAGGATTGAATAGAAACTTCTCATCATCCGTGATTTGAATGTAAAGGTTCACACCAAAGTTCTCCTGAAGCCATTTTGTTGCGAAGAATGGGATTATGTGTCCTATATGCATTGGCCCACTGGGCCCCCTTCCCGTATAGAGGAAAAAGCTCCTACCCTCTTCGTAGTCCTTGAGAACCAAATCGTAGTCCCTATGGGAAAAGAAGAATTTCCTCTTAAAATACAATGGAAGCTCACTTTTAGTAAGCTCTTTGGTCTTTTCCAGCAAGTCTTCTGTCAGAGATGTTGTTCCAAATTCCTCAATAAGCTTGTTGTAGTCCACTATTCCTGTAACTTCCCATGGAGTTACCTCAAATTCCGGCACAGAATTCACCTCCAAAAACTAAGTTAACCAAAAAAGAATTAAGGTTACTATCACCAAAGCCAAAAGCAATCACCGAGCATGAATTAAATATGGAAAAAGAAAATTTAAAGTTTTCCCTACTCAGTTCTGTTAACTCATTGTTGGTACTTCGAAAATTTTAAATATTCTAGATAATCAAGAAAAATCTTACAAATTTGGTGAATGCCATGAAGCCAAGAGGAGTTTGTTCAAAGCAAAGAATTGTATGGGATAGTTACAGTAAGTGAGAAGGGCCAAATAGCTATTCCTGTTGATGCGAGAAGGGATTTAGATATTAAAGCTGGAGACAAACTGTTAGTCCTTAAAAGAAAGGATGAAGCTGGTTTGGTATTAATCAAACTTGATAAAATGGACGAACTAATGTTTTTGATTCAAGAGAATGAGGATTTCTTCAAAAAACTAAAGGAGGTGATAAAAATGAGTGAAAAATACACATGCAAAGATTCTGACCTCCTCCCCGTCGTGAAGGGCGAGGGTTCTAACGAGTTAACCCCCGCTAATGGACGGTTCGGTTTGTGGGCCCATCACTTACTCCCGTTACCGGTTTCAATTCAGCCCACAGGCCCGGTCTTGGGCCCGTTACCCCTACCGCAGAGCGGTTCGGGGTTATTGCTCCAAAGGCCACCTTTTGGAGTTTTGACTGCCACAGTGAGCAGTCTTCAAT
>Ga0164311_10001489_pt1 | contig 11512 bp, 15 predicted proteins | sample GuaBasSedimGuay2_FD_121796 | JGI IMG/M metagenome (GOLD analysis project Ga0164311, IMG submission 121796) | Subseafloor sediment microbial communities from Guaymas Basin, Gulf of California, Mexico - Guay2, Core 4569-9, 9-12 cm | ecosystem: Environmental > Aquatic > Marine > Hydrothermal vents...
TAGCGAGTGGAACATCTTGTGCTGTCTACCGCTCACCTTCCTGTAGAACAAGACGAACCTATTTATCGTCATCTCCATTATGGTCAGCAGCTCCTCTATGGGGATGTCGAGCTCCTTAACCTCCTCTCCAACTAGCACAACTGCACCTGAAGGTATATCCTCTTCTCCTCTCCACAGCGCTATCCTAATCCTGATCCCGTCGAAGGGCGAAACCTCAAAAGCCCAGTCAGCGTTTAAGTGTTGTACGACTTTACCCCCCATGAGCTCAGCCGCCTTCTCGACATCACTTACCTCAGCGTCCTCCATCTCGACAGCTATGAAGTCTATGGTCTTCTTCTCATAGAGCCTAGCCGTGTGACCTCCTGGCAGAGCTGTTAAGCCTATGAGCTTGCCCTCGTAGGTGACAAGCCCCTTAGTTAGAGCCCTCTCAATGGCGTTCGCTAAGTAGTTCAAGAGCCTAGCAACATCCTCCTCCCTCTTCAAGGGGTCGTCGACGGTTGACGACCTCGCAAGGCCCACTGAGAAGCGGTACTTCACGCCTAACAGCAGCCCTTCAATGCCCTTCTCGCCATTCGACCAGGCCCTACCCCTAATGGCTTTAGACACGGTCTCAGCAGCTTGAGGAGGCATGGAGGCCACTAGGCTCATGATGCGTTCTTCAGCATTCAGCGTCGAGGTCATGGCAAACCCCTCTCAGATGAGGGGAACAGAAATATTAACTTATTCCACAGGTAACCGAGAGGCAGTATGGTGTTTGAGCAGTACCCGTTCGACTTGGGGTATGAGGGGACCATATGGAGACCCCCCAGCGAAGCTAAGAGCCTCATAATTCAGGCTACTGTGGGGTGCTCGTGGAACGCCTGTACGTTCTGCGGCAACTACAGGGACCGCAAGTTTAGGGTTAAGAGCCTAGATGAAATTAAGAGGAGCATCAAGCTGGCTAAGATGCTCTACGGCAGCTACGTGAGGAGAGTGTTCTTAGCTGATGGCAACGCACTCGTTATGCCGACGGATCTGATGATCGAGGTCCTTGACTTGCTCAAGAAAGAGTTCCCCATGCTCGAGAGGGTAAGTTGCTACGGTGGCCCTAGAGACTCTCTAGGTAAAAGCCTAAGTGAGCTTAAAGAGCTCTATGAACATGGGCTTAAGCTCGTGTATCTAGGCGTTGAGTCCGGAGATGACGTTGTGCTCAAAAAGGTCAATAAGGGGGTTAATTCTTCTCAAATGATAGAGGCTTGTAGGAAGATCATAGATTCAGGTATTAAGCTCTCAGTGACGGTAATACTTGGGCTTGGAGGTAGGGAGAGAAGCCATCAGCATGCTGTCGAGACAGCTAGGGTGTTAAATGCAATAGACCCACAGTACCTCGCTCCATTGACGCTCATGATAGTCCCAGGAACACCGCTTCACAGGGAGTACTTGAAGGGAGCCTTTAAGCCCCTAACCCCTCTTGAAACCCTTATCGAGTTGAAAACCATGATAGAGAGGCTTGAGCTCACCAACTGTATATTCAGGTGCAACCATGCCTCAAACTACTTAGCGATAGGAGGAACACTGCCAGACGACAAGGAGGACATGGTTGAGCTCCTCAGCAAGGTCATTGAGAAGATAAGCAGCAGGCCTGAGCTTGAGAAGAAGATGCTTAGACCGGAGTATCTCAGAGCTCTCTAACCACCTTCAGTAAAGTATATTTACCGCTATGTTGTTCTCTCTTTTCACAAATCTGTAAGAGTGGAGGCTATGTCGCAGGAGTTCAGGCACATCGTCAGGCTAGCTGGCCTCGACATAGATGGAAGCTTAAACATAGAGGAGGGCCTAGCTAGAATTAGAGGTATTGGTCACACCCTAGCTAGGGCCATAGTTAACATTCTCGACCTTGATAGGAATATGAGGATAGGCTACTTAACCGACGCCATGATAAAGAAGATTGAGGACGTCATCGCCAACCCCTTAAAGCACGGTATTCCGCCGTGGGCTCTTAACAGGCAGAAGGACGTCACCACGGGCGAGTACATGCTCCTCATAGGCTCCGACTTAGTGCTCAAAGTTAGGGGAGATGTGGATAGACTTAAGAAGATCAAGTGTTGGAGGGGCATTAGGCACGCCTTAGGATTAAAGGTTAGAGGGCAGTGCACGAGGACCACTGGTAGAGTTGGCTTAACTGTTGGCGTTAAGAGGAAAGCCAAGAAGTAAGGGTGATTAGATGGGAGATCCGAAGAAGCCTAGGAAGACCTGGAAGGGCCCTAAGCACCCATGGAAGAGAGATGTCCTTAGGAGAGAGATGGAGCTTGTAGGTCTCTACGGGCTTAGGAATAAGCGTGAGCTCTGGAAGGCCATGACCATAGTCAGGAGCTTCAGGCATCAAGCTAGGAAGCTCCTAGCTCAGAGAGATGAACAGAGAATTCAGCAGCTTCTGTCTAAGCTCCATAGGCTTGGGCTCTTGCCAGCCAACGCCACGCTCGATGACGTGTTATCCCTAAGGGTTGAGGACCTATTGGAGAGGAGGCTTCAGACAATAGTGTTCAGGAAGGGCTTGGCTAAGAGCTTACACCACGCCCGCCAGCTGATAGTTCATAGGCATGTGGCCATAGGAGGCGTCATAGTTACAACTCCCAATAGAGTATTGACGGTAGACGAGGAGAAGCTCGTCCACTTGGTCAAGATGCCAGTGCAGGTAGAGCAGAGTGGTGGAGGTGGTGAGTAGTGTCGACTAGCAGCAACTTGAACTGGGGCATAGCTTGGATATACGCTAGCTTCAACAATACGATCATATTGATAACGGACTTGACGGGGGCTGAGACGGTCGCGAGGGCTAGTGGAGGCATGGTCGTCAAGGCCGATAGAGAGAAGCCGTCGCCCTACGCGGCTATGCTGGCCGCTACGAGGGCTGCTAGGATGGCTATGGAGCGAGGGATCAACGCCATCCACATAAGGGTTAGAGCCCCGGGAGGCAGCGGCCCCAAGATACCTGGCCCTGGAGCCCAGGCGGCTATAAGGGCTCTAGCTAGAGCTGGTCTAATCATAGGTAGCATAGAAGACGTCACCCCCATACCTCACGACCACATAAGGAAGCCTGGAGGGAGGCGTGGTAGGAGAGTCTAAGAGGTAGGCGGTGCACAGATGCAGGTAGAAGTGCTAGAAAAGAGCGATAACGAGCTTAGGTTTGTAATTAGAGGAGTTGGTGTAGCCTTCGTAAACTCGCTTAGGAGGGCAGCTATAGCTGAAGTGCCTTGCATGGCTATCGAGGACGTCGTGATATTGACGAACACGTCCCCTCTCTTCGACGAGATAATAGCCCACAGATTGGGCATGATACCCCTCACGACCCCAGAGAAGGGCTACTTGATGCCGAAGGAGTGCGAGTGCGGAGGGTCAGGGTGCCCTAAATGTCAAGCTAGGCTTTACTTGGACGTCAAGGCCGACTACCCCATGGTCGTCTACGCCGAGAACCTCCTATCCGACGACCCCGATGTCAGGCCTGTCTACGGAAACTTCCCTATAGTGAAGCTCGAGATGGGCCAGGCATTGACGTTGGAGGCTTACGCCCAACTGGGGACAGGTAGGGATCACGCTAAGTGGCAGCCTGTCTCGGCCTGTGCGTATAAGTATTACCCTAAGATAGACGTGAATGCTGAGCTGTGTAATGGCTGTGGCAAGTGCGTTGAAGCCTGCGCTAGAGGAGTCTTAAAGCTCGTTGAAGGCAGGGTTGTGGCTGAAGACCTCTTGAAGTGCACGTTATGTGGCGACTGTTGTGAAGCCTGCCCTAGAGGAGCTATAGTAGTCGATAAGGTGCCGGGATCCTTCATATTCTACTTGGAGTCTACAGGGACCATGTCCCCTGAGAGGATTCTGCTTAAGGCAGCTGATGTCCTCATAGATAAGGCTAAACAGTTCATCAACGCTTTGGAGGCGATTGAGAAGTGAGGGAGATTACAGCTACAAACCCCATGATTAGGAGGGTCGTAATAGCCCTTAGGAGGGCTTACAGGCAACACCATGTGAGGCTGTGGAGGGACCTCATGGAGAGGATAAACGTGCCTAAGCGCAGGAGGGTAGCTGTCAACGTGAGCCGAATTAACAGGTACACCAGCGCGAACGACATCGTAGTGGTGCCGGGGAAGGTCTTAGGGGCAGGCGTGCTGGAACACCCGGTGACTGTAGCTGCTCTGTGGTTCTCTAAGTCCGCTAGAGAGAAGATAGCTAAGGCTGGTGGAAGGAGCTTGAGCATAGAGGAGCTCATAGCTGAGCACCCCTCAGGAAGCAATGTGAAGATCATAGGGTGATGTGAGGTGAGTAGCCAAACTGTGACGGTAGTCGATGCTGAGAGCCAGATACTGGGCAGGATGGCAAGTATAGTGGCTAAGAGGCTCCTCATGGGGGAGAGAGTGGTCATAGTCAACGCTGAGAAAGCCGTTATCTCGGGCAACAAGCACTCCATAATAAGGGAGTACAAGGAGTACGTGTTGACAAAGAAGACTTGGAAGAGGGCTGAGAAGGGTCACAAGAAGGTTAAGAGGCCGGACCTCATAGTCAAGAGGGTTATAAGGGGTATGCTGCCCTACAAGCAGTGGAAGGGTAGGAGGGCCTTGAAGAACTTGAGGGTGTACGTGGGCATCCCTGAGGAGTACGCTGAGAAGCCCAAGATCAAGTTCCCCCAAGCAGACTCGTCTAGGCTCGCTAGGAAGTTCATAACTGTTGGCGAGCTAGCTAAGGAGGTTGGGTGGAAAGGATGAGCTTGGCTGGGAGGATAGTACTGACAAGCGGCAAGAGGAAGACGGCTATAGCCAGGGCCGTCATAAAGCCTGGTAAGGGCAGGGTGTTCATAAACGGCAAGCCCCTCGAGGTACTGGAGCCTGAAGCCGCCAGGTGGAAGATGATGGAGCCCCTGTTGCTGGTAGGCGATCTCAGCAAGATCGTCGATATAGAGGTCAACGTCAAGGGAGGGGGGTTCATGGGGCAGGCCGTGGCCTCGAGAATAGCCATAGCGAGGGGGCTCGTCGAATTCTTCAAGGACAAGCCCGAAGTCAAGCAGATACTTGTGAGCTACGACAGGCACATGTTAGCTGGAGATCCCAGAGAGGCTGAGCCTAAGAAGCCTCGAGGCAGGTCTGCTAGAGCTAAGAGGCAGAAGAGCTATAGGTAGAGGTGGTGGAGGGCTCGTGGTCATAATACCCATAAGGTGCTTCACGTGTGGGAAGCCCATAGGCCACCTCTACGAGGAGTTTAGGAAGAGGGTTGAGATGGGCGAGGACCCCAAGAAGGTCCTCGACGAGCTCAACGTGAAGAGGTATTGTTGTAGGCGCATGTTGATAAGCCATGTGGAGCTCATAGATGAGCTCCTCAAGTTTAAGAGGATATCAGCTTAGCTGTGAGGTGATCCTTTGGCTGAGACCACCATAGAGGATGTGTACGCCAGAAAGGTCTATGACAGCCGAGGCAATCCGACTATTGAGGTCGAGGTCTTCACGGTAGGAGGCTTCGGCAGGGCATCTGCACCAGCTGGCGCTAGCACTGGAACTCACGAGGTAACCCCCTTCCCTAAGGGTGGAGTGGCTGAGGCTGTTAAAATGGTGAATGAGGTAGTCGCCCAGAGGATAGTTGGCATGGACGCTGCTGACCAAGAGGCTGTGGATGGGGTTCTACACGAGATCGACGGCACGTCAAACTTCTCAAGAATAGGCGGCGCAGCTACACTAGCCGTATCTATCGCTACAGCTAAGGCCGCAGCCTCCTCATTTGACATGCCATTCTTCCAGTACATAGGAGGAGCGTTTGCGACTGAGCTGCCCTACCCACTAGGAAACGTTGTTGGGGGAGGTAAGCATGCTAGTGAAAGGGCCCCTAACATCCAAGAGTTCCTCATAATCCCTGTTGGAGCTAAGAGCTACTCTGAGGCCATTGAGGCTTGCTTTAAGGTGCACAAGGAAGTGGGTAAGACCCTAAACATCTACGACAAGTCCTTTGCCGGTGGCAGGGGGGATGAGGGGGCTTGGGCCGCTAATATATCTGATGAAGAGGCGTTAGAGGCTCTAACTAAGGCCTGTGCGAAAGTGCAGGACGATACAGGGTGCAGGATAGTCGTAGGTGTTGACGTAGCGGCTTCAAGCTTGTGGTCACCCGAGAAGAAGGCCTACATCCTACGCAGAGAGGGGAAGATTAGAAGTAGGGAAGAGCAGATAAACTACATAATCGAGCTCGTAGAGAAGTACGACTTGAGGTACGTCGAGGACCCTCTCCACGAGGAGGACTTCGAGGGCTTCAGCTACTTAGTAAAATCGGTTGGCGATAAGGCTCTCATATGCGGCGACGACCTCTTCACGACGAACACGTCGAGGATTGAGATGGGGCTATCGCTTAAGTCCGCCAACGCCATAATCATAAAGCCTAACCAAGTCGGCACGCTAACAGACGCCTACAGAGCCATTAAAACCTCTAAGGTTGGCGGGCTCACGCCAGTCATGTCTCATAGGTCGGGCGAGACTGAGGACAACTTCATAAGCCACTTAGCCGTGGGATTTAAGTGCCCCATAATTAAGACGGGAGTCTTGGGTGGAGAGAGGGTTCTGAAGCACAATGAGCTTGTGAGGATTGAGGAGGCATTAGAAAACGTTAAAAGCATGGCTGGACTTCCCTCCCAACTGAAGCGCTGAGGTGTTAAGCGTGGCTACCCAGCAGAAGGAGCTGCTCATACCGAGAGACGACTACCTCAAAGCTGGAGTTCACCTAGGTACTCGTATAAAGACAGTCGCCTTAAAGCCCTTCATATATAAGATAAGGCCTGACGGGCTGTGCGTCATAGACCTAGCCAAGACCGATGAGAGGATCAGGATAGCCGCTAAGATGATAGCTAGGTACGACCCTCCTAAGGTGGTCGTCGTATCGTCAAGGCAGTACGGGTTTAGGTGCATAGAGAAGTTCGCAAGCTTAACGGGCGCGGTAGCCATATCGGGGCGCTTCATACCTGGTACATTCACGAACCCCAAGCTCCCATTCTACATGGAGCCAGAGCTACTGCTAGTGACGGACTCTAGAGCTGACGAGCAAGCGATAACAGAGGCCGCTGAGATAGGCGTTCCAATAATAGCTTTATGCGACACTGATAACGACGCCTCCTTCGTAGACCTAATAATACCCGTAAACAACAAGGGCAGGAAGTCCCTGGCACTGGTCTACTGGCTCCTGACGAGGCAGGTCTTGAGGGAGAGAGGGGTCATACCGCCAGACGGAGAGCTTTCAGTGCCAGTCTCAGAGTTCGAGCCTCGATTGACACCTGAAATACCCGCAGAGGAAAGTTAAAGGGCAAGGCGGCCTGATTATCTTAGTTAGGTGTTCGAGGTTGAGCAGAAGTAGAGTTAGGTATCCAGCTGTAGCTGGGCTCTTCTATGAGCGCGACCCTGAGTCGCTGAGGAAGAGAATTGAGTGGTGTTTTAAGCATGAGCTTGGACCCGGAGCCATCCCCACCGTAGAGAAGGGTCCAAGGAGGATTATAGGACTCGTCTCGCCACACGCTGGTTACGTGTATTCAGGTCCAGTAGCCGCTCACTCCTATAGTGCGCTTGCACGAGACGGAAAGCCGGACGTGGTGGTTATACTAGGACCTAACCACACGGGTTTGGGCTCCGGCGTCTCAATAGTTGATAGAGGGGTTTGGAGGACTCCTCTAGGCGATGTCGAGATCGATAGTGATCTGGCTAAGAGGATAGTGAAAAATAGCGACGTCATATCCGTTGACGAGCTGGCGCACGAACACGAGCACTCCATAGAGGTTCAGCTGCCATTCCTCCAGTACGTATTCGGGTCAGACTTCAGGTTCGTGCCCATATGCATGATGCTTCAGATAAGAGACACATGTATAAGCGTGGGCTCAGCTATAGCAAGAGCCTTGAGGGGGCTGAACGCAGTCATAATAGCGTCAACAGACTTCACGCACTATGAGCCTCACGACGCAGCTTTGAGCAAGGATTTGAAAGTGCTCAAGGCCATTGAGAGCTTAGACCCAGACCTCATGCTCAAGCTGGTCGACTCAATCCCTGTATCCATGTGTGGACCAGGTCCCGTGGCAACCATGCTATACGCCGCCAAGGAGCTTGGAGCTGAGAAAGCGACAATCCTGAAGTACGCCACGTCAGGAGATGTAACAAGAGATAAGTTTTCAGTTGTGGGTTACGGCTCTGTTAAGGTTGAAAGAGGGCAATGAGGGGCTTAACTGTTAAGCGAGCTGCTCCCATAAGCATCATAGGGCAGTCCATAGTTCACCTAAACCAACCAGCTCTATCAATCTTAACTGGAGCTCACAAGGTGAAGGTTGAGGTCAATAGCGGTGTTGGAGTGGACATACACGGCTTTGAGTGGCTCAGCGCCTACGCGAAGTCCAAGATTACCAAGTTCCTTGGAGAGGAGGAAAGCCGCATTAAAGTTGAAGTTGAGAAGCCACTTCCACTACTCGATCCCCTCATAGTCGCCTTGGACCTCTTAGCCAAGAGCAAGATGTCTAGTGACCCTTTAAGGGAGATGAGTAAAGCCCTCAACATAAGTGAGGAGAGGTTAAAGCTGACCTTGAGGGCAGCTTCAAAGAGAGGTGTCTTAGCCTACAGGGAGGGAGAGGGTATCTTAGAGATCTTGCCGGAATTCCCATGGCATATAGCCCTATGCTTCAAAGCCCCCTTAAGGTTCAGGCTCACGGCAGGTGAAGACTTGGAGGAGGCCTTTAACGTGATAACACACGGGCTCGGTAGGCTAGTAGTGTCCACGGCTAGATCTATACTTGACGGTGATTTCAGTAGGTTTAAGCGCTTCATAGAGACCTACAGCAAGCTGGCAACATCAATCTCGAATACACGCTCCAACATGCTCTCAGCCCTCAAAAAGCTAGGCAGTATTAAGGGCTGTGCGTGCAAGCTCGACGAGGACTTCAAAGGGCTACTGCTATTCGGAGTAGAGGGAGAAGCGCTAGAAGAGGGCTTAAGCCTAGCTAAGAAAATGGGCTTCAAAACCCTGATGTTGATGTAACGCTTGAGTGAGCTGGAAAGGCCAACATTCCTAAGCTGCAATGACAAACGTTGCACAAGAGCTAGTGACGCGATAAACCTGGCGAGCTCTTCGACTCTGAGTTTTACGTTAGCTTGGAGGAGGCTTAAGTTTAATTGATAGTGGTGGGATATCACTCTAGCTCTAGGAGGCTACGCCGTGGTGGCCAATGCGATGATAGCTGTCGTGAAGTTCGGTGGGGGAGCTATAACCCATAAGGATAAAGATGGTACATTGAGGATGGAGGCTATCAATAATCTATGTCGACAAGTGGCGGCCTTCATTAATGAGGATGGCGGTAAAGTCGTAGTGGTTCACGGAGGAGGGTCTTTCGGTCACCCTGTAGCTAAGAGGTATGGGCTTAAGGACGGCATTAAAGGCTATGAGAGCTATAGAGGTGTCTGTGAGACTAGGCAAGCTATGAGGAATTTAAATAGGGCTGTTGTTGAGAGGCTTATGGAGTATGGCGCTAGGCCCTTCACCATAGAGCCAGCCTCTTCATTTATAACACGCGACGGAGAGTTGAAGGAATACTATGGCAGGATCGTGGAGTTAGCTTTAAAGAACGATTTTACACCTGTACTTCATGGCGACGTGGTGCTGGACCTAGGCGAAAGGAGGATATCGATACTTTCAGGTGATGTCATAGCCTCTCAGCTCGCGATAGACCTAAAGGCTGAGTCCTTAATCTACGTAATAGATGTCGATGGCATTTATACTGATGACCCCACTAGTCCCGAAGCTAAGCTCATCGAGCAGCTCGATAGAGGTGCTATAGAGTCTTTAAAGCTCAAGCTCGTTAGGTCTACGGGGGAGAGCTCTCGACATGACGTTACGGGTGGTGTGCTTAGGAAGCTCGAGGAGGGCTGGAGGGCTTATGCGAAAGGAGTTAGCCACGTGTATTTTGTCAAGTGGTGTGAGGATAGGCTGCTTGAAGCGTTGAGGGGTACAAAACCCGTGGGGACGATCATTAGGGGGTAGCTGTTTTTGAAGGAGGTTAGTGACAGGAAAATAGAGCATATAGAGATATGCTGTAAAGAAGACGTTGAGATGCGCGTTAATACTAGCGGCTTTGAGGATGTGTGGCTGGTTCATAGAGCTATACCGGAAGTAGAGCTGGATGACATAGAGCTTCAAACGAATTTCCTAGGTTTTAGGCTTGATGCACCTCTCCTCATTTCAGCTATGACTGGAGGTCACCCTAAGGTTAAGGAGATAAATGAGGTCTTAGCCAAAGTCGCTGGTGAGCTTAACATAGCCATGGCTGTTGGAAGCCAGAGGGCAGCCATAATCGACACAAGCTTAAAGGGTACCTTCACGGTTGTGAGGGATGTAGCTCCAGACGCCTTCATCATGGCTAACATCGGGGCTGTCCAGTTGGTATCAGACTTAAAGGTGGAGGACGTCAAGAAGGCCGTGGACATGATAGAGGCAAATGCCATAAGCGTGCACCTCAATCCAGCACATGAATTCTCTCAAGTTGGCGGTGACACCAAGTTTAAGGGGGTGCTTGAAGCCATTAAGAAGCTCATACACGAGCTTAGCGTGCCCGTAGTGGTTAAGGAGACGGGTTGCGGCATTTCATATGAAGACGCCAAGCTCCTCGCTGATATTGGCGTAAGCGCCATAGATGTTGCTGGAGCAGGTGGAACTAGCTGGCCTCTAGTCGAAGCCTTAAGGGCTGAGAGGAATGGTGAGACCCTTTGGGCTGAAGTCGCGAGAGGATTTGCTGAATGGGGTATACCCACTGCTGTCAGCATAGTTGAGGTGCGAAGTGTATTCAACAGAGAGGTGATAGCCTCAGGCGGGGTTAGAAGCGGCTTAGACTGCGCTAAGGCCATAGCTCTAGGAGCTGACCTCGCTGGATTTGCCCTCCCAGCTCTTCGAGCAGCAAGTAGGGGGGTTAAGGAGCTTAAGGAGTACGTGAGCGTAGTGATGAACCAGCTCAGAGGAGCTATGCTGCTGACTGGTTCTAGGAACATTGAGGAGCTCAAGAGGGCGAAGGTTGTAATAACTGGCAGGGTTAAGCAGTGGCTTGAGGCTAGAGGCTTCGATGTGAAGTCATACGCGAGGAGGAGCTTCCCTTGAGCTTCCCGAGCGAGGTCATTGAGCTCATAAGGAAGTACGCGTACATCAACGCCTACGAGCATAATGGTAGGGCAGCCGCTGGGCCAGTGCTGGGTAAGGTTTTGGCTGAGAGGCAAGACTTGAGGCCTAGGGCTAAGGAGCTCGCTAAGCTAGTTGCCTCCATGGTTGAGGAGGTCAACAGGAAGAGCTTCGAGGAGATAAAGAGGGAGGTCGAGGAGAAGTATTTGGAGGCTCTAGCTAAGAGAGTTGAAGTCGAGGAGAAAAGGCTACCTCCACTGCCTAACGTCGACATGTATAAGCTAGTCGTTACGAGGTTCGCCCCTAACCCAGATGCCCCTCTACACCTCGGAAGCCTTAGACCCTTAATACTGTCCTACGAGTACGCTAAGATGTATAA
>Ga0164311_10001491_pt1 | contig 11500 bp, 23 predicted proteins | sample GuaBasSedimGuay2_FD_121796 | JGI IMG/M metagenome (GOLD analysis project Ga0164311, IMG submission 121796) | Subseafloor sediment microbial communities from Guaymas Basin, Gulf of California, Mexico - Guay2, Core 4569-9, 9-12 cm | ecosystem: Environmental > Aquatic > Marine > Hydrothermal vents...
CTTTCCAATCTCTCTCGAAGTCTTCGCGGGACATCGCAACCCCCCTGGCTGTCATCCTCTGTAAAATCCAGATAGAGATGAATCTCATCTTCATAAATCTCATCGAGGGTTCCTACTTCCCCGTCGAATGTGTACTGTTGACCTAATTTGTAAGTCTTTCCGCTTGATGTGTATTCCGTGATTTCTTTAGTCATTTGCTTAGCCTCTCTTGTTGTTGAGTCATTCATCGCGTACTCCTGTCGTGTCAGCTCTCTTATAGTATCGCAGATAGGTTTCCAGGTATACGCGCCTCCCTGCGTCATGGTCACTAGAGCAACATCCTGCGCCGTTGGTTAGTTCACGTTTCACCGTGCAATAAAGCGGGCAATCTTGGCAGTATTCCCAATTGACACCCATGGTGTATTTTCCCATACACGCTCCGCACGTATACGTTCCACCGCTATAGGGTTTATCTTCTCGATTCCATTTCGCCAACGTAACGGCTAAGCATGCCGCCTCCCGGTCGTCGGGATGATAACTTTTTATGAGATCATCAATCGCCTTCGGGTCGTTGGTTACTGTCACCTCATCAACGGCATCGATAAACTCTTTCCAAGCGGAATCTATCTTTACTAAATCGTAAATCATTGCCTCCACGCTCCTGTTCCTTCATATGGGTATTTCAACTCAAACGCGAGCCGCTTCTCGCGGGTGTGCATGTCCTTAATAATGAGACGCTCTCCAGCACCGCGCCACCCCAGGGATAGAGCGCGGCGCTCGTTACCTCTCTCATCGCAGGTGTCAATCATTGCACCTTGCGGAGGGGTGTCATTCGCCACTTTCAACCTCCATTCCCTGATCTAACTTCTGTTCGTCAGTCATAGCTGGTGCACCACAGGCACAACAGCATTCACCGTCCCACCAGTGCTCACAATGAATGTGGTCTTCTGTTTTGGGACAGAATTCCTCGTTAGGGATTTCAGTCATTGACTATTCCTTCAAGCATATTCCGAATCTGCCCAAAAACACAGTCACACATCGGCTTTCCATCTTTGATTGTGTCCTTATAGAAACAGCGTCGAGCATGTTTATCTACTACTAGTTCCCCCAGTTTTTCACGCAACTCAGCGATTTTATTTTCTTGTGTCTTGTATTCGTCGGGGTTTTCCTCACCCCAAACAAATTCAGCACAGAACTTTTCGAGCCGTTCGTTTTTGGCTTTCAGCTCGGCGTTTTCTTTTTCGAGTTTTTTGATGTCGGCCAGTTCACTTTTGCCTTCGTAGGCTGCTAATCTTTCAGTTAGTTCCCTGCGATAGTAATCATCGTCTCGGCCTCGATACCAAAGCCACGACAAAAGTTTCCCTTCCAAGGCGCAAACCATTTCGCTCGGGGACAAACCGCCTCTTTCTGCGAGTCTTTTTAGCGTTTGTTTGTGGTTCTTTTTCACTTGATTTGCGCACGGCTCTACCATCGCCCATGGCAAAGAGGGACCATTCAGTATGGGAAATCTTTTTTCAATCATCACTCACCTCCTAGAAGGAGGGCGCGAAGAGAATCCATTTCCCCTGATAAGTTAGAGGCATGACAATTCTCAGACCATTCTTCTACCATCCCTAACCGCTCTTTCAACTCGGCGATTTCTTTTTCAAACTTTTCCAGTTGACAGGTAGAACATCCATGATCAATCCAGTTAGTAGCAGTTAACCGGCCATGCCCTTTCTCACATTCAATAAAAAGAATTGTACACTCCTCCATCCCGGTAGGTAATTGCCCTTTTGTTTCATTCATCCTTATCTCCCTAGTGGTCCCATTGCCATGACTCAATATGCCCGCAACGCATACACTTATGTTCCCCCCAGCAAGACCGATCATTTTCCATTCTGTAAAGATTCACCATGTCGTGCCCTTTTACAAAACACCATATCTTTTTAAAATACTTCACTGTTCGCCTCCATTCCCTGCTCTAACTTTTGTTTGTTAGTCATGGCCGGTGCACCACAGGCGCAACAGCGTTCACCATCCCACCCCCAAGATCGCCCTGACCCTGTTACCTGCTAGTTCGTTCCTCGCCACTTATCCAGCGCCGCGCCCATCGGCGGTAGAGTGTCGCCCACTCTGCGCGAATACCTCTTATTGATTTAACTCCTCGACGGATCGCCCTTTTGATTACTTTGACAATCGCTCGGTCTAACGAGGGGTTGTCTTTATGCTGACGATCTGTTCCAACTGCCATACCAGCCAGTCACCCCGTGGACAGACAAGCCACCAATCGGCCTGCGTAGCACCCGGCCCGAGAGCAATCCGCATTTTCAGAGCCTCTGGACAACTGTCATGTAGTTGTCCAAACTCGATTGCAGTTACCACAGTCATCTCTCATCCTCTATGCGATATTCTAGCTGTAAAACCCTATCTTCCAGTGAAGACGGAATAATGCCGTCATGACGCTGCTCCCTGAACCACTCTGCTATCTTCTCGATTTTACCTTCCGCGCTATCCGCCCGTTTGCGCTCCAGCCGGACACACTCCTTCAGCTCCTCCTCGATATCCCTGTCGTCAGCTGAAGTCCACTCCTCTGCCCCGGAGAGAGCTTCCTCCTGCCCTTCTCTTTCGCTTCCAACCGAACACTGTACGGCCTTCGGCCTCAACCTATCCTGTCCCTCACCGGGATCCTGGTACTCCCACGTGCCTTGTGGTCCGTGTCGCCTCAAAACCCCTAGATGACTCAACTGGAGCAGGTGGCGTATCATGGTATTCCTTATATCATGCAAGAAGGGCTTGCCCATCTCCGCGAATGAGGCCCTAAGTTCGTTCAGTCGATCCCGCAGTGAAGATAATTCCAGCAGTTCAAGTCCGATTATCTTCTCCACTTCGATACAAACAAGATGATTATCACGAGGCGAAATGGTAACCCTGGTAACAGGTAAAGATGCTCTAGTATCCCACGGAGCCAAGCAGCCACATACAGCCCTCGGAAGTTCGTGAACCACGCACATACCGCACTGCAGGTGTCCGGCCCTTCCCGCGTCATAACAGTTAAGCCGTTCAAGCTCACCCCTACCCGGCAGAGTACCGGTCATCTCCAGGAATTCATCTTCCGTATACTGATACGGGGGATTTTCTATGCTCGCAGGAAGATCCTCGTACTTGAGGTACTCCGCAGACTGATCCACCTCGACGTTAACGTAGTCCATCATCGCCTTCCTGTGCCTTCCTGGAGAATCCAAGGGGCTTTTGTTCCTGAGTTCAAACATTTGGTCGGGTACTTGTCCCCCTTATCACTGATGCACCAATAGTTTGTAGTCCCACAACCTTCGCACTTGAAAAACATCTCATCTCCATCCAATATGATTTTGCCGTATACCGGCTTTTCCCACTTCATCCGTTTTCTCCAATCATTTCTTCATACATTTCAATCGATTCACTAACCCCCATTCCGCGATTCTTGATAAGAGCGATTAATGTAGAATGATTTTCTCTCAAATCTAATACCGCAATTGTGGCGGCTACAATTGCCTTGTCATCATAGCGTTCTAGTTCTTTTGTTCGATGACGAGCAAAGACCGCAGCCCAAACCATTTTCTCTCCATCAGTCATCTTTTTCATTACTCAGACCTCCTCCAGGTTGCCTTCCGCAGTTCAACACCTACCCACTTTGCATCGTGGACAATGTATCTTGTCAGTCATCACTCAACTCTTTGCGCTCATTCCTCACTTTAGTATCTCTAAAAGACGCTCATTCCACATAAACGTTGCGCCCGATTTGCTTTTGACAACTGGACCGTTGACACCGCAACGTATACAGTACCGTCTCCATTCTTCTCCAAAAGGACCGCCTGTGTAGACCCGCTCCAGATCTGACTTGGCTTCTCCACAAAATGGGCAGGGTTTAGTTTTACTTTTAGACATCGCTCACCTCCATCATCTCGTATTTCTTTCTGGCTTCTCTGAGATTTTTTATCATCTCTAATGCAAGAGTTTTTAGCCTGGGAGTGAGGTCTAACGGCTCCGAACGCCATGCCTGTCGCCGCAACCGGTTAACGTATCTGGCCCATATGGAGGCTGGGTATCCGCATCGCTGGCCTATCTCGGTCAAAGGACAAAGCAGGCATGCATCGGTGGCGCTCGCATCTGTGGGGTCGCATAGCTCACATAATGAGCAACGTGTCTTACCTGAAGCCGGGTCATACTTCTCCTCCACGATCCCTATCCATTTATCGATGGCTCCATCAATCGCTTCAAGATATTCCTCGTTGGTGATTGCATTCATCCCATCACCTCTAAAAGGCGCTGACTGTTAGCAGCTTCCCGCTGTAACTCTAGCTGCTGCGCCCTTTCACGCTCAACCTTGTCGAGGTCTATGTCGAAGTACTCAGCTAAGAGTTCTTCGACAGGTGTGTGATCGGGAAAGAGTTCGTAGCCCCCACAAGCTTCAGGGTCTCCCAGGTAGTCGGCTAGGATGAACTTTTTATGCTCGCGGATCCATTTCACGAACATGCCGATGCTTTGAGACGCAGATTGTACGGCCAGGAGTTTGTCACATTCAGGTGTCGCTATTACTGTCATTCCTCTTCCTCCTGCAGTTCCAGCTGTCCTCCCAGCAAACCCAGCTCCTCACGTGCCATATCCAGGGCATGTTTCAATTTGTCAATCCTACACAAAGGACAGTACGTATACGTCCCCATGCCATGAACTGTGATAGAAGTAGTGACTCCATGTTTCGAACACATGTTTTTCACCGCGTCCCACTCGCCTGAATTAACCATGTCTCTCCTTCACACATAAATCCCACATAAAAACTCGCACCACTCAGCTAGGTGTCATTTCTATCACCTCCTGCCTTTTCTGTCAACATTTCTCTACGACCCCCACCATAATACTTCCGACCCAGGAGATTACCCGGCTGAGAATCTTTACATAATCTATCTATACCCCATGTATTAATCTATCTATACCCCATGTATTATATCCGAGAACTATCTTCGGATTATCTATCTATACCCCATGTATTATCTTAAATATCTTTCCTAATATATTATGAGTATCTTCCAGTCAGCGGATAACCGAGGAGACCTGATGATACTTAGTGAAACAGTCGAAATCCCTATCCGACACACATTCATTATCCAACTCATCATTGTTCCTCATAGTCGCCACAGGCGACTGCACGGTCCCAAAAATTTTCTCCGATAACCATGGTACCTTACCCCTGGTGTCCGTACAGAACCCGCAAGAGATTCTCCCGGTCCTGGCGAGGTCCCCAACGGACAAGGACAAGTACCGGACAGGCAGGGACCCGTTTTTCAAACCCGCGAAATAACGGCACACCTCTTATATGGCCTTCCACTATATCGCCGTACTGGAGACACCCTGCGAGGGTTCACCGTGTCCCCTGTGCATGTATGTTTCCCGTGCGTCTTACGCATGTTTCCCGTGCGTCTTTCCGCGTATTCCCCCTGTATACTCAGTCCATCTTCCACATACCCCCTTAACAATCCGTCAAGGCCACGCTTACACGCTCACTACAAAAACCCCCGGCGAACATACATAGCATCCTGCACCACCATTGACGGGCCTGTATAGGGCTTTATGGGACCCTTTTTTATTCCGAAAAAAAAGTCTAATAAAAACAGGGGGTTGGTAGATACGTTATGGGACCCGATTATATATTGGCCGTAAAAATTGGCCGTATTTTGTGGGGGTTCAAGCCGCCGAGATCCATTAATCCCTTAATCAGATCGCGACCCCCCTCCTGCGATATTGGCCGATAATCAGCCGTAAACCCCCATAATCATTGGCTAATCCCATAATCTAGCCAAAATCTGGGGAGAATCCGGTAATCTCCACCGGATATAGATAGAGTTGATGAATTGTTAACGATATGCAAGATAGATGTTGACAAATCGTTAAAGGTATCTCCCTAATCTTGCGGAGATATAGCGAGGCGGCATGCGCTAAGTGTCCGCAATCATTGGGATAATCCATATGTGATCCCTCAAGTGGCTGATATATACCGAAGCTCACCATTGACAAATCGTTAACGGTCCCTGCACATACCCTTGACAATATGATAACGCAAAGAGATTAGTGGATCTCGAAGGTGATTACTGGAGATTGAGGGATTATACATGGGGTATAGATAGATTTGGGGAGATCCCCCAAAGATTATGGGGGTATTCGCGAATCTCTAATCGGATATAAATGGATTAAGGGATCGCGAGATCCGGGGGGCTATCCCCTCAAACCTCGGCCAATATAATCAGGCCCACCATTGAGATAATCTTTAAGCGGTCTTGAGATAATCTTTAGGAGGTCTTGAGATTAACATCGGATACACATAGGCCGGTCACTAATATCATTGCTAAGATGGTCTTGAGATTAACATCGGATACACATAGGCCGGTCACTAATATCATTGCTAAGATGGTCTTGAGATTAACCATTGAGATAATCTTTAGGAGGTCTTGAGATTAACATCGGATACACATAGACAATCCTTTGTGACACTCCCGAACATAACCGCCTGATTAACATCGGATACACATAGGCAGTCCTTTTAGACACGCCTAAAGATTACTGAGGGGATTACCATCGGATAAACCCTGACCTCTGATATTATCTGATTAGGGGGATGGGTAGATAGCTAATCAGGTGGATATATAGATAATCCAAAAGATAGGTAGAGGTTTAGTATAATGCTATGTGTGTATACTACCTGATTAGCATAATCTCCCCTAGAATCTTTCTCCTTGAAACCCACCCTTATAAAGATTAAGTGATAAACATGGAAGGGATAATACATGGTATACAGATAGATAATCGATTAAGTGATTAGGAGATAATACATGGGTTATAGATAGATATTAACTGATTACCTTAGCATACCCCTCTGATCATATTATACAATCCTTTGTGACACTCCCAAACATAACCGCCTGATTAACATCGGATACACATAGACAATCCTTTTGAAACGTCCTTATATATTAGCTCTGATTAACATCGGACAAGCTTAATCAATCCTTAATCACACCCCCTTTGAGATTAGCAGGGGGATCGACCTTTAATCAGGGGATAATCAGGGGGATACACTTAGATATTATAAGATATAAAGGCTGATTAGTATGTTAGTGTATTGTATACCCTGATAAGCATAATCTCCCCCAGAATCTTTCTCTTCAAAACCACATACAAAAGATTAAGAGATAAACATAGAAGGGATAATACATGGGGTATAGATAGATTAATACATGGGGTATAGATAGATTAATACATGGGGTATAGATAGATAATGAAGGGGGGACTGATTAAGTGATTAGAAGATAATACATGGTATACAGATAGATAAACAACACCTTAGCTGGGTGCTACCATAGATTAACTGATTACCCTAGAGATTAACTGATTCAATACCTCAACCATAATCTTTCTTCTGTTCAACCCCCTTAGTCAAAATCAAGGAGGATACAACCCAGGTCGATAGGTAATCAGCTAATCTACCTCATAAACCAGAACATGGGGCTGAAATGACTGAAATCCTCTCAGGTTGTCCAGATCAAAACCTAACGGGCTGGATGGGGTTAGGTAGGCATGAGTATAGGGGGTGTCATTTAACGAGCAAACAGCGTGTGAGTCAGTAACCACGCGGGTCGCAGAATACCCCTGCAACCCCTAATCAATGACACTCCTAACCCCTTGAAATAAATAAACATCGGTAATCAACATAGGTGTCTTTTAATGCTTGACATCTTGGGGCTGATCTGGTAAGCTGGTAGTTAGAGATTAGGGGAACGACAAACCCCGCAAAAACACGGAAGGCGACACAATGACATTGACCAACATGGAAAGGGATCTTTACAACTTCATGCTAGGGGAGCAACAGGAAATGGTCAGGTGCGGCATGTACCACCCTGTTGTCGTGGATTTGCCCGAATGGCCTCATGAGCTGGAACTACCAACAAGAAGACTCAAGGGTGTTCTGGGTTCGCTCGTCAAAAAAGAAATCATCATGCTACAGGAGGATTACTGGGACGACGGGGATCGGGTTGTTATTTTTGATGTTGATCTCTACAGTATCAACACGTTGTCACCCATTGACTAAACTATTTTCGCTTGGGGTGTCGATTTATGTTGACATCCCCAGCGGAGTGTGTTACTGTACAGGTAGAGATTAGGACACAACAAACAACGGGAGAAACAAAATGACAATTTTAATCGACAGTGACATCGCAGAAGCAAACGACTTTCACACATATGTAATCGCCGCAGGTTACGACGCGGAGATCCACATAGGTTCAGGTAGTTCGTTTCTGATGAACGATGAGGAGCGAGAAATTTCCGCAAAATTGTGGGACGACTACTGCAATTCTTGAGACTATTTCGCTTGGGGTGTCGATTTATGTTGACATCCTAAGCGGAGTATGCTACGATATAGGTAGAAAATAAGGGGAACGACAAACCCCGACAACACGGAGGGCGACACAATGACAATACTGGTACAGGCGGCACGAAGGGCGACACGGAGAGCACAGGCAACAGGTACGCCCCTGCAAGCGGAGGCGTGGGCAGAATTCAGTGCATGGGTTTCTATCGCAGAGAGTAGCCCCCGGGGGCCTCTCAAACGCATAGCAACGGAGATCGCAAGGGACGCGGCAAGGGTCGCACTGGACAGCTAGAACTATTTTCGCTTGGGGTGTCGATTTTTGTTGACATTCCAAGCGGAGTGTGCTACGCTGGTAGGTAGAGATTAGGGGACACAGACAAACCCCGCAAAAACACGGAGGGCAAGATGATATCGAGAGTAACAAAAGGGAACTTCTATCAGGAATTCGCTCAAGCAGGACGCGCCGATAGCTGGAGTTACAACGGACTTGAGGTGCTGTATGATTACTTAGAAGAAAACTACCCTGACATGGAGGTTGACCCCGTGGGACTCGATGGTTCTTTTGCCGAATACGAAGTCGACGACTTGATCGCTGAACACGACATTGAAGTTGATCCCGACTATCTTGAAGGGGGAGAATACGAAGACGAAGACGAAGTAAGATCGGAGGTGATCAAGTTTTTAGAAAGGAAAACGTCTGTAATCGGAGAAACTTCACTGGGCACGATTGTATTGTGCACTGATTTTTAAAAGATTAGGGGAACGACAAAACCCAGGGTGACAACACGGAGGGCGACACATGGCAAAAGACAACATTGACCGATGGTTAGAAGCGAATACTGACATGTTCGCCCCGGCTACCAAAAAAGAACAACAAGAGATCAAAGAGCATTCCCGGAATTATGAACCGGGGAAACATATCATAGTAGGTATGGCTTGGACTCGTAAATAAAACGACAAACGGGTGTCATTTAGTGCTTGACATCCCAAGCGGAGTGTGTTACTGTATAGGTAGAGATTGAGACACACAACACGGAGGGCAAGACATGAGAAAAACAAAAAAGAAAAACCTGCCAAAATGGCAAAAAAAACTCAACGCAGAGGAGAGAGATCACCTCAAAGAGACTGCAGACGGGTCGGTTACACTGGCCAAGTTCAAAAAGTGTGTCGAGTGGCAAACGAAGAACGATGTTGTTTGTTGGACATGTAAATCAATAGCTTGCAAATTTGAACTACAGGGTTAAGGGAGCGACTATCATGAAGATCATAATAAACAACAACCCAGCATACGGCGATATGGGGCCATACAAGGCTGAGAGTTTCGAGGCTCTAGCAGATGAGATGGAGCCTGTGTTGAAGGACTGGGCAAATGAATCCGGATCAAAAACAGTTGAGGACATGCGAGCGGAATTTATAAGAGGTCTTACAGAAATCGTCCTGTGCCTCTACTGCGACATGTGGATCGAGAAGGAAATCAGCGACGAAGTGCCTGCAACAGATGACGACGAGGAGTGGGCTGAGCTTGCAAAACATCACGAGGGGGATTGCGAATGGGTTGCTACTCGTGCGCACAGAAAGGACGTTTAAGATGAGTATACGCAAAATGGAAACCATTGAAGAGACTAAAGCACGCAAGATCAAGATCAGTCTCATGAAAGAAAACCTTAGCGATTCCAGTACGGCGTACACGGTGCGAATCCGCATAGGTCCGGTTATCTTGGATCTAGACACGCGGGACGAAAACAGCGCAACCTTACTCGTATCAGATCTAAAAAATGTATTTTTGAGTAATGACATCATCGAAATGGTAGAAACCTTGGATATTGATAACAGCGACTACGAGGGGCTTTAAGATGAAACTGTTTAGATGTGAACTGATCCGAGATGGAATAGTAATCGAAAGGTTCTTCCGTGAAGGTGAGAGTGTGCAGGAGATCACCACTGGACTGGAAGTTTTCCAATGGCCCGAGTCCGGTGAGTGGACAATCGAGGAAACAGAACGATAAAAAAGGGTTAGCGGCTGTCCCCTATATAGACGCCGCCATGTTGCCCCAGTCCGGTCTTGTCAACCGGACACCCCTGAACCCCCGGTAGGATTTGTCACCTACCGGGGGTTCTTTTTAAATCGATACAGGAGTCACGAGGATGGATTCTGAGGGCAGAGGATGTATCAATAGGTATCTAGGGGGGGGGTAGACCTGCACGAAGGGCACAGGATCTCTGTGCTCTCATAGATGGTGACCTCGACATCAGTCTCAACATCTACGAGCGACCCGCAACTTACGCACAAAAAAACTGCATGGCCATCTACTACGGGAATGCGATAGCGGACTCCAGCATATTGGGGACTCATTTAATCACTCAACAGCTCTCCCAGCGCGGGGAGATCTTCACGCTGTTCAACCAGTGGCCGCTCCAGATACTCACCTAGTGGATCATCTTCAGGAGCTGCATCGATCTCCAGATCCCCTATGTCCTCCAGATCAAATAATCCCTCCAAGGGATTACTGCGCTTGGCAGATACAGGGCGATACGCAGGGGGTGCGCTTGCGGGGGATCTGATCGCACCTGGAGCAACGTCTCCACCTGCACCCGCAGGATCAGACGAGGAAGGTACATCAATAATCCACGTCGGATCAGGGACACTCGGACGGGATAACGCAAAAATAGATTGACGGAGACCCCGGATCTCAGCAGTCAGCCGTGCATCATCTCGACGGAGAAATTCGACCTCTGCCTTGAGCACCTCATACGCTGCTTCGGCCTTGGCCTCGGCATCCTTATCGGTATTATCGATAAAGCCCAGAAACCCTGGGGTGCTGATCAGTGCGACCATCACAGTCACCCAGATAGGCATACCGGCTTTTTTGAGCTTCACTACATTCTCTATTAGAGTAGGACGTGATTCTTCTGGCATTTCGCCTCGCTTTCACGAAGATTATACCAGCAATCAGGTTGGATTTCTTAAATTCGATCTCGGAGACCGGTGTGGTCCACTACCGCTTCCTGAAAATACTCAAAAATCTGTACCAGAAGGACCAGAGGGTGGCCCTTATACGTTGCCATCTCGTATATCTCCGGCAATACGTAGTCCGGACGTAACCAGCATCTTTATATTCCATTAGTAGCCTCTCTCAATCC
>Ga0164311_10001492_pt1 | contig 11500 bp, 7 predicted proteins | sample GuaBasSedimGuay2_FD_121796 | JGI IMG/M metagenome (GOLD analysis project Ga0164311, IMG submission 121796) | Subseafloor sediment microbial communities from Guaymas Basin, Gulf of California, Mexico - Guay2, Core 4569-9, 9-12 cm | ecosystem: Environmental > Aquatic > Marine > Hydrothermal vents...
CCCGTATCCATCACAGGCCGCGCCCTACCCACAGCCCGCCCCGGCGACCAAGCGCACCGGCCTGTGGATCGGATTGGGGATTGGCGGGGTACTGCTGATCGGGTTGTGCGCTGCCGCGCTGGGCGGGATGTTGGCGGCGCCGGCTCTCTTTGGCGCGCCGACGACCCAACCGCCGACAATCGAACGAGCCACCGAGATAGCGCCACCCACCTCTGCGCCCGCCACCGGTATAGCGCCCACGACGCCGCCAGAGTCGCCAGCCCCTCCACTCACCGAACAGCCCCCCACCGCTCCCCCTGCCACAGCGACGACCGCAGACACATCACTGAGTTGGAGCAGCATCGGGCAGTCGGTCCGCGGGCGCGACCTCGAAATAGCCATCATCGGCGATAGGAACGGGGCCGCCATCGTCGTCGTGGGCAGCATCCAGGGCGACCAGCCCAACACGCGCGACCTGCTCAACTACCTGATAGACGATTTCGACCGCGACCGGCGACTCATCCCGGCCAACGTCGCCTTCCACTTTATCCCCGCCATCAACCCCGACGGCAACGCCGCCGGCACGCGCCGCAACGCTCACGACGTGGATCTGAACCGCAACTGGGACACCTTCGATTGGACCGCCAACCCGGAGCAGCCGGGAGGAGTGGTGAGGGGGGCCGGGGGCTCGCGCCCCCACTCGGAGCCAGAGACGCAGAACCTGGCCGACTATTTGCTCTCCCTCCAGCGCCAGAACTCTAACCTGAGACTGGTGCTCTGGCATTCCAGCCAGCGAATCACCAGCAGCGGCCACGTCTACCCGGGCTACACGTCCAGCGGTCTCGATAGCGCCGCGCTCGCCCTGGCGCTCCGCTACGCCGATGTGACCGGGTACGCCGTCAAAGATGACTGGGCGCCCTACGAAACGACGGGCGAACTGATCATCTGGTGCGCCGAAGAGGGGATCGAGGCCATTGATATTGTCATCCCGGCGTCGAGCGTGGGCTCCAATAGCAGCCTGCGCAGCCTGACGATGGAGGCATTGTTGGAGATAGCACGGTTTCCCTAGTCGCGCATTATAATGAGGAGGTAAACGGATTTTGTCCGGCAACAGAGAAACGCGCTGGCTCACATTGACTCTCATCCTGATCGCGGCCATCGCCGCGGCGGTGGGGCTGACCTTTGGCTTTATCGCCGTGCGCTCCATCGGCGAGCGCAGTTCCGTCGTCCCAGATACGGCCACTCCTCCTCCAACGTCGGCGTCAACCGCCCCTGCCACAACCGCGCCGGAGACGATCCCCACCGCTCCGCCAACCTCTACCCCGCTGCCTGCCACGCCGACGGCCCAGCCGCCGTTCTTCGAGGGGCCGTTCACCTACGGCGCATCCTTCAACGGGCGGCCGCTGCTGGCCTACCGGCTGGGCGACGGCCCCTCGGTGCGCGCCATCATCGGCGCCATCCACGGCGGCTACGAGTGGAACACCGTAGACCTGGTCAGCCAGACGCTAGAATACCTGCAAGCGAACCCCGCTCTGATACCGGGCGAGGTCACATTGTACGTCATCCCCTGCGCCAACCCCGATGGCTACGCCGCCGGCATCGACCGCGAGCACGGGCGCATGAACGGCAACGGCGTTGACCTGAACCGCAACTGGGGCTACAACTGGCAGATGACGGCCACCCACGGCACCCGCCAGGTCTATGCCGGAGCGCACGCCTTCTCCGAACCGGAAACCGCCGCGCTGCGCGACCTCATCCTGGAGCGAGAGGTCGAGGCGGCGATCTTTTACCACAGCGCGATGGCCAAGATCTTTTACGGAGTTGAGCGGGAAAAGTCGGCCACCTACGAGCTGGCCGTGGCCGTCTCGGAAGCGACCGGCTACCCCATCGCGGCCGGCATCCCCGGCCAGATCACCACCGGCGACGCGGTAGACTGGATGTCCGACCAGGGACTGGCCGGCATCGAGGTGGAACTGACCACTCACGAGGATATCGAGTGGGAGCGCAACCTCCAGGGCCTGCTAGCCTTCCTCAACTGGAGACCCCCGTCCGTGTCGGAGCGGGTCGTCCACACGGCCCAGATCGGCGAGTCGGTACAGGGACGGCCCATCGAAGCGACCCAGGTTGGCGATGGGAACCAAGTCGCGCTGGTCATTATCGGCGCCATCCACGGCGACGAGGCGAACACAGAAGCCCTGGTGCGCGGCCTGATGGAGCAATACGCCTGCGCGCCTGAGTTCGTCCCGCCTGGCTTTACCCTCTACTTCCTGCCGGCGATGAACCCCGACGGCCTGGCCGCCGGCGCGCGCCAGAACGCGAACCAGGTGGACCTGAATCGCAACTGGCCCACCGACGACTGGCAGGCCGACGCCGCCCGCACAAGCGGCATCGTGCCCGGCTCTGGCGGCAGCGCGCCGGGGTCAGAGCCGGAGGTGCAGGCGGTGGAGCAATGGCTGCTCGAAACCGTCAAGCCTGCCGCGCAAGAGGTGTGGCTGCTCTCCTACCACTCGGCCTACCCGCCCGACGGCGGCGTGCAGCCGGGCTATGCCACCTACGGCGACCCCGGCCCCCAGGCCGGTGAGCTGGCGCGGCGCGTGGCCGAGATCGCCGGCTACACCTACCTGCCGACCTGGCCCAGCGAGTACACGTTCACGGGCGAGCTGATCCATTGGTGCGACGTCAACGGTATCTGGGCCGCCGATGTGGAGCTGCCTAACCGCGAGCCGCCGGACGAGACCGCGCTGGCGGCGCACCGGAGCATCCTGAGCGCATTGCTGACCGGCTCCGCAGACGACTACATCCATTACACCATCCAACCCGGCGACACACTAATGGATATAGCCATCCGATTCAGCGTCGAGATGGAAGAGATTATGCGCCTGAATGGAATAATCGACGAGAACCTTGTCGTGGAAGACAGTGTGCTCCTCATCCCTACGGGAGGCCAGCCGTGACGACCAGGATACCTCTGCCGATCCTGGCTTGCCTGCTCCTGACGACGTCGCTGTTTGCGCCGGTCATCATATCCAACGACGCCGCACCTGCAAATGACGTCACCCCGGCTACGGTTCCCGCCAGTACACCGGCGAGGGCAAAGGCGGTCCTCCCCACAACCACGAATTCGGCAACGCCAACTCGGTGCTCTACACCAACGCCCGACGTCCGCTTGTCACCGCCGGAGGAGGTGGTTCTCAACAAGCTCCCTCTGGAACTGGAAACGCGGATAGAAATTGCAATTCCTACCCCCACTTTGTCGCGTCCCACACGACCGACACCGCCACCCGCTATCGCCTGGCCCCCGGCGACGGTAGGCAAGGCATTGGTAGTAGATCAGGAGGCTCAAATGTTGCGTGTCTACGAGAATGGGGTCGAGATTCGCGCACTGCCGGCCAGCACCGGAATTCCGCCGCTCCACACGCCCGCCTTCTTGGGGCACATTGGCCGTTACGCCAGCACGATCTACGGTTACGGCGAACTGGCCGATAATGCCTGGTACGTCTTGACCGCAAGAGGAAACATTTATATTCACGGCGCTCCCTACACACTATCCGAAGGGATAAAGGTGTACAAAGAGATAGAGTCACTGGGAGTGCGGCCTTCATCCCACGGCTGCATCCGTCTTCATCCAGCCGACGCCGAATGGCTCACCGCATGGGATCCACAAAGCGCGCCCATTCTCATCACGCCTTTGGACTTGAGTAAAGAATGGTGAAAAACCATTTTGGAAAAAACCTGGTTTCTGGAGGGAGAAATTTCTATGACACTCGACCCCCGCCGCATCTACACCCACACCGTGCTGGGCGCGCTTCCGGTGCGAAATTCTGTCGCGCCTACGACCAATCGAGTGTGGCGGTTCCGGCAGCCCGGGCGTATTGACCCTGCTCCGCTCCATTGCAGCACGGCGTCCAGCTCAAAAAAGCTCGAATCAAGCACATACACCAAGTAATAAGAGATTGTAGGAAAACGTACCGTCGCGCATTTGCGCATTACGGCTTCTTGAAGTAGACTTGATACTCGGAGGTTCATCATGCTAGAACAAAACGATATGCTACAGGATCGCTACCGCATCGTCAAAATACTGGGCGGCGGCGGTATGGGGCAAGTCTATCTGGCCCACGATACGCGCCTGGCCGACAAGCCCTGCGCCGTCAAAGAACTCATCCCCGACCCCCACGCCACACCGGAGGAAGAAAAACAAAACGCCGCCCAGTTCCACCAGGAGGCGGCCGTGCTGGCCCACCTGAGCCATCCCAACCTCCCCGATGTCTCTGACTATTTCGACGAGCGCGACCGCTTCTACCTGGTGATGGATTACGTCAAAGGGGAAACGACCGAGCAGCGGATGCGCCGGTCGCCGGACGGGCTGCCGCCGGAGGACGTCGTGGAGTGGGCCATCCAATTATGCAACGTGCTCGAGTACCTCCACAGCCAGACGCCGCCCGTCATCTTTCGCGATATGAAGCCGGCTAACGTGATGCTCACGCCAGAGGAAGACATCAAGCTGATTGATTTTGGCGTGGCCCGCCTCTTTGACCCCACCAAGCGCACCGACACGCTCAAGATGGGCACGGCCGGCTACGCGCCGCCGGAGCAGTACGCCGGTCAGGGCCAGACCACCCCGCGCTCCGACGTCTATGCGCTGGGAGTCACGCTACACGAACTACTGACCGGCGACGACCCCACCGCTCACCCTTTCGTCTTTACCCCGCCCCGGAAATTGAATCCGGCCATCTCCCCCTCCCTCGCCGATGTGGTGATGCGCGCCGTAAAGATGGATCCAGACGACCGCTACCCATCCATCACGGCGATGAGAGAGGCGCTGCAAAAAACAACCAGGCCGCGCCGCTTCCGCCTGCCCTCCATCCAACGCAAGAGCGGTACCGGCACAAAAGTCATGCCAGAGACGGCCGCCGTCGCTGCTCCCAAAGTACGTAGCCGTCCGGCCAAATTCGCTTTGGGCGCGGCGCGCTGGCTGGGACGGTTGGCGCTCACTGCCGTCATCGCCGTCGTCGTGACCGCGCTCGTGCTCACCCTGGTTGGAGCGTTCGTGCTCTCGTCGGTCGCCGAGCGGGCCATTGGAGAGAGTGACTGGGACTTGGAACACTCGGACCCGGGGCCATTCGTCATAACCGAGGCCGAACTGGGCGATGGGATGCAGGCCGCGCTAGAGCCATACACACTGGACGCCATCAGTCACACCAAAGCCGACTTTCGCCCGCCAGACACCGCCATTCTATCCCTGCAAGTGCTCTCCAATCCCGTCTCCCTGCAGGGTCGTGTAGAAACGCGAGACGGCGTGCCGGCCGTGATCCTGGAACGGTTGAACGACGTACCGTTGTTCGTCGTCGGCGGCATTGTCTCGGGAGGCATCAATCGCGGCTTTGAGCAAGCCTGGGAGGATTCACGTCTGCGGGTCACATCGATCACCGTTCAACAAAGACAATTAACAATCAATTTAGAGCTGGAGTGAGAAAATGAGCAATTGGATCGGACAAACCATCGGCAGCTATCAAATCGCCGAAGAGATCGGCCAGGGAGGTATGGCGACCGTCTACCGCGCCTACCAGCACCAACTGGAGCGCTGGGTGGCCATCAAGATCATGCAGGCCACAGAAGCCAGCGGCAAAAGCTTCCTGACCCGCTTCCGCCGCGAGGCCAAGGCCATTGCCGCCCTCCGCCACCCCAACATTCTCACCATCTACGACTATGGCGAGGAGCAGGGGATCGCCTACTTTGTAATAGAATACGTGGCCGGCGGCACGCTCAAAGACCATTTAACCGGACAGCCCAAAGCCTGGCCAGACGCCGCGACACTGATCCTCCCCGTGGGCCGCGCTTTGGCTTACGCCCACTCACAGGGAGTCGTACACCGTGATGTGAAACCGGCCAACATCCTCCTGGCACGCCCCGACTGGCCCCTGCTGGCCGACTTTGGCCTGATCAAACTGGTAGGCCGGAAGCGAGGCATCACCCAGCCTGGCGTCAGCATTGGCACGCCGGCCTACTTTTCGCCCGAACAGGCCGCCGGCGATGATATAGACCATCGCACCGACATCTATGGCCTGGCCATCGTGCTATACGAGTTGCTGACCGGGCGGCTTCCTTTCGAGGCCAGCTCTCCCATCGAGATGATGCTCCGCCGCCTGCGCGAGGATCCCATCCCCCCTCGCCAGTTCAACTCGCGCATCACGCCCCAACTAGAGGCCGTGATCATGCGGGCGCTGTCGCGCGAGCCGGAAGCGCGTCAATCCACCATGGAAGCGCTATTGCACGATCTCTCGCGACTGCCAGGGGCTACAGGACGGGCCGTTATGCCATCCGCGCACGAGACTCCCCTGCCCACCGCCACGACCCGCCTGGATGCACCCGGTATCGCGATCGGGCCTCGCCTGGTCGTGATGGGCACGGGGGCAATGATCTCTCTCCCCCACAAAGACGAGGTGACAATTGGCCGGGGCGATCCGCACGTCGCGCCGCCCGACGTGGATCTGGGGCCTTATGGCGGCGGCCAGGCGGGCGTCTCGCGTTGCCACGCCCGCATGTTGCGCCGGTCCGAGGGGTTCCTGCTGGATGATCTCAACAGCACCAACGGCACCTTCATCAACAGCGTGCCAGTGACGCCAGGCCAACCGGTCCGCGTGCGCGGCGGTGACGTCATTCTCTGCGGCCAGTTCTCGCTAGTGTTCTACGAGGCGTGAGTAGATGAGTACCTGCCCCCATTGCAATGCACAAAATCGAGACACGGCCCAGTTCTGCGCCCAGTGCGCCCAGCCTCTGCGCCAGACCTGCCCTCAGTGCGGCGCGCTTAATCCGACTCGCTCCCGCTTTTGCAATCAATGCGCCGCTTTGTTGGCACAAAAGATGAACTGTCCTCAATGCGGCCGGGAGAACCCCGCCAGTTCCCGCTTTTGCAACGACTGTGGCGCTGCGCTACAGCCCACCTCTCCGCAACCTCAACCGCCCGCGTACCCGCCCGCCGCGACCGGTACTGGGATGCTGCCGCCGCAGACGATGTTGAGCGGGCGCTACATCATCGTCAGCCGCGCCGGCAGAGGCGGCATGGGGGCCGTCTACCAGGTTGCCGACACCCGCATCCCCGGCAAGACGTGGGCCATCAAGGAGATGTCCGATGCCGCCATCACCGATCCATTGGAAAAGCAGCAAGCGCGCGTCAATTTCCGCCAAGAGGCGCTGATGCTGGCCCGATTGGATCACCCCAACCTGCCCACGGTCACAGATCACTTTACCGAGGGCAGCAAGCAATACCTGGTGATGGACTTTATCGAGGGCGAGACGCTGATCGAGCGACTGAATCGAGAGGGCGGCGGCCCACTGCCGGCGGACGAGGTGGTGAGTTGGGCGGAGCAATTATGCCACGTGCTAGAATACCTGCACGGCCAAAGCCCACCGCTCATCTTTCGCGACCTGAAACCGGGCAACGTGATGGTGACGCCAGGGGGAACGGTCAAACTGATAGATTTTGGCATCGCCCGCATCTTTAAGCCGGGCAAAGCGACCGATACCGCCTACTTTGGCACAGCCGGATACGCCCCCAAGGAGCAATACGGCAAGGGCCAGACCGACGCCCGCTCAGATATCTACGCCCTCGGCGCGACCCTGCACCACCTACTGACGGGCGCAGACCCGGCCAACAATCCATTCTACTTTGAGGACGTGCGGCGGCTCAACAAGCAGGTGCCCGCTGGCGTGGCAAATTGCGTCATGAAAGCGCTCGCCGACGACCCATCCGACCGCTGGCAGAGTGTGACAGAAATGAGAGCGGCGTTGACAAAGGATTCAGCGCCAAAATCAAAACCTGCTCCCAGACCCAGATCACAACCCAGAATAACCCCAGCCGCGCAACCGGCGATGGCGGCCGCTTCTGTCGTCGCGCCATCCGTGGCCGCGTCCGTCGCCTTGCGCCTCGACTTTTGGCGTGGGCTAGGGCTGATATTGCTGGGGTCCGCTCTGCAAGGCGTGGGATTGTGGTTGAACTCGGCGATTCTGCGGGACTATGCGAGTTTCCCTCTCTCCCCGCTGGCCTTTATTCCCTCCCTGTTTGGCGTACTGTTCGGCCCGTGGATAGGGGCAAGTGTCGGCCTGTTGGGATTTCTCGCCCCAAGCGCGCTCGCGGGGCAACTCTGGCCCGACTGGTGGGGACTGGCGCTCTGCTCATGCGCGCTAGGGCTGATCCCTGGTCTGATGGTAAAAGAAGCCCGCGACTGGAAAGCAGTAATTGGAGCTGGTATCCTGGCAAGTGTCGTCTGGGCATTGAGTGTCGCGACGATCATCAGCGCGACGAATGGACTCTGGGACATCTTTTGGGGATTCGCGCAGAACGAACTGATCGCCGTACTGCCACCCAACCTGCTGCTCCTGCCCCTCTTTGCCCGCTGGCTGATCGGGCCGGTGCGGCGATGGGGGCTATATTGGCGGGAATTTCATTGAGCATTGTTCAGAAACAACGTCGCACTATTTACGTGATTTTACTCGGAAAATACGCATCAAAATACAAGTTATTTTTGAACGACCCCTTGGAGAAGAATTATTATGCTAACAACCGGCGATATGATTCAAAACCGCTACCGTATTGTCTCCCTGCTGGGCCAGGGCGGAATGGGCGCCGTCTACCGCGCCTGGGACACCCGCCTCAACATCCCATTGGCCCTCAAGGAAATGACGCCACAGGCAGGCCTAGACTCTAACACACTGGCCCAACTGCGCCAGCAATTCCAGCAAGAGGCCGCCGTCCTGGCCCGCCTCAATCACCCTCATCTGGTGCGCGTCACTGACTTTTTCGAGGAAGGTGGCAACACCTACCTGGTGATGGATTTTGTGGAAGGAGAAAACCTGGCCGACCGTATCGCCCGTCAGGGCCCGCTGCCGGAGGCGGACGTGCTGACCTGGGCCAGTCAGTTGCTGGACGCGCTGGCCTACTGTCACGACCAGGGCGTGCTCCACCGCGACGTGAAACCGCAGAACGTCGTCATCCGCCCCGACGACGCCCCCCCCAGGTGCGGGGGGGGAGGCGGTGCTGGTGGACTTTGGCCTGGTCAAGCTATGGGACCCCAGCGACCCACGCACCAAGACAGCGATGCGTGGCATGGGCACGCCAGAGTACGCCCCGCCGGAGCAATACGAGGCCGACGCCGGCCACACCGACCCTCGCTCCGACGTCTACGGCGTGGGCGCGACGCTGTACCACGCGCTCGCGGGCCAGGCCCCGCCGACGGCCACACTGCGCATGGCAAACCCGGAGCGATTCACGCCGCTGCGAGGGCTGATGCCCAGTGTGCGGCCAGAGACCGAGGCAGCAATACTCAAAGCGATGGAATTACCTCGCTTGCAACGCTGGCAAGACGCGCGGGAAATGGCGCAAGCATTGAGCGGCAAGGTAATCGTTCCGGCGACTCCCGTCGTCACGCCCAAGTATGAAAAAACTCGAGTGCTGCCCGGCGCACAACCTGTCGCCCCGGCGCAAAAAAAGCGCATACCTGGATGGATCTGGGCAGTGGGCGGCCTGGCAGTGATATTGCTATGCGGAGCAGTGCTGGTGCTGGGAGGAGTAGCCATCCGCCAAGCGCGCATCGCTCAAGCGACCGCCACCGCCCAGGCGCAAGCCCAAGCGCAAGCAACCGTAGCCGCCCAAGCGCGAGCGACCGCCACCGCTCGACGGATATCCCAGGCCACCGCTACAGCCGAGTCCCAGGCCACCGCCACCACACAAGCGCGAGCAACCGCCACGGCCCAGGCGCGGACGGAGCAGGCCACCGCCACGGCCGCAGCACAGGCCACCGTCGCCGCACAGGTCAGTATGGATAGCACACTCCTGGAAGCTTTGAGCTGGCCCCTCTTCCTCCACGATGATTTCGACGCGAACGAAAACGACTGGCCCACGGGCGACTATGGCGACGAACTGATCGAAGGAAGTAGGCGCATCACCAACGACAAATACCGCTGGGAAGCAACCGCGTCCGGCGGAGTCGTGTGGTGGGCCATCCCCGAATTAGACCCTGTTTCCGACCTCTACCTGACGGTAGAAGGAAGGCAGATCAGCGGCGACACGGACAGCCAGTATGGGGTAGTCTTTCGCCGCGTTGACCGCGACAACTATTACATCTTTAGAGTAAGAGACGACGGAGACTACCAACTCCGCGTGCGATACAAAGGGGAATGGGACACACTGATTGATTGGACCGCTAGCCATCTGATCCAGGCCGGCGCGGTGCACAAGCTGACCGTCGTTGCGCAAAGCTCGCACCTTACCTTCTATATCAACGACCAGCACATTGACGAGTACACAGACACCAAATTGAGCACAGGGGAAGTGACCCTGGTGATAGGGCTGGACGACGCGGGAGACACAGGCACATTCGAATTTGACAACTTTGAAATACGCGCGCCGGCAGAAGCCTCGCAATGGCCGCTCGTCCTCAGCGACGGCTTTGACGCAGACGAGAACAATTGGCGCACCGGCGACTATAGCGACGAACGGATAACGGGGAACCGCAGCATCAGCAGCGGCGCGTACCGCTGGGAAGCAGACGCGCTGGATGGAGCGGTATGGTGGTCCGTCCCAGACATAGCCTCAACCTCCGACCTGTACCTGACGGTGGATGCCATACGGATCGGCGGGGTCGAGGACGCTCGGTACGGTATAGTGATCAGTAGAGTTGACAACGACAACTATGGCTTTTTTCAGGTAAAGGATAGTCAATTCTTCAAATTCTCCGTGCGCTACGAAGGAGAGTGGAATACCGTGCTTGCTTGGACAGAGGCATCAAGCATCCGTCCGGGCAAGGTGAATCAGATAAAAACCATCGTGACAGGATCGCACTATGCCTTTTATATCAATGACCAACTCGTCGGCGAGGTTGACGACGACCGGTTGAGCCGTGGAGAGGTAGGTCTGGCGATAGAATTGGACAAAGGCGACACAGCCATCATTGAATTCGATAACTTTGAGGTACGCGCTCCGTAAATCCTCAAGGTGCGATGCACTTCCAAACCGGAGGACTCTAATGCAATGCACAAAATGCGGTTTTGAAAACCGGCCCAACGCCCGTTTCTGTAAGAGATGTGGCGAACCGATGCAAACAGAACAACCCGCCCCCCAGGCATCTGCACCACCTCAAGGCACAATTTGCCCCGCCTGCGGGGCCACCGCCAAACCCGGCGCTCGCTTCTGCCCTCGCTGCGGCAAACCGCTGGCCGCCGAACCAGCCTCGCCGCCTGCCGGACCGCCTCCGCCGGCCGCGCCGGCCATGCAAGCTACCCAGCCTTCAATGGGACCCTTGCCCCAACCTTACGGACAGCCGCCGACCGCGCCCGCCCAACCCAAGCGCCGACCCTCGCGCTGGCCGTTGTTGGCAGGAGGAATTATCGCTTTCCTGTGCATCGTCGCCCTTATCGCTGCCGCCTGGTTCGCCCTCAAACACTTGGGCGGTGAAGAAACCCCTATCCCAACAATCGCGCCCACGACTGAAGCCCCCACCACCGCGCCCCCACTGCCGACAGACAC
>Ga0164311_10001494_pt1 | contig 11494 bp, 9 predicted proteins | sample GuaBasSedimGuay2_FD_121796 | JGI IMG/M metagenome (GOLD analysis project Ga0164311, IMG submission 121796) | Subseafloor sediment microbial communities from Guaymas Basin, Gulf of California, Mexico - Guay2, Core 4569-9, 9-12 cm | ecosystem: Environmental > Aquatic > Marine > Hydrothermal vents...
AGTAAACCCGACCACGTAGATTTCCCCGCTGCACGCTGCAACACCATAGGCTTCGTCCCTGCCGTCTCCACCCCATGTCTTGCTCCAGACTAGGTTGCCGCTTGCATCGTATTTGAGCAGGAATGCATCCGAGCGCCCTCGCGTGAAGCTCTCCGTATACCCTGCCACGTATATGTAGCCTCCGCCTTCAGCAACAGCTTGAGCAGCGTCATTAGCCCCACCACCCCAGGCTCTGCTCCAAGCCAGCTGCCCGCTGCTGTCGTACTTGAGTAGAAACGCATCCAGCCCACCATACTCATATCCATAGGACTGCCCTGCCACGTACACGTGTCCGCCGCCTACGCACACAGCTAGAGCTGCGTCGGTGTCATCCCCGCCCCACGAGGCAGCCCACAGCAGGCCTCCATCCAGATCGAATGCAAGCAGTATTGCCTCACTCCTCTTGTCAGGTGACACACTGAGCGACTCCCCAGCTACATAGAGCTCTCTGCCGCCTACAGCAAGGGAATAAGCGTAGTCGTCTTCCTTCCCTCTCCACTCTGCTGTCCACAGTAGCTGCCCACTCTTACTGTACTTCAGTAGGAATATGTCAGCTGAGCCAGCAGCCAGCGAGTACCCTGCAGTATAGATGTAGCTGCCAACAACAGCTACTCCTGTAGCAGCCTCATATGAGCCTCCTCCCCATGTAACCCCCCACTGGAAGCCTCCATCCCTACCATACTTGAGCAGAAAGGCATCTCCACTCCCATAGCTTCTAGACACGCCAGCAACATACACGCTGCTTTCATCCACATCCACGTTAAATGCAGCGTCAGCCCCTCCACCACCCCAGACTGCAGTCCAGCTGGGCTCAAGCCTAAGGAGCTGCGCGCTGAGAAGTGCTGAGCTGCTAGCTCCAGCTGCTAAAGCCAGCAGCAACCAAACCAGGCTTTGCTTCGCCAAACTAAGACCTAGCTACACCGTGTTAGTGGAGAATAAAAACCTTAATGGTAGAATACGCCTGCTACAGCGCCTTAAGCCAGCTTCAATCTCCAGGAGATCGCCCTCAACTTCAGCTTAAACCTCAGGCTAAAGCCGTCAGCACCACCCCTCAACAGGGAAGCCTCCTCCTCTAAATGCTCCTAGAAGCCTAGAGGATACCTCCATAGCCCCCTCCTCGGCGCTAGCCGTGCTCAAAGGAGGCCCCCTCCAAACGCTATGCTGTAAGCCTGCTAATAGGCTAAGCCACAGTGCTGGCATGCAGCAGCACTGAGCTCAAGGCCTTAGCTCAGGCATATCCTCAAGCTTGGAGCCAGGCCATGCAACGCAATCAAAATACCTCCGAGAGCTCTTTTACACCACAGCTCATCCGCAGCAGCTAAGATAACCTGTAGTGCATGCAGCTACATGAGCTCAAGCCGTGGACAGAGGTGCACCCAGCATGTAGGCTTCGAGCTCACCTCTACAGCCATCTTCAGCTGCTGTAAGCCTTTTGAGTACACAGAGCACAGGGATGATATGAGCAGGCAGAGCAGTAGCAGCCTACTCTTCACTGCTCCGATGCTAGCCTCACTGTTCTTCATACAGGGGCTGAGAGCCTATATGATGCACCTCTACAAGCTCATCTGGGACCTGACCACCTGGGGGGCTCCTGGTGCTAGTCCTCTCCTCTTAGCTACCTTATGGTGGCTTGCTGCACCAGCTATATCACTTTTCCTCGTGAAGCTTGCTGCACCAGGTAGGCTCTCATCTACCTCACTAGCCTTCCTATCCATAGCTTCAGCTCTGCTCTCACTGGGCCTGCCATATGAGGCTGAGATGGCCCTGTCTTCAGCTGCGGTAGGGCTTTACTGCTTCTTCTTCACCTCATACTTCAGCTACAGGCTTGAGCAGCGGGACCACGTTGTGTACGCTGCAGCCAGCTTGACAGCTGCCTTGCTCCTAGATGTGCTGGTGAGGGCGGCTGGAAACACATGTGATGCGCCCATGAACCCCAGGCTTGCAGCAGTCGAGGTGGCTTTAGCTGCTGTAGCCCTTAGGGCCGCCATCCAGCTGGCAAGCGAGCCTACGAGCATACCAGGTGAAGAAGGCTCCTGGAGCCTAGCAGCTGCCGCATCCATTTCAGGCCTCTGGACCCTGCTGCTCATAGAGCTCATGGTCCTCAGCAGCCCCAGCACAGTTCTCAGAATGGCTTACCCAGGCTTCGAGTACAGGAGCCTAGCCCTCTACTACTCTCTCCTAGCATTCGCCTTAGCTGGCTCCGTAGCTCTAGCACTTCAGCCTGCATTCCAGCTAAGAGCCTCCAGGCACCAGGTAGCAGCTCCATCTGCGATCCTAATGCTCGGCGCGGTCTTCTCACTGCTCTACACAAGGTCCCTAGCTTCTGCTGCAGCAGCTCTAATATCTCAGCTCCTCACTTCAGCTATCATATACGGCTTCCTGAGGCTAGCTTCAAGCTACCCCCCTAAAGTGAGAGCTAAGCTGTTGGCTTCCTCCTCTACACTAGGGCTAGTAGTCGTGCTAGTCTGGAACTTCATGTACGCGTTCACCTTCGTACATCCATTCCTGCCCTTAGCTAAGCCATTTGAGGGAAGGCTCCCTGCTGTACTGCTGTCAGCATGCCTCATCCTAGCTGCATCCTCCTCAGCTTCCTCGCTGCTGGCAGAGAAGACCAAAGCCCGTGTCCATGCCAGCAGGAAGCTGGCCATAGTGGCCTTAGCCATGGCCTTAGCAACACTAGCATACTGCATGCTAGCCTACAGAGTCTCTCCAGCACCTCCAGCAGACAGCGTGATACGCGTAGTGACATACAACATCCACGAGGGCTTTGCTGTAGACGGCCAGCTGAACCTAGAGTGGATCGCTAGGACAATAGAGGCCTTAAACCCAGGCATAGTGGTGTTGCAGGAGGTAGATCAAGGAGTAGGCATGACAGCCTACGTCGACGAAGCCAGGTGGCTTGGCCTACGCTTAAACATGCACTGCATACATGCTCCAACACTAGAGCAGATGTGGCAGGGAGACGTCATCCTCACCAAGTACCCTATACTGCAGTCAAGCTGCCTGCTGCTGCCAAGCCCGGTTGAAACAGATGTGCTCTTGAAGGCTGTCCTGGATGTAGGCGGCATAAGGCTCACAGTGTATGCAGTCCACTTCACAGCAGTCAGCTCGGAGGGGAGAGCAATACAGCTCCAGATAGCGCTGAAGGAGGTTAAGTCAGCGAGCCACCCCATAATATGGGCAGGGGACTTCAACATGGACGCCTACACAAGAGACCCGCTCGACAAAGCTAGCCTAGAGGAGATAAAGAGCATACTCGTAGACTCGTTTGAGGCATGTCCACCAAGCTCACGCTACGGGAACCTCACATGCCCATCCTGGAGCCCAGCTGAGAGAATAGACTACATCCTCATTTCACCAAGCATTAAGGTGCTCAAGCACCAAACCGTATACACGCTGGCATCAGACCACCTCCCTGTATACGCTGAGCTACAGCTAGCACCCAAGAGCAGCCTAAAGCCAAGCCATAGCCCACGCTGGCTAAAGGCCATGTGCTCCAGCCTAAGCAAGCCATGGAAAGCTCAGCTACTCTAGCCTCCTCCTCTTCCTCTTTTTCTCCTCCTTGATGCCGACCTTAACCCCCCTCCTCTCCTCCCCTCTAGCTTCTTCTCCCCCAGATCGCCTAGGCCTATCAGTCTTAGCCTTCAGCCGCTTATACCTATCTCTCCCTACAGCTACTCACCAGATGCTCACTGCCTCACGCCTTATATGCCTTCTCCCTTCAGCAAAGTCTCAGAGCCCACACGTCACCCAGCATGGTTTAAAGCCTTAAGCTAGCGTGCAGCTACAGCATGTAGCTTAGAGCTGTAAGCAGAGCTGCTATAGCTGCTCCCAAAGCCAGCTCCCTACTGCTATGCGCTCTAAGCTTGAGCCTAGCCCACCAGACCACTGGGAGCAGCAGCAAAAGCAGCAGGTGGGCTGCTCCAGCCTCGATAGCTAAGGCTATAGTAGGCCCAACAAGCCCTGCTACATGGATGCTCACTTTAACTCTGAGGCTTGCAGCCAGCACACCCAGTGTGACCATGAAGTAAGCTCTAGCAAGCCTAGCTAGCGGCTGAACCTCATCGAGGAGAGCTAGCGCCACCAAGTATGAGGCTAGGGCTGCAGCCAGGTACCAAGGCCTCTCTTCTCTCCTAGAGACATTTAAGTCAGTCCTACCGCTTGCTGCGCTAGCTACCACAGGAGCCACAGGGAGGGCGGCGATGAAGGCCAGAGCCTCCGCCACAGCTGCAGCATCCAGCCTGTACTCGCTCGAGATGACAGCTATAGCTAAAGCAGTCACTGAAGGAGGGTGTATAACAGCTGAAACCAGCTTAGCCAGCCTCACACACCCTGACACCAGCTAAGGCCCTCTATCGAAGAGGTGATATAAGCGTAGCTCTACAGCAGTCCCAGCAAAGCCTTAAGCAGGAAAGCCTAAAATCAGTGCAATGCAGCAGGCCTAGGGGCGTCCATGGATCCAGCTGAGGCAGCAGGTAACGCTCTGAAGTTCGTCCTCGAAGCTGTACCTGGAGAGAGCATCCTGATAGTAGCTGACGAGGAGAAAGCTGAGGTAGCAGAAGCCTTCTCCAGTGCATCCATCTCACTAGGCCTATGGACAAGGCTCTTCACCCTAGAGCCGCCTCAAGGGTACAGGAAAGCTGTCCCACCACACCTGAGGGAGCTTGTGATCTCTAACCGCCCAGACATCTACATGAACCTGCTGAGAGGCCCTGCTGAGGAGGTGGGGTTCAGAATAGAGCTGATAAGGCTTGAGACAAGGCGTAGAGTGAGGCTAGCCCACTGCCCTGGAGTAACCCTAGACATGCTAGCTAACGGAGCGCTGGCACTAGCCGAGAGGGACTACAGCGAGATGAAGCAGCTAGCACAAGAGCTGCTAGCTACGCTACAGGATGCAGTGGAGGTGAGAGTAGTAAGCCCGGGTGGAGCAGACTTCACTCTCTTAGTAGAAGGCAGAGAGTTCTTCACAGACGTGGAGCTAGACTGGAGAAGCCTCAAGTGGATAAACCTGCCTGTAGGAGAGGTCATGGTAGCTCCAGTTGAAAGCAGCATGAGCGGAAAGCTTGTAGCTGAAGCTGCAGGTGGAGTAGGCCCAGTCGAGGGAGGCATCACGATCCAAGTTAGCAGGGGGAGAGCTGACGTAGAGAACCTAGAGTGCTCTCCTGAAGCCAAGGAGGTGATCCAGAGGGTGCTTAAAGCAGATGTCCAAGCCAGCTTGCTAGGGGAGTTCGCGATAGGAGTCAACAGGAAAGCCAGAGTGGTAGAGGAGTTTCTAGAGAGCGAGAAGGTCTACGGGACAGTCCACGTAGCCTTCGGAAGCAACAGGGACTTCCCAGGAGGCAGAAACACCTCCAAGAGCCACATAGACTTCCTCATACTGAAGCCAACTGTGACAGTAAAGTACAGAGACGGCTCAACAAGGGAAATCCTGGCTGAGGGCGAGTTCAAGCTCTAACATAACCTAGTGCTCAGCAGTCACCTCCCGTATACACGTACCTGAAAGCTTTAAGATAAGCTTCCACTGGGCTCCCAGCGGGCACCGGGGGAGCTGGGGCAACCCGGCTGAGAGGGCGGCTAGCGCGCCGCCGACCCCTTGAACCTGATCCGGGTAATGCCGGCGTAGGGAGCGTGCCCGCGGCACCTCCTTACCCGCACCTCGGCCCCTCCGGTGTCTGCTGGAGGGGAGCTATGCCCGATAGAGGAAGGTCCTGGATTAGAGCTCCACCTGAGTGGGGGGTTGAGCCAGTCCCCAAGGAGGCAAGGATTCTAAGAGGCATAGACCTCTTCGTACTGTGGTCAAGTCTCGGCGTAGGCATCCTAGTGCTACAGGCTGGAGCGCTAATGATCCCGTCACTCACCTTAAAGCAGGCTTTAGCAGTATCTCTCATAGGCTCCATCATCGGGAGCATGCTGCTAGCTGCAGCTGGAGTCATAGGAGCCAGGCACGGTGTGCCCACGATGGTCTCTCTGCGCCCGGTCTTCGGCAAGTCAGGTTCATACATCGCTACAGCCCTGAATGTGCTCCAGCTAGTAGGCTGGACAGCCTTCGAGCTTAAAGTGATGGCTGAGGCAGCTGCTATGGTAGCTGGAGGAGCCAAGCTGACGATAGCATGGCTAATAGCCTTCTCAGCCTTCGTAGCACTGCTAGCAATAGGAGGCCCACTAGCTGTAGTAAGGCAGTGGCTCGAGAAGTTCGCCATATGGCTAGTCTACATCTCCACAGCCTGGATAACCTACCAGGTTCTAAAGGCTCCAGCATGGGCTATAGAAGGAGGCCAAGGAGGCATGCCATGGCCCCTAGCCCTAGACCTCGTGATAGCAATGCCGATCTCGTGGATGCCTCTGATATCAGACTACAACAGGTTCAGCATGAAGCCCTCCTCCGGCTTCGCTGGCACGCTGCTGGGCTATACAGCAGCCAACACGTGGTTCTATGCCCTGGGCGCAGCTCTAGCTGCTCTAGCAGGAGAGGAGTTCGTAGCAGCCTCAATACTCCAGCTATACATGGGCACGCTAGCCCTCATAGCAATTCTAGTCGACGAAACAGACAACGCGTTCGCAGACGTCTACTCGTCAGCAGTCTCGATACAGAACATACTACCCAAGCTAAGGCAGTGGAAGCTCGTCCTAGCAGTCACAGTAATATCAGCAGTGCTAGCCTACACCCTCCCCCTAGCAGAATACGAGTGGTTCCTCCTCATGATAGGAGCAACCTTCGTCCCGCTGTTTGGCACAACGCTCTCAGAGTACTTCATAGTGAGAAGAGGCCAGGTAGAGCTAGACGAGTTCTACGAGAAAGCTCCACGTGTAGCCTGGAGGTCAATAGTGTCATGGGCAGCAGGGCTAGCAACATACTTCCTACTGGTAAAGTACATGCCAAACCTAGGAGCAAGCCTGCCCTCGTTGGCAGTCTCAGCAGCTCTTCAAGCTGCACTGGGCAAAGCTAGGAAATAGGGGCTGGCGTCGGAGCCTAGCATATAGGCCTCCCCAGGAGTCCTCAGACTCCTAGGGAGTACCCCTGAGCCCCTGAGCAGCCTGATAGGCTACCCTGAGATCAGCAGGAGCACCTATATGCTGGCTTACTCCGCCAGCCCGCCACCTGCTTTCTTGCCATGCATTTTAGCTTTTCCCATTAAATAGTATTTATATAGCATTGAAAACCGGGCTTCAGCCTCCAGGTGTCCCTCTTGAAGGATATCGAAGAAGACCTTGACATACTCGCCAGCAAGCTACACCCCAGCCCAGGCACGTGGGCAGCCCACCAGCTTGAGAGGGTCATCAGCAAGCTAAAAGATATGCATAGGAGAAAGCTCCTAAAAAGCAACCACAGCATAATGGAAGCCATATGCGCATGGCACTTAGCCACCCAAGGATATGAGGTAGATGTCGAGTACAAGCTAGGCGAAAGCCTAGTCTGCGACGTATACGCAGCAAGAGACGGAGAAACCCTGATAGTTGAGGTTGAAACCGGATACGTCCCACCGGAAAATGCCCTAGACCCAATAGCATACAGGTACACGAGGATAGCAGCAAAGATAGCAAGATACAGCAAGCACGCCCACACATTTGCCCTAGCCACACCACCATACCACATCCTGCAGATACCTCCAGTCTTAGCCAAGCCTCCAGAGCAAAGAAGCCTCCAAGAGCTTCAAAGGCTAAAAGCCCTATGCGACAACTACTACAAGAACCCACCAATATCGCTAGAAGAGCTCAAGCAAGCAAAGCTAACCCACGTCTATATCGTAAACGTTGACTCCACGCAGGTTCAAAGAATGGAAGCCGTAGAGTACATCAGGCAAATAGAGAAATCCCATCTCGCAGTAAGACCACCCCCCCAACTCTAAACAAAAGCGCAGCCCTATAGCACGCCTCTCAAATCCAGTCTAGACAGCTGGCAGCCATCTTACACCACAAAATCAAAGCCAGAGCTACCGGTGCAGCTATAGCTGCCACAACCTCAAAGACAATTACCCTTCTCCAGCCGCACCTACACACCAGCATCCGGGCTCGCTTATTTCGGCTCGAGGCTATCTTAGGCTCCTTAAGGGGCGGGCCATAGTCCTCAGCGGTAGCTAGCCTCCTCAGCAGCCTCTAAGCTCTCAATCCCGAGAGCAGCCGGGGCCTCATCGAGGGGTTCTGCTATGGGCGCTAGACAAGCACTATGTCGTCTAGCTCCTTCTTGAAGGATGTGAGGAGCTTGGCTCCATGCTCCTCTACAGCTATGTCGTCTTCTATCCTTACTCCAAGCTTCTCTGAGATGTATACTCCTGGCTCTACTGTGAACACCATGCCTTCTTTGAGCTTGTAGTCCTCACCTTCCTTGAGCCTTTTCCCCTCATGTACGTTGAGGCCTATCATGTGGCCTAGTGAGTGTGGGTATGGTGGGTATCCCCTAGCCTTCAGCGTCTCCTTCGCTCTCTTATCTGGCTCCTCTGCTTTGACACCTGGCTTTATGGCGTCTATCGCCTTGAGCTGAGCTTCCAGCACGGCTGTGTACACGTCCTCTAGCTCCTTGTCTCTTGCTAGGAGGAATGTCCTCGTTATATCTGAGACATACCACCTGCACTTAGCTCCCAGGTCTATTAAGACGAGCTTCTCTGGCTTCTTGTCTCTGGAGCCTGTTGTGTAGTGTGGTATCGACGCGTTCTCGTCGTATGCTACTATGGTCTGGAATGCTGGCTCACAGCCTTCCTTTAGCATCCTGTACTCTATCTCAGCTCTGAGGTCCTTCTCGCTGGCTTCCTCGACATCTACTGTGTAGACGACGCTGAGCGCTTTCTCAGCTGCTCTGGCAGCATTCTGTATCGCCTCTACTTCAGAGCTGTCCTTTATCATCCTCATCTCATCGAAGTCCTCTGAGACATCGACTATTGCTACTCCCATCTCTCTTACTCTTGCAGTGATGTCAGCTGGTGTGAACTTGAGGTTCATGCCTATTCTCCTGAACTTCCTTAGGGACTTGAATACCTGCTCAGGCTTCTCTATCACCTCGACTTCCACAGCTCCCTTCCTGACAGCGTCCATCCTCTTGGCTGCAGGCTCCTCGAGCCTGTAGGTGTAGAGTACAGCTCTTTTCTTGGAGAGGACCAGGTATGAGCCCTCGAAGAGGCCTGTTTCAGGCTGAAGCAGGTATATGAAGTTCAGGTCGACTTGAGGGTAACTCAGGTTGAGCAGCACTATGGCATCTAGGTTGAGCTCCTCTAGGAGCTCTAAGGCCCTCTCTACTCTGTTACCTGGCATGCTTTATGCCTGTGCTCTCAGCTTAAAAAGAGTTATCAGGTTAGCCTGCTGATGGCCATGAGGGCTTCGATATCGCCTATAGGTGTGATCAGGTCTCCATTCAAGCGTGTGGAGGATGTGCCTTGGGACTACAGCCAGGTTGAGGGGGAGATACACATCTACCCGGAGTACAGGGATGGTCTTAGAGACCTAGATGGCTTCTCGCATGTAATAGTCCTGTGGCTGTTCCACTTGGCTAGAGGCGAGAGCCTGCTGGTTAAGCCTCTCTATGACAGCGGGGTCAGGGGTGTGTTTGCTACCAGGCACCCGAATAGGCCTAACAGGATAGCTTTGACTGTGATGGAGCTTCTCGCTGTCAGGGAGTCCTCGCTGAGGGTGAGAGGCGTTGATGCAGTTGACGGCTCTCCTGTAGTAGACATAAAGCCATACACCTTCAAGGACAGGGTTGCTTTCTTGAGGCTAGGCTGGCTTGCGAGGGTTTTCTCAAGGAGGGCTGATGAAAGCGCCCAGCTCCACAGGCTTGTGTCGCTTGCAGCTGAAGCAATGAAGGCTGCTTACGCCCCCTACTCCAAGTTCAGGGTTGGTGCTGCGGTCCTGGCGTCTAGCGGTGCAGTCTACACAGGCTGTAACATAGAGAACGCATCCTATGGCCTCACCGTATGCGCTGAGAGGGTTGCAGTCTTCAAGGCTATCTCGGAGGGTGAGCGAGGGATCAGGGCTGTAGCTGTCGTAACAGAGGCTGAGAAGCCTACACCACCATGTGGAGCATGCAGGCAGGTCATCTACGAGCACGGCCCGAGCGCTGTCGTTGTCATGGCCAACACCAGGGGAGACATGGAGGTAGCCAGCATAAGAGACCTCCTTCCCAAGGCCTTCAGCAGCTCTGACCTCAGTAGCAGGGCATCTGCTAAACCTTTATAGGGGCTTTACACTGGGCTTTAGGAGCTAAGGGATGATGCCAGCTCCTCTGATAGTGGACGTTATAGCCGAGCTGATGAGCTCTCTGATAGCCTTCTCTGTTGGGTACTATGCTCTCAGAGGGTATAGGGTAGCTAGGGAGAGGGTTCTTCTGCAGCTTAACTTGAGCTTTACTCTGGTTGGCAGCGGCATGCTGGTCCACGTGGCCTCAAAGCTGTCAGTGATCCTCCCTGCACTGAGGTCTCCTAGGCCCCCTCCACCAGTCAAGTTTGTTCCAGTAGTCAGGGTAGGCTACCTCATATACTTTGCAGCGGGAATGGTGGGCTACTCCATACTCCTCTACGCATACCTCAAGAAGGCTAGAGGCTTTTCTTCTCTCCTCCTGCTTCTCCCCAGAGAGTACGACCCAGCATACGAGCTCCTCCTCCTGTTCATCTTGTCAGCTGTCACAGCATTCTCAGTCCAGAACTACCTTACCAGGAGGTCTCTGAACTCGCTGATGGTCTCAGCTGGCTTCATGCTGATAGCTATAAGCCACCTGCTGCTTGTAATGACCAGGGCAGGCCCTATCATGCTGATGCTAGCTGGAGTAGTGAGGCTAGCTGGCTTCAGCAGCTTCCTAGCTATGGTGGTGAGGGTAGAGAGGCTTGCGGGTCAGAGGAAAGCTCAGGAGTAGAGTGAAAATCTGCAGTGACATCCTGAGGACAATAGAGGAGGAGGGAGGTGAAGCTAGGCCTACGCGCATAATGTACAGGGCAAACCTCTCCTACACGAGGCTCAAAGCATACTTGAGTGAGCTGAAGGAGATGGGTCTCATCAAAGAGGAGGTCTCTGGGGAGCACACAGTCTATAGGCTGACGAGGAAGGGCGTCTACTTCCTCATTGAGCTGAGGAGGATAGAGGAGTTCCTAGCTGCATTTGGCTTCGCCCTGTAGTAGCGGGCAAGTTTAAAGGCAACCTCCCCAAGCTATACTGGGTATGTGTAGGATAGTACCTCTCATGTTGATGGCTCTGGCAGCAGCCCCCCAGCCCCAAGGCAAGGTAGTTGTCGTGGCTACCATACCCCCTCTGGCAGCTATAGCCAGGGAGGTTGGTGGAAGCCGTGTCGAAGTGTATTCGCTGGTCCCATTCGGCAGCGACCCACACCAGTATGCTCCAACTCCAAGGGACATTGAGCTAGTAAGGGGCTGCGACATCCTACTCACCATCGGAACTGAGCCCTTCCTAGCGAGCATAGGCCCTGGAGGGAGGGTTAGGGTGGGCTGGAGCGACTGGCTTTCAGCTGGAGTATACA
>Ga0164311_10001496_pt1 | contig 11487 bp, 14 predicted proteins | sample GuaBasSedimGuay2_FD_121796 | JGI IMG/M metagenome (GOLD analysis project Ga0164311, IMG submission 121796) | Subseafloor sediment microbial communities from Guaymas Basin, Gulf of California, Mexico - Guay2, Core 4569-9, 9-12 cm | ecosystem: Environmental > Aquatic > Marine > Hydrothermal vents...
GCCGAAAGTTTAATATTTTCTAAAGTAAAAGTGTCTTATTGAACTTAAGAAATACGGGGGGAGGAAGGTTGGAGGATCCAGGAAGTAATGGGATTAAGAGCTTAAAAAGTTTAGTGGCTGGAGGAAAGTTACCTTCAAACGTTAGCGTTGAAAAGAAGGCAATTCGAAGGTGGAGGATTAATATAGCCCTTATAATCATTGGAATTCTAATGATTCTTTATGGCTACCAGAACATACATTACTATGAACATTACAAATCGTGGAAAGAGGAGTTTACGGTTCTCCCCAAGGATGCTCAGCCTTGGTATTGGCGACTTTCTGAGGGCTCAATCTTGGAGATTAATGCAACAATTCAGGGTGGGAATGGGGACGTAATCATATATGTAGTTGACGAGAGCGGTAGGAGGATTGAAGATTTTGGGAAGCTTGTAAGTCCTGTTAGTATTAGGTTCTTGGCTCCTGCCTCCGGCAACTATACGGTGTATTTTGATAACACATTCAGCACCTTAGTTCCTAAAAAAATCCATGCGGTTGCTTCTGTCTATACCAAAGAATTTCGATTTTGGTCTTTTGAGTTGGTTATTGTGGGCATATCTCTGGTAGTTTTGGGCATTTCAAATAGTGTTCTTGGGAATACTAGAGGCTTAGCTCTTAGGATTGGCAATGACACTTATGAGTTTGAGCCTTGGTGGGGTTCTCTCAAAATAAAGGTTAATGGAATAGAGGCCAAGGAAAGAATTGGCAAAAGGGCAGTATTTAGGGTTGGACCTAATGATGAATATGTTCTGGAAATCAGGAGGAAGTTTTCCGCAATTTGGTGGGTGAAGTGGAGATTCATACTTGACGGAAATGAGATAGGAGAAGTACCATGAGGGGGGATTTAACATACCGTCGTGATGAATGTGAATTTGTACGAGGGACGACTAAGAAGGATTGGACAGTTGACGCTTGGTACAGAAAAAGGATGTCTTGGTGTGGGTATATTTCGTGGAAACTCAGAAAGACAAAAAAGACTCTAAGTTTTTGGATACTTAAAATGGCGCTTAAAATAAAGAGCAAAATCAAAAAAGTACTCTCTAATCCTCGGAATTAGGTTTTAGTATTCCCGGAAACACATCTTCATTCTCTTTTATTATAACTTTCAACAACCTTACTGCTCTCTCTATTGATGCTACAACTTCAGGCTGATAACTCCGCTCATAGGCCCTCTTTAATTCTCTTAGAGCTTCTTTCATTAACTCGGAGTTAATCCTTGCGCTCTTCCCGATGTACCTCCTCTTCTTTTTTGTTTCGCTAACTATCTCCTGCCGGACTTCTGGCTTTTCTTCAACCTCCTCTCCAATATCTTCTATCTTGATGTTCATTTCCTCTGCTATCCGGCTGAACACGTCTTTAGCGGAAACTTGCTCGCTCATATGTCAAAGTCCCTCCAAATGCCTTCCTTTCTGCTCATATCTATCAAAGCCACTTCTCCGCCCTCAGCGAACTTTATCTTCTCGTCTTTCTTCTTCTTGTTCTCCGCCTTCTCCAAGACCCTATAGCTCTTTATGTATGGGTTTATCTTAAGGGCGGAGTTCACGAGTTCTCTTATTTCCTGCTCGATTAAGGTCTTCACGAGCTCTTCGAGAGTTGTGGCCTTCGCATATACTACTTCAAACAGAGCCTTCTCATCTTCGTGCTCAAACGGTGGAACGGCTATTCTTCCGTATGGGCTTTCTCTCACTTCACTCGCCTCTATTATTATCGTGTGATCCAAGACTGGTAAGTGGACAAAGGGCTCGAAACCCCATAGCACTTTTAAGTGCTTGTACCTCGCAACTGTCCTGGTGATGCTCATAAAGAACTCATCCAGCCAGGAGGGAGCTCTCGGAAGGTAGGCTATTGCAACGAGGCCGTTTGGAGCTAAAGCCACTCCTTGAACATAGCCAAGTGTTATGATTTCTTTCCTTCTGGTTTCTGGCCTCTTGAAGAGAATCTTCACTACCGTGTGGTGAGTTTTCTTGAAGTCGAGCTGTTTGAAGACATCTTCATAACTATCCTTCTCTGGCTTATACTCCTCTAAGGGAGTTTCTTCCTTGGCTATTCTTTCAACCCTCTCCTCTGCAATCGGAACTAACTTCTCCTCAACAAATCCTGGCTCATTACCCCTCTTCGGAAGGCCTCCTTCCCTTCTTCTTTTCTTACCAAACAGCTTAAACATCTTTATCTACCTCCTACAGGGTTTGAGAGGGTCGGAAATGGATTCTCTCGGTGAAAAACTTATTATAAATGAAGTAGCCCTTTCCACGGTTCTTTTTCTTAAGAATTTCAACCTCTTCGAGGGATGTCGCAACTATCCTCTCAAAATTGACATCAAAATCGGGAACAACTTTCTTGAGAAGGTTATAATCATCAGCAGAGGCTAGAGTACCTAGTATTGCTATGTGGCTGGCTCCATACACTATTTCGGCTGGCAAGCTGTGCAAGTATTGGGTTGCAACTAAGAAGTTAACTTGATTCGAGCGTCCTTCTCTGAATAGTTTCGCAACTGTATTCCTACCCCAATGGGATCTCAAGTAGTTCTGTATTTCATCCCCTGCAATAAAGACTGCAGTCTCTTTTTCCTGGACGTACTTCTTCAGAACCCACTCAATCACTTTCTTGAAGATAATGTTCTTTGCAGACTCCGTTAGATCGGAGTTTTGGCTGAAGTCTATTACATTGATCTTTGTATTGTCAATAGTGTCGAATAGATCCTCGCCTTTGGCTTTTAACCAAGTCACCTTCTTTAGGCTCTTTGCGACGTTGTATGTCCCCCACAAGCTCGTTGGAGGCTTTTTATTTTCCACTTCGAGAAATTCAAGCATTTCATTGTAGATTCTCTTCGCTTCAACTGTTAGTTCATCTGGATCTCTTACTTTCTCCTCATCCCATGCTGTCTTGATTATTTGGGCGTAAATCGTGTTTGGGTTTATGTTCACCACTTTCACGAGATCCTCGAAGTCGAGCCGCTCATACCTGATGAATGTTGCTGTAACGTCCGTCTCTGGACCGCTGTCCAAGGCTATGTGATGTGGATCCCTTGTTGGATTGAATACAAATCTCCTCGTTGGAAAGGCCATTGGTTCTATGCCAAAGATGCTGAAGAGGGTGTGCTGCTTATCGTATTTTAGCCAGCCTAAGATGTTCTCCCATCCGAGTGCAAAGTCCCCCATAAGCCCTATTACACCCTCATAAGCTGGAGATTCGAGCATTTGGATGTAGAGGTTGAACTCGGTAAACTGGCTTAGTCTTGCTCTAAGCCATCCCTCCCCACGCTCTCTCAAGAGCTCGTAAAAGGTTCTCTTAACAAGCTGTGCCTTTGCCCTATCGTACTTTCTCTCAAAGATTATGACTAAGGGAGGCTCCTGATTCCTGCCCCACCTCGTGTTTAGCCAGATCTCCTGGAGTAGAGCCTTCATTGTTGTAGTCTTCTGAAAGCCTGAAGGTCCGAGAAAAAGCATGTGGTTTGCGTCATCCTCGTTAATCTTAAGCCACCTATCCAATGTTCCGTTTACACTTTTGACTCCTCTTCCGAGGTAGATCTCATTAAGCCTGCCTTTTGTAATCGGCTCCCATGCCTCTGCTTCCCCTACAGACTCCACGCTAATCCCTCCATTTTCTTAATGAAAATAAATAATCCCTCCTCACACACACAAAGTTTTTTCACGAAACTTTCCTCACATCCCTCCTTTCCTCCAAAGCGAACACCTCCTATTGTGTTACACCAACCTCTCTACTCATAGAAGTATTTGCGCTTCTTCCGATACAACAATAGTCCAAACCCACCAACAAGGAGCGTTGATATTGCTAAAGTAGCCCAAAGCCTCTTTGCCGCTTTCTCTTTCTCTTCAGCCTGCCCCACGTAGTCTTCCTCAGCATGCTGCTCTACCCTGGAGATCATTCCAGAGAAGACATCTTGGTAAGTCTTCAACTGCTCTTTAAGGTATTTGTTCTCGCCTTCCAAATAATTGAGCTTTTTCGTGACGTTTGCGAGCTTTTCTTTCAGCTCTCTGTTCTCTTTTGTCAGATTAAGAAGCTTAAGCTGCATTTCATTGAAGTTCGTGTTGTTGCTGTTTTTGCTTTTCGTGAGCTCCCTAATCTTCTGCTTGAGCCTCTTATTCTCCTCCTCAAGAGCTCTTATTTTGCTTACCTCATCAGGCTCAAGGAAATTGATCTCAAAGGGTTTGTCAGAGCTAATGCTAACATACGTCTTGTTGTTGAACGTGTGAACTTCGAAAGTAAGCCCGTCTATTGTTCTTTTCTCATTTTCAAAAACAACAGTATTGTTATTGATAATGATAATGCTCCTATTTCCCGAAATTTCCCTATCTGCAGTAACCGTTAGGTTATTCACATAGAGAACAGCTCCAGGATCTAAGGTGCCAGTCCAGGAGTAATGAGCTAACCCTGGAGTACTCAATAATAGTATTAGGAATGTTAAAGAGAACATGCGCTTCATCTTACCACCTCCTAACCCAAGCTTATGGAGAAGGGGCTTTCAATAACAATGGCCTTTGTTTGTCGATTCACACAAACATAGTTGTAAGTGTTCAACTTTGTCCCACCCCTGTCCTGCCAGACCTCAAAACACCAATAGCGTTGCTCTCCTTTCACTTTCTCGCTCAAAGTCTCCTCCTTGATGAAGAACCTAATATCCAAATCATACTCTTTTAGCTTCTGATTTATAGGAGCAAAGTGCTGTCTCGCAAGCAACAAGGCTTTTTCGGCGGTAACGGGATAGTGTTCAATGTGTATACCGGTTTTGACAACAATAGAGCCGTCGGGATACTTGATTATAACAGAACTGTTCTCCTTCGTAGCAATAAAGCCCTCTCTTGGATAACCTAATTCGTACAAGCGTTTTTCGAGCTTGCTTGGACGATTGTCGAGATAATACTTGACTGAGTAAATTGTGAGCGTTGCAAAAATAAAGAGGACTAGAAGGATCCTAGCTAAGCTCGGTTGCTTAGGAGAATAATTGTAAGGGGAGAGGGTCACCCACCCTCCCCCCTCACCCATTCACAACAACTGGCCAGGTTGAGGTAGAGTTAGCTTGCAAGACGAGCAGCTCGGTCTCGTTGAAGAGCATTGCAACGTTGCCGCTAAGGTCCTCGACTTCAAAGTAGAATGCATAATAGTTGCCCTCTGTAGCGTTTATGGTTATTGGAAGGGTTGCAGAGCTCACACTCGTGAATGTAACGTTGCTAAAGTCATTTACGCTATTGCTTGCATAATAAACGGTGTACTCTGAAATCACGTCGTTATCAGTAGCGTTGAAGTCAATTGTGAACTGTTGGAGCGTTCCATTATAGTCAATGCTAACAGAGTAGATAACTGGTGAATAGGTATCCTTGACCTGGAGGTAGAATGTTTCTGTCTTGTAAGTCTTGGTCTCGTTTCCAACAACATAGACGACTTCAATGTAGTAGTAGAGTGAGTCTCCAAATGCCGTTGGCACCGTTGCCTCGTAAGTGCTATTGTCCAATGTTGGCTCCAGGGAAGTGTATGTAGCATTTGCAGGATCAGCAACATTGAGGGCATAATAAAGGGTCACACCGCTAATGTTTGCATTGCTGGCGACGACAGTAAAGGTTATCAAAGTCTCTCCAGTTTCGAGAACCTTTGCCTGAACATCTGAAACGCTAACACTAGCGCTTATTGTACCGTTCTCATTGGTAGTCTCTGTGTTTTCTCCAAGTATGCTGCTCAAATCTATAAAGCCACCAACATCCGGCTTTGCTACTATAAAGTACCCTGCAACCAACAGCAGGGCTAAAAACCCGGCTATAATCCAATTTTGCCTCTTCTTCATCTAACCACCTCCAAATACACTTAACAGACTTTCAACCATAGAGGGAACTTCTTTGAGGAAGGAAATTAGAGTTTCAACTAAACCAAATTCCTGGAGCATGGCCAGGAAGGCTAAGAAGTACAAGATGTACGATGCAAGCTTGTTTGAGACAATGGCTCCAAAGAGGAGGAGCAAGATAGCAAGCACTAGGTAAGGGTGGGCTTGAGCTAGGCTCTGGAGTTGAGAAAGTATTGAGGCTACGTCCATACCCTCACCTCCTAGAGGCTAAGCCCATCAGAATTCCCGCCGTGGCGAAACCGACTACGCTTTTCAGCAATTCAGCGACTACTTGAGTTGGATTATTGTATATGGCGATCAAATATACTCCAGCCATAGTTCCTAGAGCAAGAAGATCTGGAAGGCCCCACTCTGGTGATATGAATCTAAGGAATGCAAGTGTTAGGAGGAGGGCCAGGCCCACTACATGATACCACTCAGTGCTAAATCCTAGAATTGTTAATGTGGTCTTTAGAGTTCCTTGGAGTAATGTGATGTTCAAAATGTAAAAGAAAAAGGCTGCAATGAGCCTCTGCCAGTCTTCCATCCCCCTCACACTCCGAATAGTGTTGGGGGTAAGAATGTGACGTTGTGAAATCCCCCAACTACTTGAGCTGCAAACCAGAGAGTTGTCATCCAGGGCTCATCTCCCGTCTCTGGCAACATTGCATAAGCGCTCATTATGCCGACCCAAAGTAGGGTTCCAGGATTGTATGCATCAAGGTTCGCTGTAACGGCTCCTCCAAGAATTGCGAGAGCTCCAATGAAAATAACTGCACTGACTATGATTGGGGTTAGAATTCCCATTAAGTCGTTTCTCCTCCCGCTTGTAAAGGCCTGATAGACCTTGTTGTAAACATTGTAATATGCAGTTTTGTCTACGAAATAATCCATTGCATCAAGAAATAGTACGAGTGAGAGAGGAGTTGCTTGAATTGCACTCACGAAGTCCGACGCTGTTACTGACTTAGTATGCCATACTTCATCAGATATGCAAAGATACAAATTGCAATTGCTGTTCTTGCTACTACTCTTCCAATTGCCAGCCTCTTGTACGGATCACCCAAGGCTCACACCCCCAAGAAGAGTGAAGTGGGCAAATTTCGTTATGAGCTGGACTGCAATGTAATATAACAAGACAAAGTGTGTAGTCCCTGTTTTGGGCCAAAGGAGAAGAAGTGTTAGTAATCCCGCAACAACGTAGATTACTGGTGTTATTGTCGAGAAGTTCATTGTGATTGTTCCTGCTACTAACCATGTCATTGTTATGAAAAAGAATCCTGCGACACCAAGAGCTGTTATTGCCCCGGTTAGTCCCTTCTTGCCAGCAACCTTTCTGTAGAGGCTTCCCGTGTCAAAGAGGTAGTCCATTACCATTGCGAACAAGACTACTGGTAGTGGAATGCTTGCAAATGCCCCAACGAACTCGCCTGCAGTTACTGAGTGTTTTTGTGCATACCACGAAATTCCTGCCATTATCCCAACGAGCAATGCGTTGTAAAAAATTTGGGGAAGGAAAGACTCCTTAGAGGAAGTCTTTTTAGCATTTCCATCACTCATTTTCACACCTCCTTACCAGAACTTTATCTTATTAATCAGCCAGTCGATAGCTCCTCCGGCCATCTTTCCAGAGAACCAACCAACTATTATCACGACTCCCAAGAGGACTCCTATCGGCCCAAGGAACTGTTTGCCAACCCAAGCTACAATGGCCGCAATTATTATCACTATGACATCGCTTAGTTCAAGCCCAAACGGTAGCTTTATGTTTGAAAGCGCTCCAAGAATATCTATATGAGGCGCATATTGCTCAGCTAAGCTCTCGATCTTCTTAGCTTGCTCAGCACTCCATTGCGCCTGCTCTTTTAGACCATTTGCAGCTTTCTTAGCCGCATCGAGATAGAAGTCACCAGCATCCTCCATCTTCTTAGCATAGTTAAGCCAATTGAGCGCCATTTGCTTGTCTCCGGACTTTATAGCCTCAAGATACTTGTCCAAACCCTTCTCTGCCTCACTATATGACTTTATAGCATTCTCAGCATACGTAATCGCATCAGGAGCGTTGAGAAGTTCTCCCTTGTTCTTGAGCTCCTCAGCAAGCAATTTCTTCTTCTCAAGGTCACCTTTCATAGCCTCAATTAACTGCATTGCAGTCTCCAAATCGGACTCAGTAAGCTCAGTTTTGTCAGTAAGCGTAGTAAGTGGCTGAACTCTCGCATCAGTAAGAGCAACGTCAATATTTTCGAGAACAGTCACGTGAGGAACTACAAGATACCAGATTGGTATTTTGATACCATCATCACGCTTAAGCTCAAGGTATGCAAGTCCAGCAACGAGGTAATCTATAGTGTCATTAGTTGCAGTGTACTTTACCGGGAGATCTAAATCGTATGCAGTTGTGAAATCGCTCATTTGCGTATATTTAGTATAAGCAACCTCCCAATTGCTTGCATTTGTGATCCTCATTACCATTATTCTAAAGTCATCTATGAACACTGGCGCCTTTCCGTTCACTTTAATTAAAGGATCAAAGTAGTCTGGAACAGCTCTGAATATGAACTTCCATCTGGCCGTAGAGTCCATGACGTGAACAGGCGTTGCCATTGGAATAACTCTAAAGTTTGAAAGCGCTCCAAAGAGATCATGAGTAAATATTTGGTACATCTCGGCATACTCCGTCTTTAGAATGTCTCTCGGAGCCGATGCGGTAAGATTACCCACTCTCGCAAAGTCTGGCACTCCTGTGGTGTGTAGATAAGCACTCGTAGTCTCTCCAGAGAAGGAAATGTCAGTCATGCCCTGGAAGACATAACAAGTCTTCGAGTTAGAATCATAAACATACTTGCTCCCACCAGCAAGCTCCTGACATGCAGTTTCATTATCAGCTGTCTTGGCCTCCCACATCTCCTTCTTAGCGCTTACTTCGACACCTATTTCGAAACGAGGAACTACTGCATTTATCAGTTTGTCGTATAAGTCCTTCGTGAACGCTCCATAAGAAATCGCATCTCTTACAGAGTATGCGTAATTATCTGGAGTCTTTAGAACGGTTCCAAGGACAAACTCCTTTCCATTCAATAGGGGAGTCTCGTTCCCGCTCCAGCTCCATGTCCTCTCCCACTTCTTTTCTCCTGTCTCCGTATTGATAACATAGACTTTTACTGAATACAAGTGCACATAAGCCCAATCAACAGGATCCTTTCCAACTGTTATTTTTATTTGAACTGGAAATGCACTAAAGCCATAGATCTTATCTGGCCCATACACGTCCACGTCAATGTTCCCCAAAGACCCCTCCTTTTGGAAGTCATAGTCAGTAAAGTCAGAGATAAGCATCTGAGTGTACTTTGCAAGCTCCTCGTAAGCTTTTTGTTTGGCCTCTTCCGTTGACTTCAGCCACTCCTGATAATCCGTAGCGTTGAGAATATCTTGTTGAGTGGCATTCTTCGTTACCTTCTTTGTTGGAGGTTCTTCGCCACTATCATGGCCTAACCAGTATCCGGTTGCAAGTGATGCTATAGCAACCAATATCATGATGACTGCGATAGTAACTGGATCTACCCTGAACCCCCTTTTGAGTTTTTTCGCAAAATAGTAAGATGGAAAGTTAATATACACCCTCTCACCTCCTTAGAATTGCAATCACTCCTCCTGCAACGAGAAGGGCACCTAGGATCCACTTCCATGAGAGCGATGAACTGCCACCTATTGGGAGGGAGAATCCTGAACTTTCCGCTATTGTTACCGCAACCTTATCCTCGAATACAACAGAATCGCCCTGGAGAACTTTTACATTCAGCTCGTATGCATCGTAAGTTAAATCGCTAGGCACGGCAAAGGCTATTGAAACATCCTTTTCTGATAGAGGAGCTAATGAGATCGTCTCGTTGATCTCGTTAGCAAGAAAGCCTCCACTAACAACTATCGTGTAGTACATAACAGAATCACTCGGATTCTTGAAGTGCAGGACAATAGTGCCCTCCCCACCCTCTTGGACTTGAACAGTCTTTGTGACTAAGGTTATGCTCGGATTAACAGTAATGCTCCATGAAGCAACTTGGCCATTATACTGGACCTCCAAGATGTAGGATCCTTCTTCGGGAATATTTACCTGGAACTCCTTGGCCTCATATGGGCCAAGAACGGCACTCTCGCTCCAAAGCTCATTGCCTTGCAAGTCCTTTAACATAACAAGTAAAGTCAATTGATTTCCTTCGGCCTCGGAGATCCTTATTACATTACTTCCAACCTGCCATTCGCTTGGGAACTGGATTGAGAAGGGTAGTGGAACTACCTCATAACTCACTTGGTTGCTCGTTGTATATGTTTTTGACATAATAACATCATTTGAAGTCAGTGTGATCGTAAAGGAGTGCAATCCAATCGAGCCTGCTTTGAACTTTATGCTCACTTGCGTATCGCTTGAAATGTCGCCGAGATAGTATTTTCCTGATTCGGGAGTTATAACCTGCCCGGCTTTCTTGACTTCTAAGACATTAGAAAGCCCGCTAATGCTCAGATAAGTATTATATGTCACTGAAGTGTCAATCGGGCTTATTGTGAAAGTCAGCTCGTAAATAGAGTTTTCATAAACTTGAATGTCACTTGGGAAGTTCAAGAACTGGAATGCTGTCGAGGAGGGATACATCTCAACGCTAACGCTCATATCACTTTGAACATCTATCGTTTTTGTAACGCTCCAATAACCGCTTTTTTCGAAAGTAAGCGTGTGAGTGCCCTTACTAAGTGTTAAAATCTCACCGTCGCTTATTGTCCCCAAAGTAACATTACTTTCTTTTACTGTTACGCCTGTCAAGCCCTGCCCTGTAAGAGCATCTTTTAAGTTAAAAGACACCTGATAAACCAAATCTCCAAAAGTCAAGTTATCTATATATGAGTAACCCCCTGAATATGTTATTTTTGTCATACCGTTTTCAACTGTAACCCCACCATAACGCCCATAAATTCCAAAAGCTCCATTATAAAATGCAGATACTGTAACAGTTTTATTAATATAAATCTCTCCAGTATCCTTATCTGTTATAAGCACTTTTGCATACTTTACTGTTAAGTCCTCGTTTAAGAAAGTCTCATATTCCACATGAAGCCATACTCCAACTGGAACAGTTCCCACATTTTGTTCACCATCACGTACTTGTACCCGCATATACGTTCCATCTGAATTATACCCTTTGAATTGTAAACCGTCCTCAGGAAAGTTACCATCTATAAAACCCACTATGAAGTAACTGTTTGCACTTGTGCCAGATTGTACAATTTTTAAATCAAAAGCTATTCGCTTATACTCTAAGTCCACCGTTGTTTGGTCTGTTATTTTGTAAGTGTCTCCATAACCGGTGTTGCAGTGTAAAACCCATGGATTCTCTGTATCAAAGTCGTAAAAGTAAACATCAGCACTAACGCCACTACTGAACGCCGTTAGCAACAACATTAAGCCCAAAATCAAGCTTAACACTCTCTTCATTTTCAACCCTCCCACGCATAGTCCGTGAAAATTCCACCCACGAGGGCCATCACAAGGGCCGTTTTCTCGTTCAATGCAAGCAAGCCGTCGAGAAAAGCATCAAAGTTTCCCGCTGATTGATAGAGAGCAATGA
>Ga0164311_10001499_pt1 | contig 11482 bp, 15 predicted proteins | sample GuaBasSedimGuay2_FD_121796 | JGI IMG/M metagenome (GOLD analysis project Ga0164311, IMG submission 121796) | Subseafloor sediment microbial communities from Guaymas Basin, Gulf of California, Mexico - Guay2, Core 4569-9, 9-12 cm | ecosystem: Environmental > Aquatic > Marine > Hydrothermal vents...
GATAAAATGAAAAAAATTGGAATATGGTTAATTCTGGCTGTTATGTTAATAGCATCCACAACAACAGTTTATGCGGTTCCGACAACAATTGATTTCGAAGACCTTGGTCATCTTGATTATGTTGGAACCCACTATCCGGGATTAACATTCTCGGCAACAGCGCAGGCTCTAAAGAAACCCGATTACAATTATGAGGGGTATCCGCCACACTCGGGAGACATAGTGATATTCTCTCTCACCCAAAACAGCATTACGATCACATTTGATAGCCCAGTCACGATGGTGGGGGCATGGATCACCGCGGGAGTTTCTGATATTACACTAACGGCATACGATGAAGATGGTAATGTCCTTGACTCCGCTACTGTTTCTGTAAATTATAGGTCAAATGACTATGCAGAGGTAAATTCACCGGGAATAAAATATGTCACCATCTCCGATTCAGGCAATCTTTGGACAATGGATGACCTGACATACGATTATGGTGGATTTCCGGCCCCAGAGTTCGCAACACCAGCAGTTGCAGTAGCAATCCTCTTAACAACACCGGCGTTCTCATATCTGATTGTGAGAAAGCGGGGGGTATAATCCAATCTGAGCACGTCCCTTCGGACGTGTCTTTTCTTTTACCATTAACCCGATACATCAATTATGATGTGCAGCGTTCTGTACGGTTCTTCCAGATCCTCCTTATACAGCAGGAACCTCAGCTTCTGGGTTCCATTTCCCCTCGCGGAGAACACGAACTTCCTTTCAAATGTCTCGTTGTGGCTCAACCGGATCGGTATCTCCCCTATAAGTTCATCGGCCCACATTACCCGAATTGTGTAGTTGGTCGGTGCATACTCGTGATTTACAACACCCAGGATCACGGGCCGTTTTCTACCCCGACTCTTCTCTGTAAGGTTGGATCCCGGCAGTGGCCTTATTTTTATACTTTTGGTTACATATAGTTATCATTTATGATAACTATGGTATGTTAAAAGTAAAATGAAGAGGATGGTTCTGGTAAACGAATTAGAAAAATACCCCGTTTTCACCCTGAAAACTGTGGCAGATATTATAGAAAAGGACAGGAATTATGCCAAATTGGTTGTCTACAGGCTGAAAAATGACAGACTTATCCTTGAAATCGAAAAGAACAGGTACACCCTACAGAAAGACCCCCTGATAGTGGCAAGTAATATTATCTGGCCATCTTATATCTCGTGCTGGTCGGCTTTACGCTACTATAACCTGACGGAGCAGCTTCCACAGGTTATCTCGGTAATGACGACAAGGGCAAGAAGGAAAAGGGAGATCATCTTCAATAATACAAGGATAGTATTCACGAAGATAAAGCCAAAATACTTCTTTGGCTACAGAAAAGAAAGACACGGAGATTTTAATATTTTTATTGCGGAGAAAGAAAAGGCCCTGATAGATTCCGCACTCTTCAAAAAAATCTCTTTTTCAGAGATCGGCGATATAATAAAAGACAATATAGCTACAATTAATGTTAACCTGCTTGTTGATTACCTGATTAAAATCAGAAATAAGGCCTTAATAAAGAGATTTGGCTTTTTGCTTGAAGACCTGGGTATAGATACTTACGATAGAGTTAAAGGATTTCTCGATTACAAGTACATACCATTGGATTACGCTCTGGCGGCAGAAGGTAAAAAGGACAAGAAATGGAGGGTGATCAAAAATGCTGGATTATGAGGAACTAAAGAATATTGCCCAGCTAAAGAGGCTATCCCTGGTGAACACAGAAAAGGATTATTTACAGGATTTGATCCTCTTCGGCATCTACTCCAATATTGGTAGGGAGCTCATCTTCAAAGGAGGGACATGTCTCTACAAAGTCTACAAGTTGAATAGATTCTCCGAGGATCTGGACTTCACCCTGACGAAAAGATTGGATATGGAGGGAATAACTAAGAAGGTGATCTCAGACCTGATGTTGCTTAACATCAGAGGCAGAATAAAGGAGATTAAAGAATACCGTGGTGGAATGAATATCAGATTATTGCTGAATGGACCCCTCTACAGGGGAGGGAAGGAAACACAATGTTTTATCCCTCTGAATATAAGCAAGAAAGAACAGGTCCTGCTTGAGCCAAGGAGAGAATCCATTATGCCCTTATACAGGGAAATTCCAACCTTTGAGGTTTTTGCCATGCCGGAAGAGGAGATCCTGGCCGAAAAGGTCAGAGCAATCCTGACAAGACAAAAACCGAGAGATATTTATGATCTATGGTTTTTACTGACAAGAAAGAATATAGTTTTTGACCCCAGCCTGATAGACAGAAAGCTGGCCCTTTATGACCTGAGATTGGACCTCACGGAATTGAGAAATAGAATTGAGAGGATGAAAGGTTTGTGGGAAATAGACCTTAAAAATCTGATGACTGGTGAACTGCGGGAATTTGATAGGGTTAAAGAGGAATTATTTGAGAAATTGAAGTAAATTGTCACCCTTGATTTCACCTTCAATCCATCCGACCATATTTGAGGTTATTCCAGTAATCTACATTCTTTAATCGATAGGTTGCTCATTAAGGGTGTCAGGTATGTGAGTGGATAGAACACCAAATTTTGCTGCAGGCATCCAGAAGATGAAGCCGAAGCCCGGGCTGGTTGACGGATGGATAGATATTCTAAAGCCAGTCCCCTATTGCGTGTTGCAGGGCGTCTCTGAAGTTCAGGTGTTTGCGCCTCTGATGGTAAAGAATGTCGTGGATGAAGACGCCGATGAAGATTATCACGGCGTATATTGCCATTCCGATTTCGTGGGAGTTAACTATGCTGGAAGAAAAGTCGGGGGTCGCCTGGATATCTACCTTGGGGATGGATACCATCATGTCGCTCACTGGGTAGAATATCTGAACGGGGCGTCCCACCATGTCCGCGATTAAATGCCCCGTGAGCATTATGGTTAACAGTAAGAAGAAGACCTGGAATTTATCGGATGGGCTGTTTCTCTCGAGATAGTAGGATATCAGGAACAATGTGAAGGGGATCAGAAAAACGATGAAGATGTTGTGGAATGGGCAGCGTTGCGTTGCATATCCCAGCGAAAGTAGGAAATGGTCCAGGTCTATTAGTATGGAACAGAAGCTTATGAAGACGATCAGGCTCAGTTTGTGCTTTCTGTGCAGACCCATCGCCAGACCGGCCAAGAGCGCGAGGATGAAGTGGGATAGTGTGTCCATATTTTAATATTGTTTATTTCTCGGGTAAAAATTCCATTGAATCTGAATAGAGACCAGGTTGTTGAAGTCGATCTCTTGAAGAGATCCTACGCCACACGGAATTCCCCGTGACCCGGTCTCTCTGCGTCTATCTCTCTCCCTTTATAAACGTGAAAACAAAAGAATTAGTTGGTGAAAGAGATGAAAGAAGAGAGGATATACCCGGAATGGAAGAAAATCGAAAATCCAGAACCCGAAGATCCTGATACAGTCTCCTTGAGGAGCATGGGTAAATTAAAGATATTTAAGCCACGATTGTCTAATTTGTTATGGCCTTAACTATATACTTTTAATCCACTGGATATAAAATTGGGAAAGTTAGGGTTTATATGGAGGCAATAGATAATCTGAAACAAAATGGATACGAGAGAAGAGGTGAAGAGGGTTATAGAGAAGATAAGGTCGGCATTACAGGCCGATGGAGGGGATATAGAACTGATAGATATAGAGGGGGAGATAGTTAAAGTAAAGCTACGAGGGGCGTGTGCTGGTTGTCCACTGGCTCAGATGACCCTGAAAGGCTTTGTGGAAGATGCCATTAAGAGAAATGTCTCTGGGATAGAGAAGGTAGAGGCGGTGTGATGCCAGGAGGTGGAATGATTCTGATCTACATAACATGCAGGGAGAAATCCGAAGCGAGGAGGATATCTGAACATCTACTAAAGAAGCGGTTGATCGCCTGCGCCAATATATTCCCGATTGAGAGTATGTACTGGTGGAAGGATAAAATTAATGAAGAAAGGGAGTTCGTGGTTATAGCGAAAACATTAGAGGAAAAATTTGATGAGATCAGAGGGGAAATTAAAAAAGTTCATAGTTACGAGGTTCCCTGTATACTGAAGATAGAAGTGGAGGCAGATGAGGGGTTTCTGGAATGGGTTGAGGGAGAGGTAGAAGATGCTCGCCGTTAAAGATCTTGTGTTGGAGAGGGAGGGGAGGAGGATACTGCATGGGGTGAACCTTGCGGTGAATGATGGTGAAATTCACGCCATTATCGGCCCGAACGGTTCCGGGAAATCCACCCTGGCATATGCATTGATGGGCTGCAGGGGCTATGAGCCGACCGAGGGGAATATAATCTTCAATGATACCGATATAACGAAGTTAAGCATAACGGAGAGAGCCAAGATTGGAATCACGCTGGCATGGCAGGAACCTGCGAGGTTTGAGGGTTTAACTGTAGATGATTACCTCTCCCTCGGGAAGAAGAATGACGTAAGGGAGGCATTGGAAATGGTAAACCTGAATCCGGAGAGGTATCTGAACAGATCCATTGAAACACTGAGTGGTGGCGAGAGGAAAAGGGTCGAGCTCGCATCTATAGTAACTCTGAAACCAAAGCTGGCGATACTGGATGAACCGGATTCGGGTATTGATTTCGTTTCCCTGAATGACCTACTTGAGCTCATGATCGAATTAAAAAAGGACACAACTGTCCTTCTCATAACACACAGGGAGGAGGTGGCGGCAATCTCGGATAGAGCAACCCTGCTCTGTGATGGTTATGTCGTAAAGGATGGCACTCCTTCGGAAGTGACGAAGTACTTCAGAGATGTGTGCAAGGTATGTCCATCGGAAAAATATTCCGAGGTGAGGATGGAACATGGGGTTTGAGGGAATACTAAAGGCTTATGAACTCTCCGGTGGAAAGCCGGAGGATCTTGGATCGAAAGATACGGCGAGCCTGGTAGTTGAGGGAAATAAAATTCTCGATTTAAATGTTGTTGAAGGAATTATCGTAGAAAAGGAGGAAACGGAAACGGGAGTAAAGGTAAGGATTATAGTGAAGAAGGGACGAAGGATCAAAAAAACGATACACCTGTGCTTCGGTGTTCTCCCGAAAGAAGGTTTACAGGAGATTATCTCTGAAATAATAGTTGAGGAGAACGCAAGCGCGGATATTAAAGCCTGCTGTACCTTTCCGAATGCCAGAAGGGTTAAACATGTAATGAATGCAAAATTCATCCTTGAGAAAGATTCATCTCTCTCATACCAAGAAACACATTTTCACGGACCCTACGGGGGAATAGAGGTGATCTCAAGGGCGAGGATGATAGTGAATGAAAATAGTATATTAAAAACAAATTTTTCATTGGTAACTGGAAGGGTTGGAAAACTGGATATCGACTATGAAGTGGATGCAAAAAAGAATTCAATTACGGAAATTCTCACAAAGGTTTACGGAAAGGATAACGACGAGATCAAAATTAAGGAGGGGATTAGATTAAATGGTGAAAATGCAAGGGGTGTTATAAAAAGCCGGATTGCGGTGAAGGATAACGCCACGAGTGAGGTCACAAATATCACGGAGGGGAATGCACCATATACTCGAGGTCATGTTGATTGTATTGAAATTATCAGGGATAATGCAGAGGCCAGGGCCGTTCCGATAGTCTCAGTAAAAAATGAAACGGCAAAGGTAACGCATGAGGCGGCAATTGGAACGATTGATAAAAAGGAATTGGAGACATTGATGGCCCACGGTTTGGAGAGAGATAAGGCGGTTGATATGATTATTGAGGGGATATTAAGATAAAAATATCGGTAACTCTGGTTTAGAGATTAAAAGTTTCGGAATTCTTCCCTGTCTTTCTGTAAGCCGTTCTGACCTGAGTGAATAGGGGAATCTATGGATGCCTTCAGATCACTTGACAGTTCTACCTGGGACAAAAATAGTCAGTCCCGGAGTATTGCGAGATAAATTCCCCGGATACCCCTCTGGGCAGTCTACCCTCGCCCCGGTTCCGAGGGGTACCTCTCTCGATGGGTTTAAAGTGGTTAAAGTTACGGATTAAGGGCTTAATTCCAGGAGAGAGGGATCAGATCTCCTCCGCCACCCCCTGCTCCATCAGAATCCTGGCTATGTCCTCGGGCAGCCTTACCTCCTCATTTTCCTTGAAGGGACCATAATGAGTCATATCCGATCCCATTATTGCCGGCAGTGGCCTTATTATCCTCACCCGTATCTTTCCGTCATCTAACTCTTTCTCCTGTTCTTTCTCCCCGACCCCTTCTAAATTCAGGACCTTTTCTTCGTACTTCGAGAGTACAGCGAGGATCTCCCCGTACATCTCCCTTTCAATTGGGGTCATATTCATTGGAGGGGTACTCTCCCCGGTCCTGGAGGCCAGCCTGAGAATCTTGCCCCTCCTCAGGGCACATATCTCTTCAGCAAGCCCTAATGCCGAATCCCTGTACTCCTCATCCAGCCTCGAAATCAGGTCGGATAACTCTGAGTAAAAATTCTCTGGAAGCTTGTGCAGGGAGGGCGATCCCTTCTCTAACCGGTAGATGCTTTGAAGATCGCTGTAACTCAATGCCATTTTAAGCCCAATTATTATAATTAATTCAGAATTATAATAGGTGATCCAATGGGCAATGAACTCAGGTTTGGGGATAACATCATCGAGCCGGACATAAGAATGCTCAGTGATATGAAGGAAGTGATCTATGACAGGGAATGGCTGAAAGGTGCGCAGGATGTTGAGCTCTACTACATGTACAGGGGCCTCGCGTTGAATGATAGAGATAGAGAGATACTGAGAAGAGAGCACCTGAGATATGATATAACCGTGATCCCTCCATATAACCTGGGGAATGAATTCGTCAAGACGGCCGGACATTACCATCCGAAGGTGTCTGGAACGGATCTGTCGTATACCGAGATCTATGAGGTCCTGGAGGGCAGGGCCCATTACCTGTTGCAGAGACTGGAAAAAGGCGGGATAAGGGATGTGGTTCTGGTGAGAGCAGAGAAGGGGGATAAGGTCGTTATTCCCCCCGACTATGGACACATAACGATAAATCCATCCGAAAGGGAACTCAGAATGGCAAACTTTGTCAGCGATAGATTCTCGTCCGTATATGAGCCGATCAGGGAGAAGGGTGGCGGGGCGTATTTCGAACTCATCGATGGAAGCTTTATACGGAATAAAAACTATGAAGAACTCCCGGACCTGAGATTTCTAAAGGCCAGGGACCTCAAAGAATTCGGTATAGAGAAATCCAGGGAGATGTATTCCCTGATTGAAACGCCAGAAAGACTGAGATTTCTCGATAAGCCTCAGGATTTTACGGATCTCTTTGAATTTGTCCTGGATTATGAATGAGAAATTCTGTTTGTTGCAATTTTATATCCTGAAGTAAAATAATTATTGCATAAGATGATCGGGATCAACAGGGAGTTTGATATCCTCCTGGGGGGCGGTCTACTGCCGGGGAATATAACCCATATATATGGTGTTCCGGGTTCCGGAAAGACGAATCTCGCTTTGATGGCAACCGCCTCTGCCACCGAGAAAGGTAAGGTTATCTATATCGATTGCGAGGGCGGATTTTCTACGGAAAGGTTGAAGCAGATCTGTAACAGGAATTTTGATAAAATTCTGAGGAATGTCATGCTCATAGAACCCACGGAGTTTGATGAACAGAAGGTCGCGATAAAGAAGTTGAGCGAAATAGTTCCGGGGTCGGGGGTTAGCCTGATTATCGTAGATTCTATCTCGGTTCTCTACAGATTGGAGGAGGAGAGAGACACCAGGGAGCTTGGAAGACAGCTCGCTCAATTACTTAGAATTGCGAGGAGATACAAAATTCCAGTCCTGATAACGAATCAGGTCTACACCGATGTGGATACCGGGAGGATCATGCCAGTTGGTGGCGATGTTACGAGGTACTGGGCAAAGATCATAATAGAGTTGATGAAAAATGAGGGAAATGACCTCAGAACCGCAATCCTGAGGAAACATAAATTCTTACCCGAGGGAATAAAATTTGAATTTAGGATAACCGAAAGGGGTATAGATTCTCACGAAATCGAATACCCTCTGGATTCTATCGTATACGAAAGGGAGGCTTAGATTGAGGGTTTCTAATGCAAAAATTGTTGAAAAACCCTGGGGAAGGGAGATATGGTATGCCCACGAAAGGGAATACGCCGGAAAGATTCTGGAGATTAAGAAGGGGTTCAGGTCCAGCCTTCACTACCATGAAAAGAAAAAGGAGACCATGTACGTCCTGGAGGGTGAGGTCAGGATAATAAAAAAGGACGGAGAATTGACCCTGAATGAAGGCGAATCCATAACGATAAATCCCGGGGAGATACATAGAATTGTTCCATTAAGGGACTCAAAGATTCTGGAGTCAAGTACCCCGGAGCTGGACGATGTCATAAGGGTGGAAGATGACTATGAAAGGTAGATAAGATGGTAACGATAGTCGTTGGTGGGCACTTCGGTGATGAGGGAAAGGGAAAGGTTATCTCCTATTTAGCTCTTAAAGATAAGCCGGATATCATTGCGAGGGCTGGTGTTGGACCGAACGCGGGACACACCGTTTTTAAGGGGGGAAGGAAATACGGGCTCAGAATGATCCCCTGCGGTTTTATAAACGAAGATTCAAGGCTCTTGATAGGCGCCGGTGTTCTTGTAGACCCGGAGAGATTTCTGAAGGAGGTAGAGATTACCGGGACGGGGGATAGAATAGCCATAGATGAGAGGTGCGCCATCATAGAAAAAAGACATAAAGAGGAGGATGCTACGAATGAGTTTTTAAAGAAGAGAGTCGGAACCACTGGCAGTGGTTGCGGGCCAGCAAATGCCGAGAGGGCTCACAGAACGATTAGACTGGCGAGAGAGATCCCCCAGCTCAGGGAATATCTGACCGATGTCCCGCTGGAGGTTAATTCGGCGATAGATGAAGGAAAAGATGTCCTGATTGAGGCGAGCCAGGGCTTCTGGCTCTCCCTCTTCTATGGAACATATCCATATGTGACATCAAAGGACACATCCGCTGGAATGGCCGCCGTCGATATAGGGGTCGGTCCAACAAGGATCGATGACGTTGTGGTAATCTATAAATCGTACACAACCAGGGTTGGAGAGGGTCCATTAAATACATTAATAACCGAAGAGAACATTAGAAAATATCCATTGTGGCAAGAGATCCTGTCGGAAGCGAAGAAGAAGGGGTTTACCGGCAGGGGAGTGAATGATATTCTGGCGCATTATCTGGGTGAGAGGGGAACCGTGACCCAGAGACAGCGAAGGATTGGAAGCTTCGATTTTGAACTGGCTAGATATTCCGCGATGGTCAATGGAGCAACCCAGATGGGTATAACCTGCCTGGATAAGATCTTCCCAGAGTGCTATCGGGTCAGGGATTACGATGATCTGTCCGAAAGGGCAAAGGAGTACATCGGGGAAATTGAAAGGAAGGTCGGGGTTAATGCAACTCTGATCTCTACTGGACCTGAGCCAGAGGATATGATTGATCTAAGGCAATAGGATGGAAATAGCGCTTATAATCCTCGGGTATTACTGGGTTTTCTATGAATAAGCTATGTATATGGGATTATAAGAGTACAATGAAGATCTCCACGATTGGTGCGGGTCCGGCCGGGTGTATTGCGGCCCTGAATTGTGTCGATAAACACGACGTTACCCTCTACGAGGAGCATAAAATACAGCCGGTCCAATGTGCTGGATTGATCAGTAAATCGGGTTTAGAGCGGTTGGGTATAGAACTAAGAAAAGGAATAATAAAAAACAGGATTCGTGGAGCCATTATCGTTTCCCCCTCGGGAGATTCCTTTATGGTAGATGGCAGGGAGACAAAGGCGTATGTGATAGACAGGCGGGAATTTGATCATCATCTCATGGATACGGCAGTGGACCACGGCGTAAATTTCGTCAATAAACGGGTGAGGGATCTTGATAAAATAACCTCGGATAAAATTATCCTTGCGACCGGAACGGATTATTACTTCCATAAAAGATTGAATCTGGACGTGCCCAGAAGATTCCTTACAGGTGCCCAGTTTGAGATGAAGATAGAATGCGATAATAATTTCGTGGAACTACACTTCAATACGCCCGACTTTTTTTCCTGGATCATACCCGCTGGGGATTATGCAAGGATAGGTTCCTGTTCTGCAAAGAATCCGGTGCCATATATCAAGAATCTCTTGAAGAAGATAAAAAAAGATGGCAGAATAAAAAACCCCAAAATTCTGAACAGGAATTTCGGCACAATCCCGATCTATGACCCGGGATTGAGGACAGATTACGGTAGAATTATCACGGTAGGGGATGCTGCGGGCCAGGTAAAGGCATCTACCGGGGGAGGGATCATCATGGGGGGAATATCCGCAAAATTCGCCTGCCGTCGGGATTATGAAAAGAGGTGGCGCTCGGAGATAGGAAAGGAGCTTTATCTCCATCTGATGATCAACAGATTTTTGACTAAACTATCCAGTAAGAAGATGGATAGGCTGTTCTCCCTTATTGGGGAGCATAAGTGGATTCTCGAAGAAAAGGGAGACATGGATATGGCATCCAAGGTACTCTCTGGGTTGTTCAGGAATCCGGGATTTGCCTTAAAATTCCTGTGCCAGCTTCCAGGCTATGCCCTCGATATGTTTTAACCCGTAACTCGACTATTTTTAGTAATATGTTTTGTATTTGAGTGTTTGGGTTCTTACAAGAAAAAAGGTACGAGATCCATCAGAGAGGTAACAACTATTATCTCTGTAGGGTGACGAGCGTCTGGGATAAAGAGATCAAAAGGCCCAGAAAGATAACTGAAGAATATCTGATAAGATAACGAAAGAGGGCGTAATACCACCAAAACACAAACGAATGGAGGAGCAGTATAAGCAGATATCTGTAAAAGAGTTCGGTGCTACATACTTTCTTCGGTACATCTCTCAGGATATTATCGACGAACTGAAGAGGGTATATCCCTACGACTGGAAAGAATTATTCACACTATCTATCTTTCGATTAACCGAGAAATCGCCACTGAAACGCATTAGTTTTTACTATCACACATCATATCTCCTTGGCACCGAGTATGCTGTTATCGATATTCGTGAACTTCATCGCAATGCAGATATACTACAGGATATATACAATTTGTTGAGCAGGGGTTTGTTGAACAATTACAGCCCGATGGATGTTATCACCTGCTGAAGAGAGTCCATAAGCTAAAACTAAGGGATAGATATCAGTTAGCAGAAATACCAAAAAGTCAAGGGATGTGATTAAAAAACTAGGGACCGATATACCTATTACGAAAAATGGTTAAAGTTACTGGTTAATACATCTGCTATCCCTCTACTCCTTTGGATGCGTATTTTTCCGAACATTTTATCAGATTATTATGGATTATTACGAATAAGGTCAATTTTATATATCAATTTCTGATATATAATTTATATGGATATAGTACAGTATATAAGATATTAA
>Ga0164311_10001500_pt1 | contig 11473 bp, 18 predicted proteins | sample GuaBasSedimGuay2_FD_121796 | JGI IMG/M metagenome (GOLD analysis project Ga0164311, IMG submission 121796) | Subseafloor sediment microbial communities from Guaymas Basin, Gulf of California, Mexico - Guay2, Core 4569-9, 9-12 cm | ecosystem: Environmental > Aquatic > Marine > Hydrothermal vents...
AGAGCGAATAATTAGGCTACTCGCACTAGAGGAAATTGAAGGAAAATTGAAAATGGATTTGGGAAGAGAAATCCGAAGAGAAATTCCTGAGGTAATATGGGCTGAGTACAAGGATCCCAACATTCTCAAAGAGGCAATCATCAAATCCGTGGAGAGCACAGGTATAGCCGTAGTCTCAAACATTAAAGCTAACCAGCTACCAATAATAGAAGATCTCAAAGAAAAATACCTTATACGAAAAAGTCTCTCAAAAAAGGTAGCAGTAATAAAGAGCAAAAAGCACCAGCACCCTCAAATTAGAGGTAAAGTTGGGATAGTAGCTGCCGGAACAGCAGACATACCGCTAGCAGACGAAGTAAAAGTAATAGTTGAAGAACTTGGATGCGAAACAGTGACAGCATACGACGTAGGAATTGCTGCAATACACCGAGCAATAGATGCAGCGAAGAAAATGATTAAAGAAGACGTCGACGTAATAGTAGCTATAGCTGGAATGGAGGGAGCACTACCATCAGTAATAACATCTCTAGTAAACGTCCCAGTAATAGGATTGCCAGCGTCAACAGGCTATGGACTTGGCGGAAAAGGCACAGCAGCATTAATGTCAATGCTACAAGCATGCTCGCCAGGACTGCTTGTTGTAAATATCGACAATAGCATTGGAGCTGCACTAGCAGCAGTACTAATAGCCTATAGAGCTTCTAAATATAAGTCCAAATAGGTGAAGACCTTGAAAGCACTAGTCATCGACCCAAAACTAGCTGGAATTTCAGGTGACATGCTACTAGCAGCACTAATAGACCTAACCAACAGGGCAAGTGAAGTACTCCAATTAGCCACCCTAATTGAAGAAGAACTGGACTACTGCAAAAAACTCGAAATAGAAATTGCAGATACAAGGAAAGCCGGAATAAGAGCCAAGAAAATTAAAGTTAAATTAATTGAAGATAAAGAAGGGAGAAAAGCGCTCAAAGTTAAAGAAGATGCAATTAGAATTGGTAAGAAAATTGGACTTTCAGCAAACTCAATGGCCTTCATTTTAAGAGTGCTCGACGACCTCATTGAAGCTGAAGCTAGAGTGCATGGAGTGCCAATAAATTTAGCCCACTTCCACGAACTAGCATCAGCAGACACACTTCTAGACGTCATAGGCGTTGCACTCATACTAGGGAAAGAAGGAATTCTCGGGGAAAAAGTGGAGATATACACTACACCACCAGCCATCGGTGGAGGATTTATAGAGTCAAACCACGGAATACTTCCATGCCCACCACCAGCTACACTTGAAATACTCAGAAAACACAAGTACCAATACTCCCAAACTCCAATAGAAGCTGAACTCACCACACCAACAGGAATAGCATTACTTGTAAACTTGACCAACAACATAGTAGACTTCTACCCGCCAATGAGAGTTGAAAGAGTAGGATACGGAGCAGGCAGCAGAGATTTAGGAAAAATTCCAAACATACTAAGAGTAGTTGAAGGCAGAAAATTCAAATTCGCAAAAGACAAAGTCGTAGTACTTGAAACCATAATCGACGACACAACAGGCGAGGTATTAGGACACTTAATTGAAAAATTAATGGAGAACGGAGCACTCGACGTAACCATCATTCCAGGAATAGGCAAGAAGAATAGACCTGTAAATGTGGTTAAAGTGATAAGTAGCTTGGAAAACTACAGCAACCTAGTAGACATTTTAATGAAAGAAACAGGGACACTAGGAGTGAGAGTCCTAGAAACTCCACGAGCAATCGCTCTTAGGAAGATCGAAAAAGTGAAAGTTGAAATAAAAGGCAGAAAATATGAAGTTAGAATTAAAGTGTCAAAGTCAGCTGATGGAGAAATAATAAATATCAAACCTGAATATGAAGATGTTAAAGCAATAGCAAGCGAAGCTGGAATACCACTAAGGAAAGTCCTGAATTATGTTGAAAAGCAAATTTCAAAAAACGCACTACTTTAACGGCACATACATACTCGAGCGCGTAGCTCTTAAGCCTGGAGCTCCGTGAACAACTCTCTTAACAGTTATTGAGAACTCACCCAGGTAGTGTCCAATCATCTCAGGAGTAATTGTTACAGGCACGAACTCCTTACCATTGTAAACGTGAATTGTTAACCCAACCATTTCTGGTAGAATGATCATGTCTCTACAATGAGTTCTAATAACAACCTTTTCGCCACGCTCCAACTTCTTCCTCGCCTCTCTTATCTTCTCTAAAAGCTTCCTCTGCTGCGGAGTTAATCCCCTCTTCAAGCTCCTCCTCTGCCTAGATGGAAGTAGCTGAATGAACTGGTCCATAGGCATCTTCATCAACTGCTCTACCGTGTAACCCCTATACGTGAATACCTTAGGCATACTACCACCACTGCCGACTTCTAGGGGTAATGCTAATTATTGAGCTTATAAATGTTACCTTGATAACTCGTCTGATTTGCAAGTGAAGGTGGCAAACTTGCTCATTGAAGTTGAAATCAAAGCACCAGTAGAAGACTTGAAAGAAGTGAGAGAGGTCATTAAAGGGTTAGGAGGAAAATTAAAGTCAGTTGAAAAGCAATTAGACATGTACTTTCAGCACCCCTGCAGGGATTTCAAGCTCACAGACGAAGCACTCAGACTTAGAAGAAGTAATGGCAAATCATACATGACATATAAAGGACCAAAAATAAGCCCAAAAACTAAAAGCAGAGTTGAAATAGAAGTTGAAATTTCAGATTTCGAAAAAGCATTAGAAATACTAATGAACTTAGGCTTCAAATGCATCGGCAAAGTAAATAAAGTTAGAGAAATTTGGAAGCTAAAAGAAGTTCAGATAAGCTTAGACAAAGTAGAAAGTTTAGGAGATTTTATAGAAATAGAAGTTGAAAGTGAAAAGCTAAAGGAAGCTGAAGAAGCCGTCTACAAAATTTTAAATAAGCTAAATATACCTGCTTCAAAAACTACTAGGAAATCTTACTTAGAAATGATAATTGAGAAGCAAGAAATGTAAAGCAAATTAAACAATGCACTTAAAAGTTTAAAACAAGATAAGAAGTCATAAGCGGGTTGATCAACCTTGAAGCTAGTTGATGTGTTAAATGCTTTAATTTACAGTGGCCCAACAACCCTGGGAGATTTAGCGAAAATTTTGGAGACGAATAAGGTTAAGGTAAAGAGAGCAATTAAAAAACTCGAAGAGAGGAATCTTGTTGAGAAAGTTGATGGAAAAAGTTTTGATGTTCCATGCAAAATTTTGAGCGCAATCGTCCAAAGGAGAGTTAGAAGTGAGGATTTACTTGAAATTATAGGCAAGAGGAAGCCTCAATATACAGAGCACTTAAAACTTCTGGGAAATCTAAATGAGCTCCACCAAGAACTACTAGGCGAAAGACCATTACCGAAATTCAAGTTCCTAAAACTACCATCGAAAGTAGAGCTAGAAATAGGGGAAAAGCCTCTAGAGGAAGCGATTGCAGACGCATTCCTAAGCATACTAGCAGACCTGGTATTTAACATCCCACATACAGACGTAAAAAGGCTTGCCAAACTTTTAAGTGAAGCAAAAGGCGAAGCAAAAGAAATAGCAATCGAAATACTCAGGAAGTTCTACTTAGACGTTTCGAGAGAGTACCAGCTATTGAGGAGAATTCTCGAAGCCGTGGGTGAAGATTAAATTGAAGCTAGTCGACGAAGTCCATCAAAAAATAGTTGAAGCCACCGAAATTTTAAGAGGAATAGTTCACAAGACACCACTCGACAAGACAAGGACGTTCAGCATGTGGACAGGAGGAGAAGTCTACTTAAAACTAGAAAACCTGCAGAAAACAGGTTCATTTAAAGTGAGAGGGGCTTACTATAAAATTTACAAGCTGATCTCTAAAGGTAAAGTCAAGAAAGTTGTCGCAGTTTCAGCTGGAAATCACGCTCAAGGAGTTGCTTGGGCAGCCTCAAAAGCTAAAATCGAATCCATAATTTTCATGCCTGAATTTGCTCCAGCCGCCAAAATATCCGCAACAAGAGGATATGGAGCTAAAGTAATACTCTACGGTAGGACAATTGATGACTCATATGCCAAAGCAATAGAATTAGCAGAACAGGAAGACGTTGAATTCATACACCCATTCAACGACCTAGACGTAATTGCTGGTCAAGGAACTATTGGAGTTGAAATCTTGGAACAACTACCAGATGCACAAATAGTTGTAGTTCCAATAGGCGGAGGAGGGCTAATATCTGGTATAGCAACTGCAATTAAAAAGAGGAGGCCGGACGTCAAAGTCATTGGAGTTGAAGCTAAAGGCGCAGCATCTATGTATGAGAGCTTAAAGCTAGGGCGCATAGTAAAGCTACGAAAAGTCGATACGATAGCAGATGGAATAGCAATTAAAAGCCCAGGAGAGTACACATTTCAACTAGTCAAGGAACTTGTAGACGATATAGTTACAGTAGATGACTTCGAAATTTCAGACGCCATGTTCAAACTACTCGAGAGAGCAAAAGTAGTTGCTGAACCAGCAGGAGCAGTGTCTGCTGCAGCATTACTGTCAGGTAAAATCAATGTAAAAGGAAAGAAGGTTGTAGCAGTAGTTTCAGGAGGTAATGTCGACGCATCTCTACTCGCGACAATATTGGAGAAGAGCTTGATGAGCGAGGGCAGAGTCATAAGAATGATCGTTGAACTGCCAGATAAGCCTGGAACGCTGAAAAAAGTTTTAGGAGTAATTGCAGAGGCAAGAGCTAACATACTGGACGTGGCGATAGATAGAATTTCACCTCAAGTGAAGCCAGGCAAAGCACTAGTGCTAATAACAGCTGAAGTACAAGACCCAGACTACGTCGACGAAGTCATGAGCAGCCTTAAAAAGCTCGGCTACACCTTAAGCATACTTTGAGGTGAGAAGATGAAAGAAACAGTATTTGCTGAAAAAGCCCCTAAACCTGTAGGCCCGTATAGTCAGGCAATTAAGGTAGGTAAATTCCTCTTCATATCAGGGCAAATACCCATAGACCCTAAAACCGGAAAATTAGTTGACGGAGGAATTAAAGAGCAAACCAGGAGAGTCCTAGAGAACATCAAAGCCATAGTTGAGGCAGCAGGCTTTAGCATGAAAGACATAGTCAAAGTATTCGTCTTCCTAAGGGACTTGAAACAATTCCCAGAATTCAATGAAGAGTATGCAAATTACTTCAAAGACAACCCACCAGCAAGAGTTACTGTGGGTGCAGATATCCCAAAGGGATCACTATTAGAAGTCTCAGCAATTGCATTCAAAAGTGAGGAGAATGAATGAAGAACTGGGCCTAAAAGAGGCCTTAAAGTACATCTTTGGAATAAAAAGTTCTGAAGTCATAGAGCTTGTAAGATGCACGGTAGAATTGCTAGAGGACGAAAGGAGAAGAGGTTCTATTGGAAAATTAACAATTAAAAGCGGATCAGTGGAAATACACGACTCATCTGGAGACCTACTAGTAATAGGAGACATCCACGGAGACTTGGAAACATTACTAAAAATACTCGAAAAAGAAGACGTATTCACAAAGCTCCAGGCAAATGAAATGTACGTTGTCTTCCTTGGAGACTACATTGACCGAGGCAACCAGTCAGTTGAAGTTATGACTTTAGCCCTAAAGATGAAGCTTTCATATCCCGACAGAGTTATACTCTTAAGAGGAAACCACGAAGGTCCAGACGACCTCATAGCTCACCCCCACACATTTCCATATGAGTTAAACTCAAAATTCGGTAGTGAGGCCGCACTAATCTACCTCTTATTCAGAAGGCTATTCAACGTAATGCCTCACATGGCATTAACGGCAAGCGGGATAGTAATGCTTCATGGCGGAGTCCCCACTGAAGCCGAAAATATAGAAGAAATAGCCAAGGCTGATCAACTTCACCCAGAGAAGCCGCACCTAATGGAAATACTGTGGAATGATCCAGATGAAACCGGAATTCAAGGAGCATATCCCTCACCTAGAGGAGCAGGAAAGATTTTTGGAGAGAACTGCACAGTCAAATTCTTGAAAATAGTTGGTGGAAAGATAATACTAAGAGGACACGAAGCCACTTTAGAAGGCTACAAAGTAAGTCATGGAGGCAAAATAATAACTTTATTCTCCAGAATAGGCCCTCCATACTGGAACGACCAAGCAGCATACATCCTACACCCTCTAAACCGTAGGGCTGAAGATGCGGTTAAAAGTATTAAAACAATAACTTAACCCATTGCTGACTAATAGTAGGCAAAGCAAACTTTTTATAGCGTACATTTTAAAAATGCTTAGCCTAAAATCATTGGAGTAAAATGGAGTAGGAGCGCAATGCCTAACTGGGGATACTCGGTAATTGGATTAGATCCCGATAAGACAGCTAAAGCTAGTGGTAGAGATCTTCGTATTTCATTTAAGGCTGCACGTGAAGTTTGCGCGTTTATTAAGGGTATGCGCTTACTCGACGCTCAAAAGTATTTAGAAGAGGTCATCCAGAAGAAGAAGCCCATTCCATTTAAGAGGTTTACTGGGAAAGCCGCACACCATAAAGGGATTCAAGGGTGGCCTATAGTTAGATACCCAGTTAAGGCTGCCAAGGAGATTTTAAAAGTCTTGAAGAGTGTTGAAGCTAATGCAGAGTATAAAGGCCTTGACGTCGAGAAATTAAGGATCATCCATATAGCAGCCCAGAAAGGGCCTAAACTGAGAAAGTACATTCCAAGAGCTTTTGGAAGAGCAACACCCTACTTCGAACAGCTAACTCATATAGAAGTTGTAGTGGCTGAGGAGGAGTAGATATGGTGAACGTTAAGAAGCACTTTGTATCTGAAGGCTTGAAGCGGATGGAGGTAGATGAATACCTATCTGCAAGGCTCATGAGAGCAGGATATGCAGGAGTTGAAATTCAGAGAACTCCACTCGGAACAAGAGTCACAATCTATGCTGAGAGGCCAGGAATTGTTATTGGCAGAGGTGGAACAAACATAAGAGAACTAGCTGAAATTTTGGAAAAACGATTTGGAATAGAAAACCCTCAAATCGCCGTAGCCCAAGTACAAGTGCCAGAGCTAAACGCGAAAATTATGGCTCTAAGAATCGCAAGAGCAATGGAGAGAGGAGTTCACTTCAGGAGAGCTGCATATATAGCTTTAAGGCAGATAATGGAAGCTGGAGCAAGAGGAGCAGAAATAATCATAAGTGGCAAGCTGAGGTCGGAGAGAGCCAGGTACGAGAAGTACAAAGCTGGAGAACTACTGAAGTCTGGGAAACCCCACGAAGAGCTCGTGGATGAAGCTGTAGTCTATGTTGCATTAAAGCCTGGAATCTACGGAATAAAGGTTAGAATAATGCCACCTACAAGAACTCCAGATGACATAGTAATTAAGGAGGTTTATCCAGCTGCGGAGAGTGAGGAAGTTGGCAATATTGAGGGTTAGCGAAATTAGGCGCATGAGCCCTGAAGAGCGGAAGAAGAAACTCGAAGAGCTCAAAGCAGAATTAGCTAGAGCTAGGGCCCTAGCAGCCAGCGGAGCACCACTAGACAACCCCAAGATGATAAGAGAACTGAGAAAAGCAATAGCGCGAATACTCACAATCCAAAGAGAAGAAGAGCTAGGATTGAGGAGGGCTAAAAAGTGAAGATAACCCCTAAAAATATTGTCATGCACGAGCTTATAGGATTGAAGGTTAAAGTTAGTAGGAGCACTCACCCTGGATATGTGGGTAAGGAGGGAATTGTAGTTAACGAAACAATGAAGACCCTCCACATACTGCATGAGGGTGAAATCAAGATTATACCTAAAATCTGCTCAACATTTGAATTCACGCTCCCAGATGGAAGCATCGTAGAAGTTGAAGGAAAGGTAATTTTAGCAAGGCCTGAAGACAGAGTTAAAAAACCCTATAGGAAGAGGTGGTGAAGATGCCGGCAAGAAATATAGGTGTACCGGGAATAAAACCTCCAGAACAGGAGTGCGACGACCCACTATGCCCATTTCACGGACATATAAAAGTGAGAGGGAGAATAATTGAAGGCATAGTTGTAAGATCGAAAATGCAGAGGACAGTTGTAGTCCAAAGAGACTACTTGCACTACGTCCCCAAGTACAAGCGATACGAAAAGAGAAGGTCGAGAATTCCAGCCCACAACCCACCATGCATCAACGCTAGGGAAGGAGATAAAGTTAAAATAATGGAGTGCCGCCCACTAAGTAAGACCGTTTCATTTGTAGTTATAGCTAAAGTGGAGGAGGAGAAAGGTGGCAAAGAGAGGTAGAGGAGCAGTAGGCGTATCCTACAGGCATGGAGTCAGCCCAGGCCTGCCAGTAGGAGCATACGTCAAATGCGCAGACAATAGTGGCGCTAAAGTAGTCCAGATTATAGGAGTAGTAGGATCTAAAACTAGGCTTAGAAGGCTACCGCAAGCAGCTGTTGGAGACATGGTTGTAGTTTCAGTTAAAGAAGGCAAGCCAGAAATGCGTAGGCAAGTGCTCAGAGCAGTAGTAGTGAGGCAGAAGAAGCCATACAGGAGAATGGACGGAGTATGGATACAGTTTGAAGACAATGCAGTGGTAATAGTAACTCCAGAGGGAGATCCAAAAGGAACTGAAATAAGAGGGCCAGTAGCTAGAGAAGCAGCTGAAAGATGGCCTAGAATAGCCGGGCTAGCAACCATGATAATTTAGGTGAAAAATATGAAGCCCCTATTTTGGAAAACAAAATCTAAAAAACCGAAAAAGCAGAGGAAAGCCCTATTTAAAGCTCCACTCCACAAAAGGCATAAGCTAGTCTCCGCACCCCTCTCACCAGAATTAAGAGCAAGATATGGAAGAAGATCCTTCCCCGTGAGGAAAGGGGATACCGTCCTTATCTTGAGAGGAGACTACGCAGGATATGAAGGTAAAGTTCTTCGCGTAGACTTGAAGAAAATGAGAATACACGTTGAAGGAGTAACTAGGAGAAAAACTGATGGAACAATAGTGTATGTTCCAATTCACCCCTCAAAGGTCATGATCACCAAGCTAGACCTCTCAGACCCGAGAAGGAAGGAAGCCCTCGAGAGAGCTGAAGTAGAGGTGAAGTAAAGTGGGAAGAAAAGGTCCCAAAAGACATTTAAAGAGCTTTCCAGCACCAGCATTTTGGCCTGTTCCAAGGAAAGTATATAAGTTCGCAGTTAAGCCAAGTCCAGGACCACACCCACTCGATAGGTGCATACCACTTCTCGTAATCGTAAGAGACATTCTAGGGTACGCAGAAACAGCAAAAGAAGCTAAGAGGATACTACATGAAGGCCACATAAAAGTGGACGGCATAATTAGGAGAGACCACAAATACCCTGTAGGATTAATGGACGTCATAGAAATAACCAAGACAAAGGAGTACTACAGAGTACTGCCCCACCCAAGTAAGGGGCTCATTCTCCACCCAATAACAGAAGAGGAAGCCTCATTCAAGCTATGTAGAATAGAGGACAAAACAACAGTAAAAGGCGGACATGTACAGCTAAACCTACACGATGGAAGAAACCACTTAATTAGAGTTGCAGACCCGAGAAAGCCAGTTGAAGACGTCTACAAAACGATGGACGTACTAAAAATAGCAATTCCAAACCAAGAAATCCTAGATCACATAAAATTCGGCGAAGGAGTTTTCGCAATTGTAATTGGAGGTAAAAACGTAGGCTTAGTAGGTAAAGTCGTTAAGATCGAGAGGGGATTTGGAAAGCATAGAAGCGTAGTCACTTTAGAAAGCCCTAAGAAAGACCTATTCAAAACTAGCTTAATATACACCTTCGCAATCGGATTAGAAGAACCAATAATATCACTCCCAGAAGAGGTGATGTAGCGTGGAAGAGCCACAACAGCAACAGCAGCAAGAAAACCCCATGACCCAAGTTAGAATTGAAAAAGTAGTTGTAAACATGGCTGTAGGCACATCAGGCGAAAAGCTGGAAAAAGCAGTAAAAGTTTTAGAGAGCTTAACCGGCCAAAAGCCGTCAAGAAGGAAAGCAAAAAGAACCATAAGGGAATTTGGAATAAGGAAAGGGGAGAATATAGCTTGCGTAGTAACTCTGAGGAAGGAAAAAGCTATAGAGTTCTTGCATAGAGCTCTAGCTGCAGTTGGTAATAGAATTAAAGCTTCAAGCTTTGATGATCATGGAAACGTATCATTCGGAATTAAGGAGCATATTGATATTCCCGGAACCAAATACGACCCAAATATAGGAATTTTCGGTATGGATGTATGCATCTCATTTGAAAAACCTGGGTATAGAGTTAAGAGAAGGAGAATTAAGAAGTCAAAGGTAGGTAAAGCTCATAAGGTAACTAAATATGAAGCTATGGAATACCTCAAAAGAGAATTTGGAGTAGAAATTGTGGAGGAGTAGTCATGGGCAAGTATAGGCCGCCAAAAATAAGAAAATTTGGAAAAGGAAGCCGCCCATGCAGAAGATGCGGCTCTTACGGGCCAATAATAAGGAAGTACGGGTTAAACCTCTGCAGGCAGTGCTTCAGAGAAGTAGCAGAGAAAATTGGATTTAAGAAGTACATGTGAGGTGAAAGCCGTGACCATGATGGACACACTCGCCAATGCACTAGCAACAATAATGAATAACGAAGTTAGAGGAAGAAAGGAGTGCATAATAGCACCAGCCTCAAAACTAATTGCAAACGTACTGAGAGTAATGCAAAAGTACGGGTACGTAGGTGAAATAGAGTTCATAGACGATGGGAGAAGCGGCAAAATAAGAGTACAGCTGCTAGGCAGAATAAACAAGTGCGGAGCAATAAAGCCAAGATTCCCAGTAAAGTACAGGAAGATCGAAGAGTGGGAGAAGCAATATCTACCAGCAAGAGACATAGGAATATTAATATTATCCACACCTAAAGGAGTAGTCTCACATAAAGAAGCTAAGCAAATGAAAATTGGAGGAGTTCTATTAGCGTACGTGTACTAGGTGATCAAAATGCCAAAGGTATTCAAAATAACTCAGACAGTTGATGTCCCCAAGGAAGTTGACGTAAAGGTAGATGGTCTTAAAGTATTGGTTAGCGGCCCGCTAGGCCGCCTTGAAAAAGATTTCTCACACGCTAGGGGAATCCAAATTAGACTTCAAGATAATCACGTCATCATAGAAGCATTTAACCCTAGAAAGAGAGAACAAGCCCTTGTAGGCACAATTGCAGGCCACATTAAAAACATGATTAAAGGCGTAACTAAAGGTTTTAAGTATAAGCTTAAAATCGTGTATGCTCACTTCCCCATATCAGTTAAAGTTCAAGGAGATAAGGTCATAATTGAAAACTTCCTCGGAGAGAAAGTCCCGAGAATAGCTAAAATCATTGGGGATGTGAAGGTTAAAGTTCAAGGAGACGACGTCATAGTTGAAGGTATAGATATAGAAGCCGTAGGGCAAACAGCTGCAAACATCGAGCTCGCCACCAAAATAAAAGATAAAGACCCCAGAGTCTTCCTAGACGGAATATACATCTACTC
>Ga0164311_10001501_pt1 | contig 11472 bp, 8 predicted proteins | sample GuaBasSedimGuay2_FD_121796 | JGI IMG/M metagenome (GOLD analysis project Ga0164311, IMG submission 121796) | Subseafloor sediment microbial communities from Guaymas Basin, Gulf of California, Mexico - Guay2, Core 4569-9, 9-12 cm | ecosystem: Environmental > Aquatic > Marine > Hydrothermal vents...
CTTCTAACCTCGAACTACTACTGCAGCCATCACTGGTCAATAAATTTGACTTTGTGGGCGGCGAAAAAGCAATCATTGACCCCAATGAATGCACCAATTGCGGAAAATGCATGGAAATGTGCCGCTTTGATGCCATCAGTCAGGAAAACAGCAGCTATATGGTTGACCCTTATGCATGTGAGGGATGTGGTGCTTGCGAACTTGTCTGCCCTACCGGGGCAGCTAAATTACACGAACAAGTTGTCGGCGAATGGTATCACTCTGACTGCCAGTTCGGCACCTTGATACATGCTGCACTATTTCCGGGTCAGAGCAATTCAGGGAAGCTCATTGCACGTATTAGGAACTATGCTGATGAGCTCGCTAAGCAAAATCTTTCAAACTTCATTCTTATTGATGGGCCTCCAGGTATGGGCTGCCCCGTCATGTCAGCAATTACGGGCACAACACTGGCAATTATCATCACTGAGCCATCCGTATCTGGTATTCACGATATGCAACGGGCATTGGAAACAGCCACTTTTTTCAATGTGAAACCACTAGTGTGTATCAATAAATATGATCTAAACCTTGAATATACGAAGAAAATCGAAGCGTACTGCTCAAGAAATGAAATAATGGTTGCTGGGCGGATTCCTTTTGATCTAACTGTAGTATCAGCGATGGCAGCCGGGAAAACAATCATTGATTTTTTGCCTGAGTCTGCGCCCAGCCAAAGTATTATCCAAATTTGGGATACAATAAAACAAAATTCTAATTAACCAATCGTTAGTGTTATGAAAATAATTCACGGAGAGACACAATGATAATCGCAATTACATCTGAAGAAAACAAAGGCTTGGAAAGTCTTATCGGGAATCACTTTGGTCGATGCCCATTTTATATTATCGTGGAAGTGGAAAACGAAGAGGTAACATCATTCGAAGGCATTGCTAATCCATATGCGATAAGTCACCAACCCGGTATGGTACCCGAATTCATTAACAAACAAAATGTTGATCTGGTGATCAGCGGTGGTATGGGAAGACGAGCTATCGAAGCATTCCATGCATACAACATAAAAGTAGCAACAGGAGCAAGTGGAACTGTCAAGGATACACTTAAGGCATATTTTGACGGGAATTTACAGCAAGATGCAGCCTGCAAGGAAAGTATCGAACACCAAGGTTGATCCGATACCAAATATATGTAATAAACACTGAATGTCCATCAAAGGCGTTCAGTGTTTTTGTAGCAATTGCGCTTCGGAGACGCGAGTATTTAATAAGCTTATGAATGATATGGCACTGCCACAATCTACAAAGCTAATTACTAAAAAGCCTCAAGCATTACCCATTCCCCCTTGACCTCAAAGGCATAGTACGGCATCCAAACCACGCCAAAGAGCTCAATAAAGATGTTCTTTTTAAGCGGTGCAATGGAGACCTCTTTTATGTTATTGACCGACTCAGCCATCTTTGTTTTGGCTTCTTCAAGTTCAGCCTTAAAATCGTTCTCAATCTCAGCCAGCTGTTTCTCGTACATAGTGATCATCTGCTCTGATTCTTCAACATCCGCCTTTGCTTGAGTGGTCATCCGGCGCTTGGTTAAAGATGTGCTTAAGCTTGTTTTCCGTGAGCCCAATAATTTCAGCACATTCTCGAGCCCCTTGCCGGCTTCTTCAAGACGCCTCTGGGAAAGCTCCTTTTGGTCCTTGTCCAGTTCCAGCTTCTCACGCTTAAGCTTTAATTTAAGACTGTCCATCTTCTTGTCATATTTTGCTTTAATCTTGTCATTCACATCATCCAGGGCTTCCCTGGCTGCTTTACTGCAGCGCTCACGGAAGGCAGCTGTGGTCTCAGAAGGTTCTGAATATAATTTTAAAACCTCATTGAATTGAAGTTTTAAATGGCGTGTGCGGTAAATCCAATCTACAAAGTCCTCTGACATATCTTTGATGCTGGTTTCATCGTCCAATGGAGGGTTAAGTTCACCGAAACGTGCGTTGGATAAGGCTTGGTTTAACAGCGTGTTCAAATTAACGGAGCTCACGAGATAGTCCTCCCAGCGCACGAGCCCGCGTTTTTTTAATTTTTCAATGCGTGCTGAATATACCTCCTCATGGTCGACTTTATATTTGCGATCTGCGTAATAAACACGCGCTTGACCAATTAATTCTGGTTTATAAAAATATTGGGGGGTGGATACCTTTTCGGATAGTTGAATCTGTGCATCTGCAAGAGCTTCAGAAGGACCGCGATTAATTGGCAGATAATAAACTTCCACAGATGAAGCAAGAACAGGCTGTGTGGCTGTGCCAAAGCCTTTTGAACTTGTACCCACCTTAGTTGCATTTCCACCAGAAGGGCTTCTTTGTGCTGCTCGTTGAGGAGTCTTGTCCGCACCCACCAGAGCATTCAAAGCAGACAGCTTATTGCGCGTGATGGGTCCGGGTAGGTAATTCATCGCCCAGCGTGTGGAAAAAACTACTGGCGCTTTTTCATGCACATTATGCAGCAAGAAGACTCGTTTGCCAAGTTCAGAGATCGTTTTATCAAAATAGCTGCGGTTCAAGCCAGATGAAACACCTTCCAGGCCATCCAACAAACGCTGTTTATCTTGGTCGGTCTGAAGCTTACCGATCATCCAGGTACCCGCATTTGAAAGCGCTTTATAATCCAGATCAATCGGGTTCTGCGTCGCCAATACCAAACCGATGCCAAAAGCACGTGCTTGTTTGAGCAAGCGCAGTATGATTGGCTTACTGGGCGGGTTTGATACTGGCGGCAGAAAACCCACGATCTCATCAAAATAAACCAGTGCTCTCAATCCAGAAGAGCCGGATTGCGTACGCATCCAGGTTTCAATCGCTGAATACAGCAGGGTAACAAAGAACATACGTTCAGCATCAGCCAGATGCGCCAGATAAAAAACGCTGTGGCGTGGTTTACCTTCAGGTGTATAAAGTATCGAGGCGATGTCCAGAGCTTGCCCTTCCAACCAAGTTTGGAAGGCTGGTGCAGCCAGAAAGTTATTCAGCAGCATAGCTAATTCAAAACGGTCTTTTTCAGGATAGAACTTTGCCATAGTAAAAACACCCAATTTTGCAAAAGGGGGGTCCTGCACCTGCAAAATCAGCTTTTCCAAATCAAGATCAGCGCCCTGACTCCAGGCACTCTCAAAAATATTTGCTAGTAAAATATGTTCGCGTGACCGCACCGGGTCAATATCTTTAAGACCAACAAGTCCCAACAGCGCAGTCACGGTACTCGAAATGCGTTCGCGCAGAACTTCCTTGTTGCCCTCCCAAGGGATCTCCGGACATTTGAGAGAAGCAAGGATACTGACGGATATGCCAGAATCCGAGCCAGGTGAATAGACCATGTAATCAACGTTTTCTGATAAGGCTTTTAAACGTGACTTATCAATACCCCAATTCGCTAAACCCTTTTTCCAGCTCGACGCGGCACCCTCTGCAGCCTGTTCGATGGAAACACCATCTCTACGCGCCGCATCCTCGTCTATCCAAGGTGCAAAGTCAGCAGGCAACAACTCAGGGAAATGTAGCAAATGGTTGGTCAGGTCACCTTTCGGGTCAATCAAGATCGCGGGAATGCCCTGCAGCGCAGCTTCTTCCAACAATATGATACCCAACCCCGTCTTACCTGAACCTGTCATACCAGTAATCACTGCATGCGTGGTCAGATCTGAAGGATCATAAAAAACTGGTTTGTCAGATTTAACTTGCTTCTTTTTCAGGTCAAAAACACGACCTAAAAAAAATTCTGTGTCCTTGGGATTCATAAAACCTCCTGAATGTTAAAACCTTTTTAAAGTATACATCATAGATCTAAATTTATCAGTGATTTTAATTGAACGAGTTTGTTTATTAATACTCATAAAAAAACGCCCCACAGGGCGTTTAGGTTGTGAAATAGTACTCTATGAGCGCCAGAAACCACGCCGCACAGGCGTGATATCTTCAACTGTGATGAAAGCTTTTGGGTCAACATCAAGGATAAGCTTCTCTGCATCTTTGATATCTTTTCGTCTTAAGCTGCAAGCTAACAAAGACACCATACCATTCATACCACGAGCTGGAATTTCAGTCACTGCATAGCTAGCTTCTCTGAGCTTTTCCGCCACGGCTTGCCCGCGCTGGGTGCTAATAATATTTAGATGCGCAAATCCAATTGCCAGGCGGCTTTCTATCGTCATGCCTACAATATTACCAGTGGCAAAGCCAGCAGCGTAAGCGATGATATTCAAAGGATTATTGAGGTCATTGAGCACAGAGCCAATCACAAGTACGAATAACGCTGATTCAGCAAAGCCCAATATCCAGGATATGGCTTTTTTTCCACGAATGGTCAACAGAAACCTCAAGGTAGCTATAGTCATGTTTAACACACGCAGTAAAAAGATCCCTAATGCGCCCAACCAAGCAGCTGATGATAGTAAAATTTCCATTTTACTTAAACCTCCTCACCCGCAACATCTTCCACGCTTTCCTTAAGCACTTCTACCTTTCTTGCTTGTATCGCAGGCTGGTAAAGCCGGACCATATATTCTTTTACCATGCGACGCATCGAAAATTGAGGTGCTAAGGTACGTATGCTTTCTTTGACGCGCGCTAACCATTCTGTTGGAAGTCCATCCGCTGAGCGTTGCTTGTAATACAAGGGGATAATCTCATTCTCTAGCGTTTCATAAAGGCTGATCGCATCTGCTTCATCCTGCTGGTCGTGGTCTTCATACTCATTATCATTCCCAATGGCCCAGCCATTCTTGCCGTTATAACCCTCACGCCACCAGCCATCCAAAACCGAGAAATTGAGCGTGCCATTCAAGGCTGCTTTCTCACCACTCGTACCTGAAGCTTCACGCGGTCTGCGCGGTGTGTTCAGCCAAACGTCAACACCCTGAACCAGGTAACCTGCCATATCCATATCATAATTTTCCAAGAAAACCAAACGACCACCAAAACGTGCATCTTTCACAGCCCGGTATACTTCCTGAATAAGCTGCTTACCAGGTTCGTCAGCGGGATGTGCTTTGCCGGCAAAGACAATCTGTACAGGCATCCGCTCGTTGGTCACGATGCGGATCAAACGCTCATAATCTCGCAGTATAAGATTGGCACGTTTATACGTGGCAAAACGACGTGCAAAGCCTATCGTCAGTGCATACGGATCAAGCAACACACCACTCGCAACAGTTTGAACAGGGTGTACGCGCGTTGTCAACCACTGCTTGCGTGCCCGTCCAACCATATAAACGACCAGCTTTCGCTTAAGGTGCCTGCGTACGCGCCAGAGTTCTACATCGGGAATGTTTTCGATTTTCAGCCACATATCAGGGTTATCAATATGCTCCATCCAATCTGATCCTAAATAGCGGGAAAAGAGAATACCCATGCGTCGGGCTAACCATGTACCTGTATGAATCCCATTTGTTATGTGCGTAATTGGCACATCTTCCACTTTAAGCTTCGGCCACAAAAAAGACCACATTTTTCGGGCGACTTCACCGTGTAATTCCGATACACCGTTGCGGTAATTGGACATCGTCATCGCCAACACAGGCATGCTGAAGGCTTCCCCGCCCCAAGTTTGTTTAACCTTGGCAAAGTTGATGAAATCATCACGGGATAATCCTAATTCAGGCCAGAATTGTGCAAAATATCTATCCATCAACCATAATGGGAACTCATCATTACCCGCCGGGACAGGCGTATGAGTTGTGTAAATATTAGCTTGGCGGACCTTCTCCTGCGCATCTTCAAGAGATAAGCCCTGAGCCACAAATTCACGGGTGCGTTCTAACACTAAGAAGGCAGAGTGCCCCTCGTTCATATGAAACACTGTCGGTTTATAATCTAATTCACGCAACGCTCGAACCCCGCCAATACCCAGTAGGAACTCCTGAGAAATGCGCAGCTCTAGGTCGCTGATATATAGGCGGTCGGTTAACTGGCGGTCTTTAGGTTCATTTTCAACTAAATTTGTATGCATCAAACACAGCTTAACTCGTCCTACTTGCAGCTCATAAACGCGCGCATAGAGCTTTCGGCCAGGCAGATTAATAGAAACCTTGATCGGTTCGCCGTTTTCATCCAAAAGCGAAACCAATGGCAAATCATCAAAATTGATCGGGATGTTATTTGCTTCCTGCCAGCCATCTTCAGTGATGTGTTGGGAGAAATAGCCATAGGTATACAAGAATCCCACACCCACCAGTGGAATACCAAGATCACTGGCTTCCTTGAGGTGATCACCTGAGAGAATTCCCAATCCACCCGCATAGACCATTAAAGACTCGTGCAGTCCAAATTCAAATGAAAAATAAGCTACCAGCTCATCTTTCAGATCGGGGTAGGTCCTCGAATACCAAGTGTCAGTTTCACTCATATAGCTGTCAAATTTGTGCATTATGCGGTCGTACTTATCCAAAAAATAGCGGTCGTTTATTAACTGGTTCAAACGCACTCTGTCGACTTTCCTTAAAAAGACCACCGGATTGTGATAACAATCATCCCATAGGATTGAGTCAATCTCTTTGAACAAGCGCGGCACTTCAGGGTTCCACACCCACCATAAGTTATAGGCAAGATCCGCCAAACGCCTAATGCGCCTAGGGAGATCGAAACTGTTTGGTACTTCTCTTTTAATCATATTATTATTTCCCTATTAACATAGAATCTCCTGCCAGGTAAACTCTTCAAGGCAGGATATTATTTCCCAAGAGGGTTAATATATCAACATAAGCCCAATAATCATACCATAAAGCCTTTGATGCAAAATATCATGCCTCTGCCAATCGGATATCTTTGTAAGTTCCATCGCTGTCTAAGCATCCAAAAAAGACAATATTACCAGATTCAGCACACATGCATTAAGTATGTGAATACTTAATCCAGCACCTTGTCATCCTACACGGCGCCTATGAGTACTATTGGGTTTCATTCCGCCCTTATAACTGGGCACACTTATGACTAATATCTTGCACAGGCGGGCATCCTGCATGCGACTGTACAAGCGCTGATCAATCTCTTGCAGCAGACTCGCTGTGGTGATAACTGTAGGGAGCTCAGCATTATAACGGTAATTAAATAACTGATATAGCTTCTCGCGCGCCCAGGGTGTTGCTGACTGCGTTCCCAAATCATCCAGAATCAGCATCCGCGCAGTCCTGATCTCCTCAAAGCGGCGGTCAAGAGTCACACTACTGTTAGGATTGAACGTGGCGCGCAGATGGTCCAACAGATCAGGCACTACCACCATCAGCGGAGGGTAGCCCAACCCAGCCTGGTAATTACCAATTGCAGCCGCAAGATGGGTTTTGCCGCAGCCATAAGGACCAGTCAGTATAAGCCAACCTCGGGGATTATCCGCAAAGGCTTTCGCACTATTAAATGCATGCTGCAGCGATTTTGCATCCTCGTTCAACAAACCTTCTTTTTTACGCAGACTGAAATTTCCAAATGTCTGCCGACCATGCAAACTCAATGAAGAAAGTTCAGGATGTCCTGTATCATCCTTTGGATTTCGATAATCAGGTGCCATGATATTCACCTGTGTGACCAATTCCGGGTCCATCAGACGCGAGCGAATGCGCCCTTCAATATCGCCAAATTTAAGGTTACTGGTAATAACTGTCGCTAATTGATTGATATATCGATAATTAATAATCTGAAAGAGCTTTTCTTGTGCCCAGGATGTAGCATTTTGCGTTCCAAAATCATCCATGACCAGCAGCGGTGAATTGCGGATTTCATCAAAACGTTCTTCAAAGCTGACATCTTCTGAACTTGAATAGGAAAAGCGCAGCCAATCCAAGAGATCGGGCACGGTCAGAAATAGTGTCGGAACCCCCAAACTGACCGCCTGGTTAGCAATTGCGGCTGCCAAATGTGTCTTTCCACAACCGTAACGTCCCATCAGCAGCAACCAACCTTTGAGCGAACCCGCAAAATTCTGCGAATGATTGAAAGCTTGTTCAAGTGAATCGGCTTGCTGTTTTCCCAAGCCAACTCGTCCCCTCGTCTCAAATGATTCAAAAGTCAATCCTTTAAGTGCCGCCAGATTACTTAAGTGGTAGAGCTTGCTGCGTACGGATTGGGTTACTTCATGCTGCCGGCAAGTGCAAATCTCCACTTTCCCAAAATCAGGGTCACCAACATCAAGATCTCGGCGGATAAAACCCACCCCCTTGCAAATTGGGCAATTGGGATCACCGGGCATATGAAATTTGGATGGATTTCCTTCAGCGCTTAACTTAGTTTTCTTTCCCGAGCCAGCTTTCTCGGTACGTTTTGCCATCTCTTTTAGCGTTTTGTCGATCTTTTCCATCGCGTCCTTCTTTCTGCCAAGATTCTAAGATTGCCTGTACATACTTCCAATTGCGAGCATTTCGCTGCACTGCGATCTGAATTGCTTCCACAATCCATAGGCTGGGATATCGCTCCTCATCTTCCTTAAGAATTTCCGCCATCATAGGCGTAATTGCACCGATATTTTCCTCATAAAGTTTGAAAATATTCTGTTTCTTTTTTCCAAGAGAAATACCTTTCCGCGAAGAACCATTAAAACGGAATCTACCATGTCTAATCGCTTCCACTGCAGCTCTGCCATGCGGAGAATTTAAGAAATAATATATTCCTGCTGCAGGGCTTTGAGTAATATCCACTTTGAGCAGCGTACCACGCTTAACAGCCTTATTTAACACCTCTGCTACGTTTGTGGGGCCGTCCAACATCTGCATGAGGGCTTCATCTTCAGCGAAATCAACCAAACGGATATAGCCGCTTTTATCCTCAAGCTGGGAAAGGAACCAAAAGATATACATTGTGATCTTCAGCTCAAGCAGGTCGTCAATCAAAGGCAACAAGTCTCTGAAAAAAGCATCAGGAAATCCAACTTGCAGAATCTCTCCATCTGCAAAGCCTTTAAAAACTGCTGGTTTAGACATAATAGTTCATCTCGTCCAATTCATTAATGTTGTTCAGCTTGTGTCGCTGCATTCTTGAATAGTGCAAGATGCTTTATGAACACCAGAGAGATACCACCATGCGTGGGACCATTACGGTGTTTTGCCACAACAAGCTTTGCGATATCCTGGCGTGGATTGCTCTCATCCAGCGCATCAGGTCGATTGATGAACATCACAACATCTGCATCTTGCTCCAGACTGCCAGATTCGCGCAGATCTGAAAGCATAGGCTGTTTGTCAGTACGGTGCTCCACAGCACGCGAAAGCTGTGCAGCAGCCAAGACCGGCACATTCAATTCACGTGCCAAAGCCTTTAAGTTACGTGAAATATTCGAAACCTCTTGCACCCGGTTATCCGTACGGAAATCACCGCTCATCAGCTGCAAATAATCCACAATTACCAAATCCAAACCCACTTCCATATGCAAGCGGCGACATTTCGTCCGCAGTTGCAGGGGCGTGATCGCAGGTGTATCGTCAAGATAGATAGTCGTATTGCTTAATGCATCCATTGCGGCCATTAAGAGTGACCATTCATCACCCTCCAGCTCGCCTGTACGCAGTTTTTTGGAATTAATGCCTGTTTCTTGTGCGAGGAGACGTTGGACAAGTTGTTCGTTAGACATTTCTAGAGAGAACATTGCCACATGCTTTTTATGCACCATCGCTGCATGCTTCATTGCACCAATTAAAAAACCGGTTTTACCCATACCAGGTCTTCCAGCAACGATCAAAAAGTCGGACTTTTGCAGACCCCCTAACAATTTATCCACGTCAATCAAGCCCGTCGGGACGCCATAAATTTCATCTGAGCGTTGCGCCAGAGAATCAATCCTTTCATAATACTCCCCCAACACCTTACTGATGGGCAACAAGTCACCCCGTGTACGTTTTTCGTTTACATTAAATATGGCTTTTTCAGCCTCATCAACTACCGTGTCAATGCTCTGGTCCTGCCGATAAGCGAGTTTTGCAATATCATTAGCTGCTGCAAGCATGCGTCTGCGCGTGGCATTATCATTAACTATGCGTCCATAAGCTTCCGCATGCAAAGAAGAGGGCACCTGATTGGCAAGACTCATCAGGTATGGCATTCCACCAGCCTCTTCCAGATGACCATTGCTTGCAAGCACTTCAGTTATCGTGACCAAGTCAACCGGAGTACGAGTTTCATGAAGCTGCCTGAAGGCTTCCCATATCCATTTGTTGCGCATTATATAAAAATCTTCTGGGTCCAGGAATGAAGCAACCTCCAAGAACACCTCCGGGTTGATCAAAACAGAACCAATCAGGGCTTCTTCGGCCTCGCGGTTACTGGGGATAGATAAAACCTCACTGGTTAATTTATCTTGACTGAAATCTTGGTTGCTCATCGTTATCAACACCTTAGGTTTCTTGTTTTGCTAACCATCTTAAAATTTAATCCGGATCGTTCTGTAATTCTCCAAATTGGTTAACTACTATTACTGTCTTAAGCTAAAGGCTTCCACTATAGGCACACTATAGGCATAAGGATCAAACGGGATTCCCCGCTTCCGACTCATCCATCCCAGGCTCGTCTCCCTCCCCGAGGTCAGTACCCAGATTTTCCAGAAAGTCTTCAAATACTGTTAAGTCTTCGCCTTCAGTATCAATCTCACCTTCCGCCTCGCTGGCATCCTCTTCGGGTTCAATACCCGCCGTGGCAAGAACCTCTTCCTCAACAAGAATAGGAACCGAGCTACGCGCGGCTAAAGCCAATGCATCAGATGGCCGACAGTCAATATCTTTCCGCTGGCCATTCTGCTCAACCACCAAGCTGGCATAAAACACATCGTCACGCAACGCGGTGATCTCAACCTGTAGTAAACGCCCCTCCATAGTTTGTATCATCAAACGTAATAGATCATGTGTTTGGGGGCGTGCAACTTCGATTTTTTGCAGTGCTATCGTGATCGCTTCTGCTTCATATAGACCTATCCAAATAGGCAAATATCGCTCAGCGCCTTTTTCCCGTAGCACAACCACCCGCTGTTGATTTGTTAGACTGACCCGTACGCTGTCAATTACACAGGTGATCATTTTTGACATAAACAGCTCCCATTAGCAACCTCAAACCCGGCTTGCCGGGTAACTTGATTCTAACATGGCAAATGCTTAGTTGCAACCAGTTAGCCTTAATATTGTAATGGACCCCAAAAACTGGACACTCCCCTTAGGGGGAGGTAGACTAGAAGAAAGAGGTTCAAAATGGTAACAAGACGGAAGTTTAGCCCCGAATTCAAAGCGAAGGTAGTACTTGAGTTAATCAAGGGTGAGAGAGGCCTGATGCAAGCCAGCCGAGATTATGGGATCAAAGATACAGTATTATCCCGGTGGAAGCAGGAATTTTTAGAACGAGCGCCGAAGTTGTTCTGCTCGGAAGGGTCAGGAGAACGAAAGCAGATGCAAACAAGGATAGCCGATCTGGAGCGAATGGTGGGACGGCTGACGCTTGAACTGGATATAGCAAAAAAAGTATTC
>Ga0164311_10001503_pt1 | contig 11463 bp, 14 predicted proteins | sample GuaBasSedimGuay2_FD_121796 | JGI IMG/M metagenome (GOLD analysis project Ga0164311, IMG submission 121796) | Subseafloor sediment microbial communities from Guaymas Basin, Gulf of California, Mexico - Guay2, Core 4569-9, 9-12 cm | ecosystem: Environmental > Aquatic > Marine > Hydrothermal vents...
ATGAAAACATTGATGCCCTACCTGAACCCCTGCCAGTTAATATTTATCGTATTGTGCAAGAATGTTTAACCAATATTGCCAAACATGCTGATGCATCTCATGCCGATGTCATCATCAATTACTTACCAGAGAAAAACATTCATCTTGAGATTAGTGATAACGGTATCGCTACAGTAGATGATTTTGATAATACACTTGGCGTAGGCTTGCTTGGCATTCGTGAACGCGTAATGGCCTTAGGCGGACAACTTATATTATCGCCTCGCCAATCAGGTGGCTTAACTATTAACATCACAATCCCTACTCTTTCTCAGCCAGAAGGATCATCATGAATACCATCAAAATAATGCTTGTTGATGACCATGCCATCGTTCGAGAAGGCTATCGTTCATTGCTACAAAAACAAGATAATATGACCGTCGTTGCCGATGCCAGTGATGGTGCTGAAGCCTATTTACAATATAAAGAACATCAACCTGATGTTACCGTTATGGATATTTCCATGCAAGGACAAGGCGGCCTAGAAGCTATCTCACGAATAAAACAATTTGACTCAACGGCAAAGATCCTTGTTTTCAGCATGCACCAAAACCCGAGCTTTGCCATACAAGCAACACGAGCAGGTGCCCTAGGTTACGTAACTAAAAGTAGTGAGCCGGAAGTATTAATTCGTGCGATTTATGATGTGCAACAAAATAAATATACTCTGAGTGCGGATATAGCTCAGGCCTTAGCCTTAGAAAAACCAGGAACAGATAGCAATGCACTAGATCAATTAACCGTACGTGAATTTGAAATTTTACGTTTATTAGTTGAGGCAAAATCAACAAAAGATATTTCTGAAACACTCAATATCAGCCCTAAAACAGTCGCTAATGTCCACTACATCATCAAGAAAAAACTGGATGTGAACAATGATATTGAACTCACACATCTTGCAATTAAACTAAACATTCTCACCCCATTAGAGACTTAAGCAGAAAACTAACCTTGTTCATTGCTGAATAAAATAGACTCTGTCAAACTTGTTTCTGATCAATATGTAAAGGATAATCCTATGAAAACAATGACCTGTAAACAATTAGGCGGTGCATGCAACAAAGAGTTCCACGCCAACACTTTTGCAGAAATAGCAGAACTTAGTAAAGCTCATGGCATGGAGATGTTTCAACAACAAGATAAAAATCATCTCGAAGCGATGACTAAAATCCAAGCACTTATGCAAAAGCCAGAAGCTATGGCTGAATGGTTTGAAAGTAAGAAAAAGGAATTTGAAGCATTAGCTGATGATTAATAATAATGAACCTGAATCTAACTACTTTCAGCTAATCGCTCAATAATTTTACCAATAGCACCTGTCAGTACGCTTAAGTCATCCCTATTTACTATATAAGGGGGCATGATATAAATCAGGTTTCTAAATGGTCTAATCCACACACCCTGGTCAACGATAAATTTTGGTAACCAGTCCATTTGTTCATCTACAGGATGATGTAGCTCAACTACACCAATAGCACCTTTCACCCTAACATCTTTCACCAGTGTTATTGACTGGTATGGCATTAATTCATTGACAAGCTGCTTCTCAATCGTCTCAACCTGCTGCTGCCAATTTGATTCTAACAATATATCTAGACTTTCACAGGCCACACGACAAGCTAAGGGATTGCCCATAAAGGTTGGACCATGCATCAAAACACCACTTCCATCTGCAGAAATACCCTCAACTACTTTGTCATTACATAAGGTGGCAGCCAAGGTCATATAACCACCCGTTAATGCTTTCCCTACGCACAAAACATCTGGGGAAATATCAGCTTGTTCATAAGCAAACAAGCTGCCTGTTCGACCAAATCCTGTAGCGATTTCATCAAGAATAAGTAATACATTATGTTGATCACATAAGGCACGTACTTGGCGTAAATATTCAGGGCAATAAAAACGCATACCGCCTGCGCCCTGCACTAAAGGCTCTAAGATGACGGCAGCTATTTCATCATTATGATCAGAGATTAACTGTTTAAACTCAGCAATATCACTCTCTTGCCAATCTTCATCACTCTGACAAGTAGGGGCTGGTGCAAATAAGTGTTTTGGCAATACATGTTCAAACATACTATGCATACCATTTTCAGGATCACATACTGCCATTGCCCCGAAAGTATCACCATGGTAGCCATTACGAACTGTTAATAAACGTTGTTTGTTTGGTTCACCTTGAGCAAACCAATATTGAATTGCCATTTTGATAGCCACTTCAACAGCAATCGAACCTGAGTCAGAGAAAAATACTTTTTGTAGCGGTTCAGCAGTCATATTAACTAACTTACGTGCTAACTCTACTGCTGGAGGATGGGTCAAACCACCAAACATGACATGTGAGATCTGATCAATTTGTAGTTTTGCAGCCTCATTTAATCGAGGATGATTATAACCATGAATTGTTGACCACCATGACGACATACCATCAATAATTTCACGACCATCTTTCAGTGTTAGACGAACACCCTTTGCTGATACTACTTCATGAATAGGTGAAGGTTTAGCTATACTGCTGTATGGATGCCATATATGTTTGGCATCAAAGCTTAGATTATTTAATTCTTGCATGGCAAGATCATAACAGCACCAGAACTGTTTTTGACCTCAATCATCAATCTAGCTTATTTATTTTTTCTGATACCGGCTCTGTGCTATAACTAAACTTATACGATTAATGTTCACGGATAGTAATGTTATGGGCCAAGAAATCTCACAATCACAATTTGATCAGGATGATTTTGAGCATTTTCATAAAAAACTGGCGATTGAAACGCAGTTACTCCATCAATTATTTGAACAAAAAGCATTATCAAATACTGAGCTTATTGCAGGCCTTGAACTTGAAGCATGGTTAGTCAATGAAAACATGCGACCGGCTCCTATCAATGAACACTATCTAAAGTCACTAAATAATCCACTGGCTAGTGCTGAGCTGGCAAAATTTAATATTGAGCTTAATACTAACCCGATACCTTTGTCAGACACTATTTTTAGCCAACTACACAAGCAACTGCAATCGACTTGGCAACATGCTGCTAAACATGCCGAAAGATATGACAGTGCTTTGTTAATGATCGGTACATTACCGACTCTAAAACCCAGTGATCTTAATGTCAGCAATATGTCAGATCTTAATCGTTACCGTGCATTGAATGAACAAATTCTATCTGCACGAGATGGCCCTGTTCACCTTGATATAACGGGTGATGAACACTTAAAACTAGATCATCAAGATATCATGCTCGAGTCGGCAACCACCTCATTACAACTTCATACCAAAGTTCCATTAGATATTGCCCATCATTTTTATAATGCATCACTGATTGCTTCTTCTGCCATCGTTGCCATTAGTGCCAATTCTCCTTATTTATTTGGCAAAAATCTCTGGCATGAATCACGCATTCCTTTATTTGAACAAGCTGTTGAAATCGGTGGCTATAATGGTGCTGCACATGGCCCTGTTAAACGTGTGAGTTTTGGTACTGACTATGCCCGAAAATCCATAATGGAATGTTTCCAGGAAAACCTAGATCATTTTCCAGTTTTATTACCTGTTGACCTAGCTAATGCATCTGATTCATTTGACTATCTTAGACTACATAATGGAACAATATGGCGCTGGAATAGACCGCTGGTTGGTTTTGAACAAGATGGTACAGCTCATATTCGAATTGAACACCGAACACCTGCTGCAGGCCCTAGCATTATAGATATTGTTGCCAATTCAGCATTTTACTTTGGATTAGCAAAAAACCTCTGTGATCATATTATCGAGCATGGACTACCTCTACAATTTACCCAAGCAAGAGATAATTTCTATCAGGCAGCACGGCATGGTTTGAATAGTCACGTCACCTGGTTTGATGGTAATCATCATCGACTGCATCACCTTTTGACAACTGAATTGATACCACGAGCTATATCAGGTTTAGAATCCTGTGGGATTTCAACTACCGATAGTCAGCTTTATATGGATATCATCCGACATCGTGCAGAAACCAAACAAACTGGCAGTGAATGGCAGCGTCAATTTATGCAGCAAGCTCAACCTGATAACTTTGCTGATTTAACTCGACAGTATCTTATTAATCAACATCAAAATAAACCAGTAAGTGAATGGACAATAAATTGAACTCACTAAACCTTCAACAACTCGACTACATACCAGAAGGACTTCTAGATGCATCGCCAGAGTCATTGCATAAGCTCTTATCAGAGCCAACCCTAATTCATTTGTCTGGCAAACATAAAGAACCCTTATTTGTATCTATTTTATTACATGGTAATGAACCCACAGGTTTTTTAGCAATTCAACTACTACTAAAAAAATATCAAAATCGATCTTTGCCTCGCTCACTTTCGATCTTTTTTGGAAATACCCTTGCAGCCAGCAAAGGTTTAAGAAGATTAGATGATCAACCTGATTTCAATCGAATTTGGCCAGGCACTCCTTTTCCTACTAGCCCAGAAACGGAGATGGCAACAACGATTGTTGAGATCATGCAAAATAAGAATCTCTTTGCCAGTATTGATATTCATAACAATACTGGGCTGAACCCACACTATGGCTGTATCAATAAACTCGAACCACAGTTTCTACAACTTGCTACGCTGTTTGCCCGCTTTGTGATCTATTTTAATAATCCCAAAGGAGTGCAATCCGCAGCTTTTGCAGAAATTTGCCCAGCAATCACTTTAGAGTGTGGCCGTCCTGATCAACAGTTTGGTGTTGTACATGCCTTGGAGTTTGTTGACAGTTGCTTAAATTTAACAGAATTACCCAATCATCCTGTTCATCAACAGGATATTGATCTATTTCATACAGTTGCTCAAGTGTGTATCAAAGACGAAATTGATTTTAGTTTTCACGATGAAAATACGGCACTACTACTCAGTGAAGATATTGAACAACTAAATTTTACAGAAATAGCAACCGGAACGATGCTAGGCCAGCTTAATAATACTAAACAACTACCAGTCGTTGCTAAAGATGAAGATGGTAACGATGTTAGTGAACAGTTCTTTGTCATTGATCATGACAATTTGACCATTAAACGGCCTACGATGCCTTCAATGTTGACCTTGGATGAAAAAGTTATCCGACAGGACTGTCTATGTTATCTGATGGAGAGAATACACCTCTAGATCATTGGCAAAGACTTCACAGATTTTATTTGGTCACACTAAAGCTTTCACCACAACCACAAGCTGAAACCACATTTGGGTTATTAAACTTAAAACTTTGATTCAATCCCTGTTTCACAAAGTCCAGTTCCATACCATCTAATAGAGGCATACTTGACTCGGCAACAACAATTTTAACCCCATCTTGTTCTATCACTACATCATTATCTGATGCAGTTTCAGCAAAATCTAGAGCATAGCTATATCCTGAACAACCACTTTCTGTCACACCTATACGCAAACCAATGCCTGACCCACGTTTTGCAACCATTTCGCTTACTCGATTTACTGCAGATCCAGTTAATTTAATCATTTGTTACCTATTCATTAAATGTTTAAAACGATCAACTTCTTTAGTTAATATGACCACTAATTGTTCAATTTGTTCAAGTGTATTGTATTGTGACACACTCACCCGAATTGCTCCCAACGCAGTTACATCATCAATACCCATTGCTGTTAATACATGACTTGGGGTTTGCTGGCCTGTGCCACAAGCTGAACCACTCGATACGGCAATACCTTGTCGGTCAAGAGTCATCAATAAGGTTTCAGCATCAAAACCCTGAACTGAAAAAAATACCGTATTAGCCAAACGATTCGCTTCCTTAGCAAATATTGTCACTTCTGGTAAGCTCTGTAATCTGACTTCAAGTAAATCACGTAATCGTCGACAATGGCGTTGGTAGCGTTCCAGATTTTGGACTGCCGATTGTGCAGCAGCTCCGAATCCAACAATAGCAGGGACATTTTCAGTACCACTACGCAAACCATTTTCCTGACCACCACCAACAATAAATGCTGGACAATCAAAATCATGACTAACAATCAATGCACCAATTCCTTTCGGACCACCAAATTTATGGGCAGATAAACTCATTGACTGTACACCAACAGCATTAAAATTAATTTCAAGCTTACCGGCAGCTTGTACAGCATCACAATGAAATGGGATCTGTTTTTTGCGTGTAATTCTGGATAATGACTTAATATCCTGAATCAATCCTGTTTCATTATTCGCCCACATTACCGACACCAATCGTGTTTTATTCGTCAGTACAGCGGACAAAGCATCTTCATTCACTCGACCACTTTTATCAACAGCTAAATGAGTAACATCAAATCCATATTCAGTTAATCGAGCAGCCGGTTCCAATATTGACGGATGTTCAATGGGACTGATAATTACATCACCACCAGAATATAGTTGTGACACACTTGCCAGTACCTGATTATTAGCTTCGGTACCACCACTGGTAAAAATAACTTGTGATGGATGGACCTTGACCAGCTCTGCAACCTGTTGGCGAGCCTGATCTAGTGCGGTTAGAGCAAAACGGCCAAAGCGATGACTACTGGATGGATTACCTTGCTGTTGCTGCAGATAGGGCAACATAGCATCAAGCACACCATCTGCCAGACCTGTGCCAGCATTGTTGTCCAGATAACTAAATTCCATCAAACTTTATGACTGTGTCCTTGTCACCACTTTTCGTGCTTTGATAGTTTCTAACGACGTAGCCTAAGGTAATTCCAGCCAGATAATTTTGTATTTGTTCACTCAAACTTGTCCAAAGTTCATGACTTAAACACGGTTCACCATCATGGCAATTTGCCTTACCTTCACATGCTGTATTATCAATTTTTTCATCGACAGCAGTAATAACATCCAATACAGTAATCTCTTCAGCAGACCGGCTTAATTGATAGCCACCACCTGGTCCACGTGTACTACTTACCAAGCCTTGCTTACGTAATCGAGAAAATAACTGCTCCAAATAGGACAGTGAAATACATTGGCGATCAGATATATCAGCTAGTGTAATTGCTCCCAAACCATAGTTCAGACTCAAATCCAGCATAGCTGTAACAGCATAGCGACCTTTTGTTGTTAAGCGCATTCTGAATACCCATTGTTTTTTTAATGGAATTGATTCTCACATACCCTAGTATTTTAGTCAACTTCTTAATCAGTTTGGTCAGATTCTAAATCACAGTGATCAAGTTCAGGCATGGAAACATCGGGTATTTCACCACCTAACTGATGAATTGTTTCTGCCATAGTTTCAACACGTTTATCCAATGCATGGATATGCTCGATCAATCCGTGTATTGCAGTAGCCACAGGATCAAGTGTTTCACTAGATGTGCCATAAGCATCAAAACCCACTAATTGTGCCAGTTTCTGCTGTTGCTTTTCATCTTCACTTAAAGTTGTTTTTACTACACGTCCAGGAACACCAATTACTGTTTCTCCAGCAACTACATCTTTGACAACTACAGCATTAGATCCAATTCTGGCACCTTCATGTACACAAATAGGTCCTAATACTTTTGCACCAGCACCGACCACAACATTATTTTCTAATGTAGGATGTCGTTTACCTTCTTTCCATGAAGTTCCACCTAAAGTCACACCATGATAAAGGGTGCAATCATCACCAATCTCAGCTGTTTCACCGATAACAACACCCATACCATGATCGATAAAAAACCGGCGGCCAATTTTGACTGCTGGGTGAATTTCAATACCAGTTAACCAACGACTAATGGTCGATGAAAATCGAGCTAACCATTTCAAATTATGCAACCATAACCAATGGCTCAAGCGATGCCATTGAACTGCTTGAACACCGGGTGAAGTAGTAATAATCTCAAAAACATTACGCGCAGCAGGGTCACGATCAAATACACATTGGACATCTTCCTTAATTTGATGCCACAAACTAACTTGTTCCACCATTACTCTCCTCCCTTATCTTGTTGCTTAGTTTCAGCTGCACGCAAAATGCCATGCAGAATTTGTAATTCATTTCTATCCAGATCTGCACGGTTAAATAATCGGCGTAATCGACGTATTAGATTACGTGGTTTTTCTGGATCCAAAAAGCCAATAGTCGTCAATGACTGCTCAAAATGATTATAAAGATGTTCCAAATCTTCAGAATCAATAGCTTCTCGATCTTCACCGATACGTCCAATCTCAATAGTTGGATCAAAACTCATCTTTAATTCATAAGCTAAGACTTGTACTGCAGCAGCTAAGTTCAAAGAACTATATACAGGATTTGCTGGAATATTAATTAAATGCAGACAACGATCTAACTCTTCATTTGATAAACCTGAATGTTCTCGACCAAATACTATTGCAATATTAGTTTCGTCTGAAGCTTGTTGAATTTTCTCCACTGCTTCACGCGGGTTTACTACTGGAACCGGCAAATGACGTAGCCGTGCACTCATTCCATAGACCTGTTGACAACCTGCAATTGCAGCATCCAAACTATCATGGACAACAGCCTTTGCTAGCACATCATCTGCTCCTGACGCCCGGGCAGTTGCCTCTGCACTTGGATATATCTTTGGCTCCACTAAATGTAAATTCGACAATCCCATCGTTTTCATTGCCCGTGCCGCAGCACCTATATTCCCCGGGTGTGTTGTACCTACAAGTACAAACCGAATGTTATCTAATATTTTCATGACTCTTTTCTCGTGAGAAACATTGCATCGCCATAGCTAAAGAAGCGATATTTTTGTTCAATTGCATGTTGATAGGCATTCATTATATTTTCTTTACCAGCAAAGGCTGACACCAACATCAATAAAGTTGATTCCGACAAGTGGAAATTAGTAATCATCGCATCAATACTGTTGAATTGATAACCTGGATAAATAAAAATATCAGTCTCACCTTTAAACGGTTTGATTTTCCCAGATTTTGAAGCACTCTCCAATGCTCTTACACTGGTCGTTCCAACAGCAATCACCCTTCCTCCTCGTGCTTGAGTAGCCTTGACTTGTTCACATACAGATTCTGTTACTTCAATACGCTCTGAATGCATTTGATGGGTTTTAATATCATCTACACGCACTGGTTGAAAAGTCCCAGCACCAACATGCAAGGTCACTTGTGCAGTTTCAATACCTAAGTTTTCAATTGTGTCCAACATCGATTGGTCAAAGTGTAAACCTGCTGTCGGTGCTGCCACCGCACCTATATGCTGAGCATAAACTGTTTGATATCGATCTAGATCTTCTTGCTCAACTTCACGCTCAATATAGGGTGGAAGCGGTAAACGCCCATAAGTTTCTAATGTTTGGGTCACCGTAGTTTCAACATGAAAATAAAGTTCAAATAGAGCACCTTGGCGCCCAACTACTTCAACATCTAAAATATCTTCTAATAATATATGTCGCCCTGCTTTTGGAGACTTGCTACTACGAATATGCGCTAAAACTCGATCTTCATCCAGCACCCGCTCCACCAGAACTTCCACTTTACCGCCACTATCTTTTTGGCCTAATAAACGTGCAGGAATAACCTTAGTATTGTTAAATACCAACAAATCATCAGGTCGTAACAATGTAGGTAAATCAATGAATTGCAAATCATTGACCAAGCCACTAGTTCCATCAAGTGACAATAATCGACTTGCCGTACGTTCCTTTGATGGAAACTGGGCAATTAACTCTGGTGGGATATTAAATTGAAAATCTGTAAGTTGCATGGTGGGAGATCATAACAAACCGCCCTGTTGGAGAATATTTATTAATCGCTCAAACTTTTATGAATTTGGTGATCAATGAATACCATTAGTTCTTTAAGTTCAACATCTGCTTGTAATTTATTATCTATAACAAGACTCGATAAGCCATGCATTAATGACCATATATAAATTGCTTGGTTCTTTGGGTCATCACAACATATCGCCTTAACTTCTTGCAGAAGTTCGATTATCATCAATAATTCTCTGAAAGCATCATCACAGGTAGCACGCAGCTTCTCGTTTTCCTGAATAACCGTATCACCAAACATCAATCGGTAATAAGCTGCATTTTCAATCGCAAAGTTGATGTACGCTTGCCCCATCATTCTAAATCGAGTTATCTCATCTTTTGATTCATCTAATCGTGCTACTCGTAAAGCTTCACTGAACTGTCTAAATCCTTCAATCGCCGTTGCTGTTAGTAATGCTGACTTATCATCAAAATGTCGATATGCTGCCGTACGTGAGACCCCTACCCATTCACTTAAATTTCGCATCGTAATACTTGAAACACCCTGCTGATTAATCATTTCAATCGTCGCATTAATCAATGCAGTTCGTAAGTCGCCATGATGGTATTTTTGTTTATTTTCCTTAGCCATATTATCAATCTAACACTTAATGTTGACACGGTCTACTTAAAGACATACAATCAATGTAACTCTTGTCAACATCGAGCTTGTTTAATGTTAATTAGGAATAACCTTTTCTATCTTTTTCTGACACTTTTATCACATCCAGTATTTGCTGCTGATATAACGGTAACAGTTGAAAACATAAAGAATACTGATGGTGCAATTCATATTGCTTTATTTACTGCCACTGACAATTTCCCTGACTCATCTACACGAACAGAAGGCATGGTTATGGAAACTGAACAGGACTCTGTCACAGGAACATTTAGCAACCTGCCTGAAAATGACTATGCAATAGCCGTTTTTCATGATGAAAATGGTAATGGGAAATTAGATAAAAACTTCTTTGGCATACCTAAAGAACCCTACGGCTTTAGCGGTAATAGTACTGGTCTAACCCCACCAAGCTTTAATGAAGCCAGTACAACACTAGCAACAGATGACGTGAGTCTTAATATAACGTTGAGGTGAATCATGGAAACATATTTAATTTTAAAAACTGTTCACATTATTGGTGCCATTTTATTTTTAGGTAATATCATCATTACAGGTTGGTGGAAATTCATGGCTAATAGAACTGGCAATCCTGTAATTATCGGCTTTGCACAACGACAAGTGACATTAACAGATTTTGTGTTTACAGCGGGCGGCTCTGCAATACTTTTTGTTGCCGGAATAGCTAATATTCTCCTCTACGACATAAGCATCACTACTAACTGGATAATGTGGGGGCTAGGTTTGTTCACTCTATCTGGCATTATCTGGGGTGTCATACTTATTCCTATCCAAATCAAACAGGCACGTGAAGCCAAACAATTTACTGCTGACACAGTTATATCTGAACTGTACTGGAAACGAGAACTTCAATGGTATATATACGGTATCACGGCTACTATTTTACCGGTAATAAGTGTGCTATTTATGGTGATGAAACCTAGTTAACCTAAACTCGAGATAATTAAATTAGAGGTAACAAACATGAAATCTAAGCTAATCTTAATTACTGGTGCATCAAGTGGAATTGGTGCCGAAATGGCAAAACAATTTGCACA
>Ga0164311_10001504_pt1 | contig 11462 bp, 10 predicted proteins | sample GuaBasSedimGuay2_FD_121796 | JGI IMG/M metagenome (GOLD analysis project Ga0164311, IMG submission 121796) | Subseafloor sediment microbial communities from Guaymas Basin, Gulf of California, Mexico - Guay2, Core 4569-9, 9-12 cm | ecosystem: Environmental > Aquatic > Marine > Hydrothermal vents...
ATGGCCAGCGTTGCGTAGAGGGCCTCCTCAGTCCTAACCGTCTCCGTCCCCTGGTCTGGCACGGTGTTCACGACGTAGTCCGCGTACTCCTCCACAGTCAGCCCCTCCCTCGAAAGGATCTCGACCAGCCCCTCGGTCGGGGAGCCGAACGCTATCAGGGGCCTCCTAGACTCTGCCCACCTGGAGGCTATCTCCTCGAAAACCTCGGTTATGGGCGTCCCCCACCTGGAGGTGGCTATGACGAGGTCGTAGCCGCCGACCCGCGTGGACTCTCCGAGGGGCCTGTCGGACACCCTCACCCTATAGCCCCAGTACGCCTTAACCTCCCCCCTCCTCGCCGGCCTTAGGGAGACCACGCCGCCCTTCCTCGAAACCCTGACCGTTATTCTTCTGCCAACCCCGAGCTCCTGCTCAAGCCTGAGGGGCTTCTCGACTCCTATGTCCACCATGCTCCAGCCGTCCCCGGACGCCACGACGACGCCCTCCCTCAGCTCGCCGTCCCTCAGGTCCCTCAGCCTCCCGGCCGTCGGGTGGTGTGGCGTCCTGAGGGGGTGGAGTATTCCGACGTACCTGAGCCTGGGGTCGAGCTTGAACAGCCTTTTCCTTAGGTACTGGGGCGTCTCCATGTAGGATAGGATGGAGGCTATGAGCTCCGCCTCCCCCCTCTGGTCCACGCCAGGCAGGTCGCTGTATATGAGTATCTCCTCGACCCTGAAGACCGCCGCAGCCCTGCCCACGAGCCCTACCAGGTACGTCTTCTCCCTCAGGTGGGGGACCCCTGAGGTGAGCGAGGCTGGGATGGCCACGGAGAGCCTGGTCCTTCTACGCCTGGCTGTCATCACCAAGCGTTTATGAGTGGGTTTCAGGAATATAGGTTGGCATGTCGTCCGACGAGAGGAAGCTGAGGATATTCGTCTGCAGCGCTACGAAGAGGGACGTAAAGGAGCTCGTATGGTGCGCCATATCGAACAGGATGAAGGTCCTCTGCTGGCACGACGGATACCTCTTCTGCTACGAGGCGAAGTTCTGGGAGAGGAGGAGGGAGCTCGTCGTCTCGGACGTCTGCATATCCGACATGCCTAGGTACGAGAGGACGGTGGAGGTCAGCGACACGATGCCCCCCGAGAGGATACCGGTCGTCAAGGCTTCGGCCAGCGAGAGGCTGATACTCGAGGAGGGCTTGAGGCTCCTGAGGGAGGGGGGCACGAAGATAGAGATAGTCTAAACCAGGCCCCTGAGGACTTTCTCGACTACCCTAAGCCTGCCAACACGCTCCTTAATCCTCGATATCACCCTCACGGGCGTGGGGTCCACGCCGTAGAGGACGGCCAGGTACACGCTGGCGGCGTCCCCGACCATGACCGCCGAGAGAATCCTCTCCACAGCTTTCTCGCCCCTCGCCCAGACCTCGACGAGAGCTCCAACCCTCCCCTCAGCCAGCTCCTTGACGGCCTCGACACGCTCCCTCACGGCCGGCTCCTCCCCCGGGTCTCTCAGGAGGACGAGGCACATGGAGGAGAGGAGCTCCCCAGGCCCCTCGAAGCCGACGACGTCGTTGTGGCAGAGCTCCGGGAAGACCTCGGCCTTGGCGGGCGTCTTTGCGTTCTCGTTGAGCTGGGTCTTGAACCTCAGGGCGGCAGGCCATAGGGTCTCCGAGGCGTACACGACCGGGAACCTACCCCGAATCGAGAGGGCGAGTCTCTTCGCCTCGTTCCCCTCCACAGGCGTCTCGGGTAAGAGCTCCCTGGAGAGTCTCTTCAGGAGCTCCGACGCTTGGAGGAGCTCCCCGGTCTCCACGTCCAGCCCGGAAGCCTCGAGGATTCGAGCCTGGGATGCGAGTAGGTGGGGCATGGCAGCCCTCGGCTGCAGACCCTTGGGGACGGACACCCACGGCACACCAAGCCTCTTGGAGACCTCCTCCAGGACGCCGCCCGAGGAAACGGACGCAACCATGCAGCCCCTCCTAAGGGCCTCCGCCATGAGGCTCACCGTCTCCTCGGTGTTCCCTGAGTAGCTCACGGCGACGACGAGGCTGTCAGGCCCGACGTGGGCGGGTAGGTGGTAGCCCCTGACCACCTCGACTGGGACGTTAGACCTGTGCATCAGCCAGGACCTGATTACCTCGCCGGCTATGGCTGAGCCACCCATACCCGCAGAGACCACCCTCGACGGCCCCTCGAACGGGAGCGTAAGCGACTCGAGGGACTTCAGGGACCGTTCGAGCATCTCACCCATGCCGAGGACGGCCCTGATCATCCCATGCCTGTCCACGAGCTCCACATGCTCGGGGTCGAGCATGGCTAACCAAATAAATGGTTAATCGTCGAAGTATGTAAATGGGGTTGCGGCTTAGGAGGGGCGACTACGCTACTCTGAAGATGGTCCACGCCAGGCTCACCTCGCTCTGCGTAAACCTGATGAGGCTTGAGGAGGTTAAGAGCTTCAGGCTCCCGGAGGAGCTCGACCTCAGGGCCTCGATGATAATGTCCGACATGAAGGAGGTCCTCGAATACCTTCAGGGGAACACAAAGCTGCCGAGGGAGGTCTCGGACCCTCTGAACATGGTCAAGGCATACGCCTACATATCCACGAGGGAGGGGATAGACTTCATAACAGAGAACTCGGACAGGATACTGAGAGCCGTAAGGTGGTGCATATCCAGCCTCGAGAGGTACCTAGCCCGCAGGTGAGGAGCTCAGGACAGTAGGCTGCTGAGGAAGCCTACGAGGAAGTCTGTGACGGCCCTCGGGTATATGCCTATCAACAGCGAGACCACCGCCAGCAGGAACAGGGGAGCCAACATTATGGCGGGGGCCTCCCTGACATCCTTGAGCTCCTCGGGCAGAGGTCCGAAGAACACACGCTTCATCGTCCAGAAGCAGTAGCCGACCGTTATCACGGTCATTATTATCGCTATTATGGCCACCACGAGCATCGAGGGAGAGGAGTCGCTGAGGGCGTTCGAGAAAACTCCGAGGAACAGAAGCCACTTGGACATGAAGCCTGAGGTCGGCGGGACGCCGGATATAGTCAGGAACCCTATCAGACAGAGGACGGCCGTAGCGGGCATCCTCGCAGCCAGCCCACCCATCCTCCTTATGCTCCTGGTCCCAACCTGGCATATGAGTATGCCGGCGACTGAGAACAGGATACACTTACCGAGGCCGTGGCTGACGTACTGGAACATGGCTCCAGCCACTCCGAGGGTTGAGACGCTCGCCAGACCGAGGAAAAGGTATCCCATCTGGCTTATGCTGGAGTAGGCGAGGAACCTCTTTATGTCGTCCTGGGCCATGGCCATCAGGCCGCCGTACACCATCGTTATGAGGGCCCACACGGCGAAGGCGAGGCTGTACGTGGCGAACAGGTCGTACATGTTCTCGATGACTATCCTCGCTATGGCGTACCCGCCTATCCCTATCATGGCCGGGCTAAGCAGGGCGCTTATCGGAGTCGGGGCCTCGGCGTGGGCGTACGGCAGCCATATGTGGAGTATGAAGACGGCCATCTTGACGAAGAACCCTATCAGTATGGCGAACATCACCAGCGTCGCCACGTACCTGCCCGCCATGGACTCGACGAGCGACAGGGACGACATCTCGAAGCTCCCCGTTATCGTGTAGGCCGTCAGTATCCCGGCCAGCAGCAGGACCGCCCCGACGTGCGTCCAAAGGAAGTACATTATGCCTATACGCTCCCTCTCACCGTACCCGTAGTTGTTTATCAGAGCCCAGGAGGGTATCAGCATGAGCTCGTAGAACAGGTAGAACTGGATCAGGTTCGTCGAGAGGACTGTGCCGACCATGCCAGCCTCGTACAGCAGGTACAGCGCGTAGTACGTCGCATGGGCAGGCTTGTAGTCGCCCCCGTACATCTCGGATATCCTGTGCTCCATGTACCTTATCGAGTACACCGACGTGACCATGCAGAGCAGTATTATGGTGGCCGCAACCCACACGTTCAATCCGTCTACGAGGAGCGTGAACGTCATACCGGCTAGGGGAGCCCATGTGTAGGATTCGACTAGGTTGCCGTACTCGTGTACGTGTAGTCCCACGAGGCCTATGAGGACGAGCATGTACAGCGAGGCTGCGAACGGCACCCACCCTGCGTGCTTTCCGACACCCCTGCCTATGGCGTAGGTTATGGGTGCTAGCACTATCGGGACGACGACCAGCTGGAGGAGTGGGGCGGCCGACATGCTACATCACCACGAAGACTGCGACTACGAGGAGGGCGAGGAGGGTGAAGAACACGTAGAACATGTTGTAGGAGAGAACGCCCGTCTGCATACGCCTGACACCCATGTATATCTTCGTGGCCACGTACGGGACGGCCCTGTTGAAACCTCCGTCTACGATGAGCGTCTCAAACCACTTGAACAACCAATCCTTCAAGGCGAGGACGCCGTCCACGAACACCTTGTAGTAGAACGGGTTTATGTACCACCTGTTCCAGAGGAAGCTGTGTAGAGCCCTCAGCGCTGGGCTTCTGTCCACTATCTCCTCAGCGCTCACTCTCCTCGTAACGTAGAGGACGGCCGCCGGTATGCCACCTACGATGAGCATGGCGGCTGAGAGGGCTGCGAGGATCATCACGGTGTACACTCCATCGCTGGGGGCGTGGGCGGCCGTGACTGCGAGAGCTGGGAGAGACTCTTCAGCCCAGCTGTGGAATATGTGGTGTAGGGTGTGTTCAAACCATATTCCGGCGACTCCTATGGCTATGGTTATGGCGACCAGTATGGTGTAGGGAACCCACATGACCGGGCTCGCCTCATGCAGGTGGACCCCCTCCCTCTCGAGCTCCTCGACGTGCTTGCTCTTCGGGCCGTAGAACGTCATGCCTATGAACCTGAGGGAGTAGAAGAAGGTTATGGCCACCGTCACTATGCCGAACGCAAACATGACTAGTGCTACGGGTGAGCCCGTCTCCAGGCACGTCCTAAGCACAGCGTCCTTGCTCCAGAACCCGGATAGGGGCGGTATGCCCGACAGGGATAGGGCCGCTACCAGCATGGTGGCGTGGGTTATCGGCATGTGCTTCCTCAGGCCTCCCATGTCCGTCATGTAGATGGATTCGACGAGGTGGAGTACCGAGCCCGCGCAGAGGAAGAGGGCCGCCTTGAACAGGGCGTGGCTTATCAGGTGGAATATCCCGGCCGTCATACCCTCGACGAAGGTCCAGCTCGCCAGCCCTGCGGCTCCGAGGCCGAGCATCATGTAGCCTATCTGGCTTATCGTCGAGTAGGCGAGGGCCTTCTTGAGCTCCAGGGAGACCATGGCCTGGGAGGCTGCGAGGAACGCCGTGAATCCCCCTATGACGGCTACGGCTATGAAGAAGCTTGAGGCCTCGCCGATTCCGTAGACCCACCTGGCTATGAAGAACATCGGGGAGACCCTGGCGACGAGGTAGACGCCTGCCTTGACCATCGTGGCTGCGTGTATGAGGGCTGAGACGGGTGTTGGACCGGCCATAGCCTCGGGGAGCCACTCATGGAGGGGGAACTGGGCCGACTTTCCTATGGGGCCGAAGAAAAGCATGACCGATGTCAGCGTCAGCAGGCCTGGGAAGGACCTGACCATCTCACCCATCCACTCTGGAGCCGTCTGCGTCAGGGTTATGAAGTTGAAGGTCTTGGCGTACGAGTATATTATGAGTATGGCGCCGAGCATTATGGCGTCCCCCAGGCTCGTCACGACGAACGCCTTCATGCCGCAGTGGGATGGGGAGTAGGCTGGCGTGGGTTCTGGTCCGCCGACCCAGTACTTGCGTTCGTCCCTGTAGTAGTATCCTATCAGGGCGTAGCTGCAGAGGCCTACGCCCTCCCAGCCTATCAGGAGCTGGATGAAGTTGTCCGACAGGACGAGGAGGAGCATGTTACCGATGAAGAAGTTCATGAAGAACCAGTACCGTGTGAGGCCTGGGTCTCCGTGCATGTACCCGATGGAGTAGACCATTATCAGGAAGCTTATGAAGGCGACGACGTTGGCCATGATTATGCTCAGAGGGTCTACGATGAAGCCTACCTGGAGTGGAGGTGCTCCGGGCATGATGGACCACTCCAGGTAGACGATGTCTCCGGGGTGCTCCCCTGCGATTATGTACGGTATCATGGAGGCTGCGAAGATTACGGCTGTGAACGAGAAGACCACTTCACCTATGTCTCTGACCCTGTGGCCGGCCTTTGCGAGGAGTGGGGACAGGAGGGCTCCGATTATCGGGAGGGCCCAGCAGAGTATCGGCGCGTACTGTGTGAGAGGGGAGACCTCCATGTCTTCGCCCCCTAGAGGGTACCTCCTAAGATATTTCTAACCCATATTTAACTTCTTCCCTCCTAAGCTCCCCCAAACTTCAAGGCCGGTTCGGATGGTCGTTATTTTTAAATTTGTATTCTCAGATATGAGAAAGAGCTGGTGCGGTATGCCCATAACTCCTGTGAGGAAGCTGACGGCGATAACCTTCGCCGAGAACGAGGATGAGCTCATACTCACGCTCGGCAGGGTTGGCGCTGTGGACCTGAGGCCTCTGAGGGAGAGGAAGGAGCTCACGGGCTTCCGTAAGCGTGTGGCTGAGGAGTTGAAGAAGTGCGATGAGCTCCTGTCTAGGCTTAGGGCGTTGTGCGAGAGGGCTGGGATACCGGAGCCGAGGGCCGTGGCCGTCGAGAGGATTCCGACCGTGGAGGAGGTTGAGGAGGAGGTTGCTGGGTACGAGGGGAGGTTCGACGAGCTGGATGAGAGGATGAGGGAGGCGTCTGTCGGGAGGTTCATACTCATACTGAGGAAGCACGGCATAGAGCCTTCCCAGATAGGTGATATGAGGGTAACCTTCCTCAGGGTCGGCCTCCTCGACAGGGAGGCTGTGGAGGAGCTCCAGGAGAAGCTGAAGGAGCTCAAGGCCTTCGTGAGGTGGGAGGCCGTCTCGGAAAAGGAGGTCTTCCTGATGTGCGGAGGCCTGATGGAGTACAAGGAAGCAGTGATGAGGGTTCTCAGGGAGGTCGGTTTCAGGGAGGTTGAGATGCCGAAGGAGATACCCGAGGAGCTCGCCGTCCCCGAGGAGGAGGTCGGCAGGAAGCTCTCGGAGGTCGAGGAGGAGATTAGGAGGCTCGAGGAGGAGAGGGGGAAGCTCGTCGAGGAGTTCTCCTCGAAGGCCCCGACGATAAAGGGCTCGCTGAACGCCCTGAAGAAGATGGGGGACGTGAAGAGCCAGCTCTTCAGGAGCAGGACCATGATCCTGGTTCAGGGCTGGGTCTCGGAGGAAGACCTCCCGAAGGTCAGGGAGACGCTTAAGGAGCTCAGGGACAGGTGGGGTGGGAGGCTGGCGTTCTTCTTCGACAGGCCAGCGCCCGGGGAGGCCCCGCCGACCGTTCTTAGGAACCCGAGGATATTCAAGCCGTACGAGAGGCTCGTCGGACAGTACGGAATCCCAGGAGCCCGCGACATAGACCCGACCGCCGTCTCCGGGATACTATGGACGATAATGTTCGGGATGATGTTCCCGGACCTGGGCCAGGGCATAGCCCTAATCGTCCTCGGAGCCCTGTTCAGGTGGAAGGTCAAGTCGTTCCTCGGGATGAGGACGAGGACGCTCGGGACCCTGCTTATGGGCGGAGGGATAACCGCGGCCTTCTTCGGAGCTCTGCTCGGAGACTTCTTCCTCTACGAAATCAAGCCCCTTTGGCCTTGGCTTAGCCACGCCTGGCTCCACACCCAGGGCTCCGTCGCCATAGTCTGGCTACTTAAGATAGCGCTCTTCTTCGGAGTTGCCCAGGTCATCATGGCCTACATAATATCCATATACAGGAATGTCAAGGCCGGACACACCCACGAGGCGATATGGGGCGAGAAGGGGCTCCCAGCCCTGATAGTGTTCGTCTCCATAGTCGCCATAGCGTTCATGTTCATAGGGATGACCGTCATACCGGGCGTCCTCCGGATACCCGGAGTCGGGATGGCTGTGTTCATGAGGTGGCCTTACTGCCTGTCCCTGGCCGGACTCGTAGTGGGCCTCGTCATGATGGTAATGGGCCCGATAGTCGGAGGGGAGGGGGACGTAAGCGCGGCCGGCGGCGCGGTCATAGAGACTCTGATATCCTCGATAAGCAACATGCTCTCGTACATAAGGGTCGCAGGGTTCTGCGTAGCCCACGTCGCGTTCGCAGCCGTGACTGTGACGATGCTTGAGAGCATGCTGATGTTCGGCATAGCGATTGGGCTCGTGTTCCTGAACCTCTTCTGCCTGACGCTCGAGGTCATAGTCATCGTCATACAATCGCTGAGGCTGACGTTCTACGAGTTCATGACGAAGTTCTACGACGGAGACGGATACAGGTTCAGGCCTCTGAGGATATGAACTGCAAAGCTTATATATGGAATGGGTTATGAGAGTTGAGATGAACTTCGGGGAAATCGTCAAGAAAATGGCGAAATGGCTGCCGTTGGTCACGCTGGCCGTCTGTCTGACGACCGTGGTGGCTGTACCGGCCATGGCTCAGGCTGAGGGGGAGGGTGCTGAGGAGGCTTTGGGGCTAAAGTACATAGCCATGGCCATATCTGTGGCGGGTTCATGCGCAGCCTCCGGGATAGCCGTAGCCAAGACGGGGGTTGCTGCCCTCGCGACGATTACGGAGAGGCCGGAGCTCTTCGGTAGGAGCATCATATACGTCGGCCTGGCTGAGGGGATAGCCATATACGGTCTGCTGGTGTCACTACTACTGTGGATAGTATGAGTAGGAAGGCGTGGGCAAAGGTAAACCGGAGGTTTGCTCTGACATACCTATCTATTCTTATATCCGTTCAGATAATCGTCATCCTACTCGTCCTACGCTCACCCACGTTCCAGTCTCTGCTGATAACGGCTGTCACGCTAGGGACTATCTGGCCCCTCGCCCTACACCAAATCCTCTACAGAACACTGTTGAAAAGGTGGGTTAACCACATATCAGACAGTTAGCAGCCTGCTCCCTCGGAATGTTGTACCCCACCGCATAGGTGATAAAGCACAGGTCCCTCCACTCGTCTTCGAAAAGCTCCATGTATGTTAGGGCATAGCTGAGTTCTGCGAACCCTTCTATCCAGCGGTTGAGAAAGAGTTTCCTGATTATCCTTCTCGACATGGCGTAAGCGACCTCCTCCTTGCCCTTCAGTATCGCCTCAACCACACCTCTGTACGGGGCTAGGAACTTCAAAACCTCAGACGGCGAGGAAGACTCCACAACCTTAACGAAGTTTTCCAGGGGTATCTTGCCAGGAACTTCTATCAGCATCTCCTTAACGAGACCCCGGGAGTATCCGTAGAGTAGGGGGGCGAGGGACGTAAAGCAGTTCTCGACGTCTATCTGGACCGCCAGCACCTCCCTCATGAGCCCCCTGTCCTGTCGAGGCAGGAGCTTCAGGGCCTTAGAAAAGGAGGTGTAGTAGAGCTTCTTCAGCGTGGCCTCAACCGGCAGGAGGGCGCCGTACTTCTTGTACAGCGCTATGGACCTGGCTGAGGCCTCTTCGTAAACCGGGTTCTCCTTTAGCAGGTTCAAGCACTCCACGACTCCTGGGGCCTTAGAAAGAGCCTCATAATCCATGGGGAGGAACGAAAGCCTGACGAGGCGGCCGATGTCCACGGGGGAGCCCGTCACCCTCCTCCTGAGGACCTGCATTATGTTCTCCACCTCGAACCTGCGGCAGTACTCGACGAGGAACTCCCTGAACTTTTCTGGGGCGTTCCTGTAGAACCACTCCAGCCTGCTCCTGAACACGTCCGTGTAGAGCCTGTAGAGGGCGTCCGCCTCGACCGTCTTCAACTGCTTGAGGAGGGGGCCGTACTCGGTCTGGGAGAGGGCTTCCACGAGCTCCTCGAGGCTCTTGGACTTCAGAAGCTTCCTCATCTGCTCTGGCGTTATGAGCTTCCCCATCCTGGCGTGGCACCTGACGATGAGGTAGGAGCTCATCGTCCACCCCTCCTCTCAAGCAGGTCCCTAATCTTCTTCAGCCTGACGAATTCCTCGAGGCTCTCCTCCTCCAGGATGTCCTCTATGTACCTTATCGTCTCCTCGAGCTCAGGTATGATTATCTTCTCCAGGGCGTTCACGATTCTGTTGGTCCTCTCCAGGTCGAGCGCGATCGCCTCAGCCCTCGACTCCAGCTCAACTATCTTCAGGAAGCTCTGGACGACCTTCCCGAGCCTCGTCGTAACGCTCCTGACGAGGGGGCCGAACTTGTCCTTAACGCTCGGTATCTCGGCGCTCCTCAGCATCGGCGTGTGGACGCCCATTATGCTCAGCGGGACGACGTGGACTTCGAGTAGGCCCCTGTTCATCGCCGCATAGGCGTCTACGACGTCCGGCCCGAGCAACCCGTAGACGGCCCTGAAGGAGGACAGGGCCTCCTCGACCTCGACCATGGCCTCGGACCTTATCCTGGCAAGCTCGTCTATCAGCGGCTTCAGCCTAGAGGTGAGCTCATCCCTCTTCGTGCTGAGAAGCTTGTAACCTTCCTTGATTGTCTCCAGTACGTCCTTCAGTTCTAGCAGGAAGCCCTTTGTCGGGCGGACTCTCAGACCTACTACGGCCATCAGCCTACACTCTCAACCTCGGCCTCGACGGCCTTGAACCTGTACTTCGGGTGGTACTTCCTTATGTAGTCCTCCCTAATCCTGATGAGCTCCTCCTCGGGCAGCATCGCCAGCAGGTCCCAGGCAATCTCCAAAGTCCTCTCCAACGGCCTGTTCTCGTCCACACCCTGGTTCACGAACCTCCTCTCGAACTCCTCCGCGAACCTCAGGTACCTCCTCTCCCTCGGGCTCAGCCCGACCTCGCCGACTATCCTGGCCAGGCTCCTCGCCTTCACACCCTCGGCGTATGCCATGTAGAGCTGGTTGGAGACCTCCATGTGGTCCTCACGGGTCTTGCCTGGCCCCACGCCGTCCTTCATCAGCCTCGACAGGGAGGGCAGGACGTTTATCGGCGGGTATATGCCCTTGGCGTGGAGCTCCCTGTCGAGTATCAGCTGTCCCTCGGTGATGTACCCGGATAGGTCTGGGACGGGGTGCGTTATGTCCCCGCCAGGCATAGAGAGTATGGGCATCAGCGTGACCGAACCCTTCTTCCCCTTAACCCTCCCGGCCCTCTCGTATATCGTCGCCAGGTCCGTGTACAGGTACCCTGGGTAGCCCTTCCTGGCCGGAACCTCCTCCCTGGCGACGGATATCGACCTCAGGGCCTCTGCGTAGTTGGTCATGTCTGTGAGGATGACGAGTATGTGCATGTCCATCTCGAAGGCCAGGTACTCGGCTATCGTCAGGGCGACCCTCGGGGCGAGGATACGCTCTATGACCGGGTCGTCCGCCAGGTTGAGTATGACGACGGCCCTGTTCAGAGCTCCGGTCCTCTCGAACTCAGACCTGAAGTAGGCGAACTCCTCGTGCTTTATCCCCATGGCACAGAACACGATGGCGAACTCCTCCTCCTTCCC
>Ga0164311_10001505_pt1 | contig 11460 bp, 8 predicted proteins | sample GuaBasSedimGuay2_FD_121796 | JGI IMG/M metagenome (GOLD analysis project Ga0164311, IMG submission 121796) | Subseafloor sediment microbial communities from Guaymas Basin, Gulf of California, Mexico - Guay2, Core 4569-9, 9-12 cm | ecosystem: Environmental > Aquatic > Marine > Hydrothermal vents...
ACCCTCCTAGTTCCGTTATTGCATACTATCAGAGTTTCGCTGATCTTTATCTTGAGGTACTCTCCCTCCCTATACCAACCGGAAATTACGCTAGTTTCTGCGTAATGTGATTCTATTCTAACGTAGTGCTGAACCTCCCATACAGCATATATTGTCATATTACCCGCTACAGTCACCTGTATTACAGGGCTCGTGGCCCTTATGGAGCCCTCCCACCCCCTAAAGACCGCGCGTGTCAGATTATCTAAGTACACGGTGGTATTCATCACCCTTATTTCAGCAACACTACCCTTAGGATACCATCCTCCTCCCAGGACCATACCATAGGGTGAGAAAACGCTTATCCTGTAATATAGCAACATCCTATACGGTATAGACGATGGAAGGCTTATGAGCGAAGCCGGGGGAACGCTAAAGATACCACTTGCTAACCACTCGTAGACCTTAGCCAAGGCATAAGCATCAAGAGTTGAAGGGAAGATCTTCTTTGAGGGGAAGGAATATACCGGATACATGAGCTCCGGCAGACCCTCGCCAGTAGTGCTGCTACTTGCATGGTCTAATCCCAAGGCGTGGCCTATTTCATGCATTGCTACGTTAAAAACATCTAAGGGAGTTAGGTCTCCGCTAGCGGTGTGTATGTACAACGTAATGTTCACGGATATTATTTTACTGCCACTGTAAAGTATTCTCGTGGAACCTATTTTGCTCCCAGCCTGCGCAACGGCTGTCGTGAAGGAAACTACTATATCGCTTGCTCCAGCTGTCGTAGAGACCGTTACACTGAAGCTGAACTTCTTTAAATAGCTGTAACCATATGCGTTTGCAAACGCCTCTAGAGCCTCATCCCAGACCTTAAAAGCCTGTTTAACAGCCGTTATGTATTCATCGCCAACCCAGGCTTCGCGCACTATTGTTACGGAGAGAGCTACGTGGTCCCATGCAATACCTAACGTGCCTATAGAGGGAGAACTTAAGCTTCGCGTGAAGGATCCAGTACTGTCGGCCAACACTATAACTGAAACGTACGTCGAAGCGAGTAGGACGTTTATTAGAGACAGGGCTAAGAGAAGGCTTAGTGCCAAGCTTGAAATAGATCTACTTGTTCTGAGAGAGACGCTGATCACTTCTCTACATCCGCTCCGGTAAATATTTTAAAGTGGAAATATGTATGTTTTATCCTTTCTTCCTCTTTCTCCTAATGTAGAAAAACAATGAAACAATCGCTATTGTTAAAAGTATAGCAATTAAGATTATTCTCTCAACACCTACAATAATGGTTAAAGCTAGACCAGAGGGCTCATACATGTAATTTCCAGCCCAAGATATGCTCAGTTTCCATGCGCCTGGTAGTAACAGAGGACCTAAGTTCGCCTCAAAAGTTCCACCAGGACCCGTTTTTATGCTATATATGAACTCTCTTCCAAGAGGGTTTTGAAGGACTATCTCTATTTCCTCACCTTCGAGAGGAGGGTCAAGCTGCCCCCTTATTACTAGCGCATCTCCAAACTCTGCTGTTGAGGGGTACGAAACCGCAATTCGCGACTTTCTCTTGATTACCTCTATCTCTAACGGAGGAGTTAAAGCAGGAGAGTGCATACTATCCCCTATCCACACAACCTGAACTCTCCAAGTGCCGGTCTCGTTGAACATGACGGTAAGCGTGAAAGCCCCGTTACGCGTTATGCTTCTGAACACCCTTAGCCTTCCGCTTGGCGAGTAAAAGTAGAACGTGATCGCCTTGTTGCTAAGCGGAGGATGAAGGATTCCTGACACCTTAACTCTCTCTCCGATGTAACACTTCTTCGCTAGCTGCACTTCGATTTTTGAGGGAAATCTCTCGGGAAGCTCTTTCTCAATTTTATAGCTCAACTCGAAGTATGATCGAATCCGACCAACATAGGCGTAGAAGTAGCAGGCTGCTTCGAACTCCTTGCCGTCTATAATCACTGCTTCTGAGGGACATTGTAGTAAGCATATGTAAACTGGTTCAGGAGGAGCTCTGCCGAACTTAAATATTCCACTCTGAGGTTCTACGGGTATCCAACCTTGATCCGGCATGTAGATCTCAGCCCATGCATGAGCAGCACCTTCACCCGTCTTAACGACAGTTCCCACTATGGGTTCCAGCCTGAGCCCAAGCACTACGCGTGATGGAATTCCTATAGCCCTTCCCAGGGCTACGAAAAGTCTTGAGAAGTGTATGCATTTACCCCTCCTGTTTATCAGCGTCCATAGGGCGCCCAGCTTCTCGTCAACGTGTTTATCGTACTTTATGTAGTTATATGTGTAGTTCGCTATAGCCCTTGAGATTTGATATGGGTTATCGTAGCCTGCAGAGATTTGATCGGCAACCTTCCGAATTTCAGGGGCATCGGATTCAATGTATTTAGTGGGCTCTAGGCAGTGTTTAAGTCCTGCAACCCTGGCTTTAAACTCGCTGAGCGAAATATTAGGATCTGGGAAGAACTTAAAATGAATTCTGAGGAAATAGATTATCTTAAGCCTGAACTCTCCTCCTTTTGGAATCCTTATGTCCTTGTAGAACGCGTATCTATTTCCCCATTGATCGTTCTCTAGGGTCTCAGGATACCTACTAAATATGGGCTCTTGAAGCACTTCTTGATAAGGTCGTACGGATTTTATTAGCGGAACGTATAATTTCCTAAGTATTGCTGCGCTTGGGCCCTCGTTCTCAAAGATCAATGTTTGGTTTAACGATATCCTCAGCATTACCGGTGCTGCATCGATTATGAAGAAAGTTCCTTCCTCCTTTAAGGACTCCCCACTTACAAGTTCCCTTATCCTTAGGACAACCCTATATAGACCTTCGAGATCCACCCTACTAACAGGCTTCTTAAACCATACGGCGTACGCAGCTGAGCCGTAAGCTACCTTGGGACTAAGTCTTTGGACGCTACGCGCTACTAAGGCTCCTACAGGATCATAGATCTCTAAAGTCCACTCAAGGATAAACTTAAAAGATCTAGCTCTAGGGGACCTCACTTCCACCTCATTATATATGTAAACCGTCTCTCCAGGCCTAAATGTAGCATTCTTCCTGATGTTGTACCTCCCAGCATCCCATACTTGGTCGCATATTATTATCCCGATACTTCTCATAGTTAACGAAGATATGCCGACCCTCAGGTGAATAGGTTCCCCTGGAGGTATTTTAAGCAACGAAATTACAACTAGGGCTATTAGCATGAGGCTTACAGCTCGTCCTGTAGTCTTCACCACCTGCCTCCTCATAGACTTCCTTAAATGAAATGTTACTATATAATATTTTAATAGCGTTTCCTAAACGAGGTGACTAAATGGAATACGTTCTGCGCTTTAGAGAACCCCATGAAGTGGGTTTTGATGAGGAAAAGTTGAGGAGGTTAGACGCCTTTCTCCTTAAAGCCATATGCGAGAAACACTTTCCTGGAGCTACATTACTCATCGCCCGAAGAGGAGGAATAGTGTACTATAAGGCATTCGGTCACAGCGTTACGAACCCTTTAGAGATAGAGATGCGCAGGGACGCCATTTTTGATGTCGCCTCACTAACGAAAGTTGTTGTAACGACAACGCTCATAATGCAGCTTGTGGAAAGAGGATGCATTTCTCTCTCTGATCCATTAGCGGAATACTTGCCTGAGTTTAGAGGCCATGGAAGGGAAGATGTGAGGATATTCCACCTACTGACCCATACTTCCGGGCTTCCCTCATGGGCTCCCCTCTACCTCACTTGTAAGTCTCCTGAGGAGGTCTACGATTACGTCCTTAAATCAGTAAAGCTCCAATATCCTCCAGGAAAAAGAATAGTCTACAGCGATTTAGGGTACATCCTCCTCGGATACTTAATTGAAAGGGTCCTTGAAGAAAAGCTCGATAAAGTAGCTAGCGACATGATTTTTAAGCCTCTAGGCATGCGCCACACAATGTATAACCCTCCGCCAGAGCTAAGGGAGCGTATTGCCGCAACTGAATACTGCAAGTTCCGCAAAAGAGTTATTTGGGGAGAGGTGCACGACGAAAATGCCTATGCTATGGGTGGAGTTTCGGGACATGCAGGACTTTTCACAACAGCGTATGATTTGGCGCGTTTCGCTCAAATGATGCTTAATGAGGGTGTGCTTGAAGGCACCAGAATACTGAGTCCGATAAGTGTTAGGACTATTACTCAGGAAAAGGTCTTCGATGGAGAAGAGAGGAGGGCTTTAGGATGGACTATGCGCATTCCTGGTCACTATTGTTCAGGCGGAGATCTCATATCCGAGAAAGCTTACGGACATACAGGTTTTACGGGAGTTTCCATGTGGATTGATCCCCCGCTGGAACTTTTTGTGATATTCCTGACAAATTGCGTTCACTATGGTAGGGAGAATAAGGCTATTTTGAAGGATAGGCCTAGACTACATAACATGATTATTGCGTCAGTAGTCGAGTGACCAGTTCACAGTTCACTAGTAGTACCACGTGTTAAGGAACTTGTGCTCCAATAGATAACGCTTACTCAAAAAGCTCTTACAAGCGTTTCTAAGAATACACTTGCCGCATTTAGGGTTCTCTGGCGTACATACTGTTCGTCCATGATTCCAGAGAAAGTCGTCGAGCAACGTCGGCTTCGCATTTAAAGCGTCTGAAATGCATTTATAAGCCCTCCTGATGGTCAGTCTTACGATTACATCCTCCTCCATTGTAGCCTCCCTCTTCCACTTGAAAAGCTCTTCCTCTTCCGGATGTAGTTTAACTACACCCGTTCTAACCGCTATTCTAACTAAGTGATTGTCCACTGGAACTTGGAGGTTCTCACAATCCCTAGGCTCAAATATTCCCCTCCTCTCGAGGAACTTTACTAGAAGAAAAGGCTTCTTTTCTACGGGATCCTCATAAGCTCTGAAGACCTTAAGTCTCTCAACAAAACCTCCTTTGGGAGGATTATATAGCTTGTACTCGCTCGCCTTAATGACATTCAAAACACAGCCTTCATAGAGTTTCAGCAACTTGTAGCCTGCATCCCTTAACAGGAAGGCCCTGATTTCAGGATCCCAGATCCTCGCCTCCCCTATCTCAAGCCATTCCTTTAGCTCCTTTACGCTTATTTTCGACATCCTCTCCGGGCTGAAGAGGTCTGGGTCCTCTCGAAATTTCCTCATTGAGAGTAGGTAAAGTAGGCTTGCTCCAAAGGCTTTCCTGCCGTTGACCACAGCCTCATATTTAAATCCCCTAATTCGAGTACGGTGGTCTATAGCTACTGTAAAGAAGAAAAATCTCGCAACGCTCTCTGGATCCTCTCCCCTTGAAGGATAGAATACTCCGTCAGCAAAATCTTCTACGCATGCACTGACTATATCAGCGCTTTTTAAAACTTGGGCAAACCTCCTACAGCTGTCATAGTCGATCAACAATGATCGACACCTCTAGGAACATTACGAATGCCCTACTTGCCCTTCTCCAGAGGCTTTCTTTCACGGGTAGATAGCATCTTTAAGAGTTCATATAGGGGTTCCCTAAATGTTGCAACGCATAGTATTACTATCGTTAACCCTATCCCTATGCCTACTCCCCAGGCTATGGCCGAGAAAAGGGATGCTAACGGTGAGAGGTCAACTCCCATTTGGGATAAAGCAGCTAGAAAAACCATTCCTAGAAGCGTTACGTGCGCAGCGCTTAGAGCTAACTTCATAAAAGGAGTTTCCTCTCCCACTATCTTCTCAGCTAGCTCAATAGTCTTCTCAACAATAAACACTCCAACTACGAGAACTGCTGTGCCTGAAATGAGCTGCCCGACGAGGATTATCAGGCTCTGAGCCGTTTGAATAGCCTCAGGAAAGCCTATAACCTTTATAGCAACACCTATCGAGAAGAGGTATACTGCTATTCTAGTCACCAAGTCCAGCAGGCGCGATAAAGAGTACCCAGCTTCTTTAAGTCTCTTACCCACAGGAGTTTCAGATATCGCTTCGTCGATCTTACCTACTCTCAGTATGAAGTACACCACCTTCCCTAGAACCCTTCCTAAGATCCACCCTATGACTATCACGAGAGTCGCAGCCAGCATTCTTGGAAGTACGTAGGCTAGAATCGCGATGTATTCCTCAATAAGCCTCTGCAATTCTAGGAGTATTAGGGAAATTATATCTGGCATACTTTTACCTCATAAATAGTCTCAAGACTATGATATAAACACTAATGAGCATTGCCAGTAAAATGGTTGTAGCTATGAGGGAATATATCACTTTGAGAGTATAGACGGCCTCTACATAGACGTTAGCAACTATACCCCTGCCTACAACTAGGAGAGGATAGAGGTGGGCTAGGAACTTCAGCTCCTCGTAGGTTACTCCTCTCTCAGAGGCATATTTGTATAGAACTATAGCCGCCAATACCCTGCATATAGCCGAGATGTAGAAAACCGCTACCCCTAACTCTTGATAGAGAAACGATCCGAGGATGGAAGCCACCGATGAAGCTATGGCAGGTATGGAGTTGTACATTGCTATGTATACGTGTCTAAGAGTTGCGCTATAGGATATGGCGTAGTTAAAGGATGCCAGTCCAAATCCGGTCCAAGCAAAGGAGGAGTAAACCTGCAGTACAAGTTGGCCCTCAAGGTTAGGAAGGAGCGGGAAGAGTACGGGAACCGCTATTATACCTAGACCAGATAACAAGAACACTCTCCTAGGACCGAATCTATCGTAAATCCTCCCCCAAGGGAAGTTTGCAGCTATTCTTGTAACGCTACCAACGAGGTTCAGGGTTGTGAACCAAGTCTCATCAGCATTAAATGCAACAAACATGTGATAAACCCATACCGCGCTTACGAGATTCACGGAGGAATTCCAAAAGGACATCGCTAGGGTATCCTTCAGAACCTCCCGATCCTTAATAATGTCCAGAAACGTCCGTAAACTTATGCCGACTCCTTTTGGCCGTACTGGATCTCCATAGAGGTAAAGCAATGGGGTAGATGCGAGCATGAAGGCTGTTCCAATACTGAAGGCGTAAATGTACCCAGTGGGGTAGGAGTAGGTATCATAGATGAACTTTGCGAAAGCCAAGCTAATTATGCTCACAATCCCTAGTATGGAATTCCTCAAGGCAAAAAGCCTCCCTCTCAGTGAGAGCTCGGATAGATCCGCCATAATGTCCGTCCATGCAAGTCCCGCAACTGTTCCAAAGACCCTTAAAAGTATAAGTAGAGCAATGACAGTCCAGACGTCACCCCAAAGCCCTAGAATTACGAGTAGGACTAGGATCCATATAGCTCTGTTTAATGCAGAGAATATGGTCATCAATTCAAGTCTCCTCTCCCTAAACCTATCTAGCAGTAATGCGGAGGCTACTTGTAGAGGAGGAGTTGAGGCCGTAGCTATTGCAATATAAATCCCCAGCAGGCTAGCATCCGCTCCAAGCCTTATGAGAAGAGGCGTGACCATAGGACCTATAAAAGAGGAACCTAGAGCTGTCAACCCACCCTCTATAAGGCTTATTTTAAAGCCTCGTGGTGCATCCTTGATGACCTTGAACTCCCTAAACATTGAAATCAAAGCATATTCAATTAAGCTCCTTTATTAAAGCTTATAGTGAAAACTTGAGGCATGCACGAAATCTAAATACTGAGCCCGCTTAGAGTACCGGAAAACCTCTCGATTAGCTTGACGATGTCCCTAAATCGAGTAAAAGTGTTCTTCTTCTCTTCTAACACATCGCTCAGCTCCTCTAGAAAAACCTATTGAAGTCCGCTTCCTCAACTAAGGCTGTAGGCTTGGCCTTAAGGCTTGGAAAACACTCCCTTAATGGAAGGAGCTGTAAAACTGTCTTCAGGAGACTAACTCTCTCTCCTTCGCTCTCTCCAATAAGTTACCCAGAGTAATCTTTATATATGCGCCTGTTTCCTAAACGCGCTACCCAGGGTGTAGGTGGTATGATCCATTCTAGAAAAGAAGGACTACGGTAAGGGCTTTAGAAGAACTCTGGAATTCTTCAGCGCGTTCTCTCTTGGCTTCGGTTCAATGATCGGTTCTGAGATCTACATCTCCCTTAGAGAAGCAACAGAAGCGGATCCCTTCTCTCTCGTAGCATGGGTGGCTATAGGACTTCTAATGACGCCCATAGCGGCAAGCCTGGACAAGAAAAACAGGCGGATAGGATTCTTAGTTGTAAACGCACCTGTGGAGTTAGAGTTCAGCTAGAAGCTTAGAATATTCAAGGACTTGGAGGAAGAAGATCTTAGAAGAGCACTTGAAATTAACGTTGGCCGAAGGTCTACATTAAAGCCTAACCTCTAACCTCCTCGCCTATCCGAAACCTGCCCTGACTCAATAAATACACGATCGCTCGAAAAATTTTTAGTTAACCTGCAATTTCAGAAACGATATGGAACCCTTAAAACTCTTGTATCTGCAGCAAGAGGACGTTATAGCTGCAGGAGTACTAGATATGAAGAAGGCCGTAGAGGATGTTGAGCTTGTCTTGAAGATGTATGCTAGAAACGAGGTTTACATGCCCCTTAAAACCCTACTGGACTTCTACGATAACGGTGAATATAGGGGACATATAGTCTCCATGCCCGTTTACGTTGGGGGAGACGTAGATATAGCGTGTATAAAGTGGGCTGCCGGCTACCCTAGAAACCCCGCTAAATACGGTCTTCCACTGGGCATAGACATAATCATCTTGAGCGATCCTCACAACGGTAGGCCGCTCGCAATAATGGATGGAACGCTGATAACTGCTGCCAGGACCGCGGCTCTTGCAGGAATTGCAGTAAAATACCTTAAGCCCTCAAACACTAGGACCATAGGGCTGATAGGGGCTGGAGTAATAGGCAGAACACTTCTCGAAACCCTTCCAATAGTTGTAGAAGGTGCTGAAATCCTGCTCTTCGACACTAAGTACAATAAAGCGGTGGAGGCTGCTACTGAATCATCCTTCAAGCATAAGATAAGGGTTGTAAAGAGCTTTGAAGAGGCTGTGAATGAGAGCGATGTAGTGATTACAGCGACGTCAGCAGAGAAGCCTTTCTTTAAAGCATCGCATATAGGAAAAGCCGGGCTCTACGTTCAAGTTGGCATATGCGAATTCGAAGAGGAAGCCATATTGAAGGCGAGTAAAATCGTCGTCGATAACTGGGAGCAAATAAAGAGATATGAAAGGACCGCTTTAGGCAAGCTGTATTCAAAGAAGGTCATTAATGATGGCGATGCAATCGAGATAGCAGACGTGGTCTCTGGAAGGAAGAAGGGAAGGGAGAGTGGCGACGAAATAATATTCTTCGACACGTTTGGCATGGCATGCGAGGACGCCATAGTAGCTTATAGAATTTACAAAACCGCTTTAGAAAAGGGTATAGGCAGAGAGCTATGCCTATGGAATAAACCTCTCTGGAAATGAGCTTCTCCTAGAAGAAAAGAGTATAAGCTTATATACTACTAGCTTATGCCGAACTTGATATCCATGACGAAGATAGCCGTTATAGGGTTCGACGCACCGATACCAAAAACTATATGGAAACTCATTCAAGAAGGGGCTTTACCGAACCTAAAGCGTTTAGTTGAGAATGGAGTTTGGGCTGAGAACTGCATGGTACCCCACCCAACTATAACTCCCCCTAACTGGACCACTTTGGCAACTGGAGCTTATCCAGGAACCCACGGTATAACATGCTTTCACTTACCTAAGAAGGGCGAGCGTCCGGGAACTCCCGAGATATGCTATCAAGCATTTCATTCAGGGGACATAAAGGCTGAGTTCATATGGGAGGCTGCTGAAAAAGTCGGCAAGAAAGCGATAATCCTCAACTACCCCACTACTTGGCCTCCGAGGTTGAAGAATGGTATTCAAGTAGCGGGATTCGGCCTTCACGTTACAAGCTGGCGTATGACGAGGGAAGGAGAGCCCTTGCCAGCATGGCGCTGGCTCATAAACTTAGCGGATCATCAGTGCGTTACCACTGAGGACCTACCTCTAGCGGACAGAATCGATCCAAAACCCTGTAAGGGGTGGAAGCTATTTCCGGATGGAAGCGTGTTGGAAGCTGAGGTTGAAGTAGGAAAGTACAACACCCTACATAGAGTCAGACCAGTTAAGCTTCACTTGGCAATCAATCCGAAAGAGAAGGTAGTCTCAGGATTCTTGAGAAAAACTGATGAGAAGCCCGTGTTCACTGTTAGTTTGGGTGAATGGAGTGAGAGAGCCGTACTCGAGTTTGAAACTGATCAGGGGCTTCGACGAGCATACTTTAAAGTGAAGCTACTCGAACTATCGGATGACGGTAAGAGGATAAAGCTGTACTTTACAACGTTCTGCTCCCTAGAAGGAGCCACATACCCCCCAGAGATAGCGAAGGAGCTTGAGGAGAAGGTAACTAAAGGTCTCCCACTAAGAGCGATGGAAGATGCAGTAACCTTAGGCTGGATTGATTACGAAACTTACTTTGACCTAATCGATATGGAGAACGAATGGCTTGCCGAAGCGGCATACTACCTACTGACAACAAAGGAGTGGGACATATTCTACATGCACGCGCATGCACCAGATCACACCTATCACCTGATGCTCAACAAGCTTGACCACGATCCAGATCCAGACCTGCGTAGGAAATTGGCTGAGCTCGAGAAGCGAATGTACATATCCCTCGATAAGATGGTCGGCAGGATCCTAGAAGCAGCAGGAGAGGATACAGTAGTAGCGATAGCATCGGATCACGGAGCTTGTCCAACCGAGCCCGATTTCAAGTGGTTTAGAATAAATGAAATACTTGAGCAAGCTGGGCTACTCAAGTTCAAGGACGAGGAGAAACGAATTATAGACTGGTCTCAGACAAAGGCATTTGAGGACAGGTCCTGCTACATATGGATAAACTTGAAGAGTCGCTTCCCTGACGGTACAGTTGAGGACGAAGACTACGATAAGGTCTGCTGGGAGGTAATCAATGCGCTACACAGTTATCGTGATCCCAAGACTGGTAAGTGCCCCTTCGCGTTCATCCTTCGAAGAGAAGAAGCGAAGATGTTGGGACTCAGAGGCGACCTGATAGGAGATATAGTTTTCGGCCTGTATCCTGAAGCTCCTGGCGAGCACGGGAGACAAATAACATCTGGTGAATACTCCATAGGATCAATGAAGGGTCTGCTAATCCTAAGCGGACCGGGCATAAAGAAAGGTGTAGTCTTGGAACGCGTGGTAAATATAGCGGACGTAGTTCCCACGCTGTGCTACGTGGCTGATCTACCCGTTCCCAACGACTGTGAGGGCGCAATCATATACCAAGTCTTAGAGGATAAGGATAAACACCTGAACGAGATTAGGTCGTTGAAAGAGAAGTACCGCAAGTTAGAGGAAACTCTTCGAGTAATGCGATCGCTAACGCACACTTACTAAACTGATCAATTTTTTGACTATAGTTTTCCTTTAAACTTCTTCTGTACTCCTAACACTCCATTCTCAAATATAGGCAAATGTGAA
>Ga0164311_10001507_pt1 | contig 11460 bp, 16 predicted proteins | sample GuaBasSedimGuay2_FD_121796 | JGI IMG/M metagenome (GOLD analysis project Ga0164311, IMG submission 121796) | Subseafloor sediment microbial communities from Guaymas Basin, Gulf of California, Mexico - Guay2, Core 4569-9, 9-12 cm | ecosystem: Environmental > Aquatic > Marine > Hydrothermal vents...
AACGCTCAATGTCTTGTATGTCTGATTCTGCTCGTTGTAATGAACCAAATCTACCAGTTTTTCCCATTGCTGTTTCTGTTGCTGTTGTTTCTGTTGCTGATTTAAAGGACCCTGATTATACTTAACTAATGTATCATTCATTCTACCACCTCTAAACCTAATTTATTCCAAAATTCCTTCTCTGCTGCTTTCCTGATTATTTCTGCATATTCCTTTTCCTTTGCTTCCAGTAATTGTCTTGTTAGCCATATATCAACTTCCTCTATCATTTTCCCTCACCTTTTTCGGCAATTGTCGTATTATATAAGTGATTAATTCCTTCAACAACAACCCTATTCCTGCTTAATCCCAACTTGTTGCACATCTCTTGAAGTTTTGTTGCAGTTTCCATATCCATTTGAACAACCATTCTGTATATGTATTTTATGCTTTGCATTCTACATCACCTTTTATAAAAGTGAATTTCCCTAACTCTTCATTAACTTTAGAGTTAGTTCCTAAATTCGGTGTGTCTCTCATATATATATATGTATTTAAAGTATTTATAGTTTTCGGTTCTGTATTATATATATCATACTTTATACGACATTTGCCGAACCGATGAATCTCTGCATTTCTTCAGATAATGATTACACCGAAGCAGGTTCTGCCCCTTATTTCCAGGGGCAGGTTCTGCCGATATTTAAAATTCACTCCGATTTTTATATGTTAAAAAAACGCAAAAAATTCATAAAATCACACCCTAGGCTTTAGTACTGGCCTTGTAGCTGTCATAGTGGTTGGCGCAGTAACTGGAGTTTTAGAAAGAACACTAACAACATCTATCCTTAATCTGATGACTTTGTCCCCGTATGGAATTTCAACTTCTGCCATAATTACAAATAAACAATATAAATTATGGTGGATTATGAAATTGACATGAGTAATGTTACATACACAACAGAAAACTACGATATTTGCGTCTGGGGACAACTTCCTCACAGGCTTCACATACCAACATCAGATATATTAGGTTGCAGCGGAGCAGATCCAGACAACGACCCATTAACAGCAGTTCAGGAAGTAGTTAGCGAATTTCCTCCAGATTCAAGGATAGACAAAGTAGAAATAAGAGAAATGCCTGAGAGATGGAAAGATTACGAATTTCCAGTATATCCCCGCACAATATCAAGAGGACCATATGAATTTACTGTTGAAAACGAAGAACAGGAAGCATTAATTAAAAAATTCCTTGGAATAGATCCGCCGGGTCCAAGCATTGACGAGCATTTGGCAACTTTAGATGAAGAAGAATTAAAAGAGTGGAGGAATTACTGGAAGGGAGAGTTTTCTTCTGCTGGAATGGGTGAAGCTGTGTCATTTGTTGATGAGAAATACAACGAATACGCAAAAGAAGAAAAACCAAAAATCTACGGATATGTTAAAGATCAAGACGGAAATCCGATTGAAGGGGCAAAGGTTTCATCAGGAGGAATAAATCCAACATACACAAATTCAGGAGGATATTACGAATATTCAACAGAACCGGCAGTTTCTATAAAAATAGATGTAGAAAAGGAAGGATATAACTCAGTATCTGAATGGGTAAATGTAGGAACTGAAAATGTAAGAAAAGATTTTGTGCTGACAAAAGAAGTAGAAGCAAAGCACAACAGAATTTACGGAATTGTCAAAGACAAAACACTAGGAACTCCAATATCCTTAGCGGCAGTAACATTTGGAGGAAAAACCGCTTATACGGGAAATAATGGAAAATACGAGATAAAAGATGTATTTTATTCAGGGCAAATTGTTTGTTCGGCAACGGGATACAATGCAGCAACAAAATATATAGAAGCTCCATCAGAAGGGGATTTAGAAGTTAATTTTGAATTGGAAAGAACAGAAGCTCCGCAAATAGACATTTCGCCGATAGCTCCGCCTCTGCAAGGAATGGATAAAGAATTATCAGCAGCAAACGAAATAGCAAAACAGCAATTGGACGCAGCAAAAACGCAAGGGGAAATACCGGAACCGGCAATAGAAACAGCATTAAGGCAGGTTGGATTAGATGATTGGGCGGATAAATACCACGAAATTTACGAATGGCTTAATGATAATTTCGGAATTGAAGTTCCAGACCCACATGACCCAACAAAGAAAAGAAAAGTTATTATTTTAACAGCAGGATTTGCGGGAGGTTTGGGAGGTTTAGCAAGCAAGTTAGGTTTAAACACAGCAAAAGGAGCATTAACGAGAGCAGGAGGAGCAATTGCAGCAACAATAGGAGGATTGAAAGCAAGCAGCATATTAAAAGGAATTACGGGAATTGTTGGAACGGTAGTATTTGCAGAGTTTATATGCGAGGAAGCAGTCCAGGCAGCAAGTATGGGTATTTATACGGCTACGCAAACGAGAGACCCGGAAGTTGTCAGGCAAGCATTGGAAAATTACAAGAATATTTTAGATGCAACAAAACAGATCCATGATACTGTGAAATATATTGATCCAATAGGAAGCACATTTGAGGCGTTTTTCACAGCAGCAGAGAACAATATAACGAATTATGAGAAATTAATTGAAAGATTAGAAGATAAAGAAAAATATAAGAAAGAATTAAGCAAAACAGACATATTAAAAGCATACAAAGAAGAACTAATTGACGAAGACACAGCAAAGAACAAATTAAGAGCATTGAATTACACAGATGAAGATATTGAACTAATGCTTAATATGTCGGCAAAAGAGAAGTTAGGAAAATTAAGAGTAACGAGCAAACCAACGCACGCACAGATAATTATAAATGACAACCCAGTAGATTTGCTTACCTCTGAAACAATAGAACTTCCTCCAGGGACCTATGCAGTAACGGTTAGTTTGGAAGGATACAAAATCCCAGATGCAAAGGAAGTAACAATTGAAGAAGAAGGAAGGGCTGAAGTGCATTTTGATTTGGAAAGAATGAAGATAGGATATTTAAGTTTAAGATCAAGACCATCGCAAGCAGCAATTTACATAAACGGAGTTGATACTAAATTATTGACGCCTCAGAAATTTGAACTTGAAGAAGGAACTTACACAATAACTTTAAAATACAATGGCTACGAAGACAGAGAAATTGAAGTTGAAATAAAGGAAAATGAAACGGTTGAGAGATTTGTGAGATTAGTGAGAAAAACATGACGCCACGAGGCAAACTTGCCTATTATTTCCATAGGCAAGGCAAACTCGTGGCTCTTTTTACCCATTATCAAGAAAAAAGAGAGGGATTCGGCAATTAACGAAAATAATAAATACTTGTTAATACTATATTATGGGAGTCTTAGAACGACTTGGGGAAATAGCAGGAAAGTATGCACAAAATGCAGTGAATGCAGCTCCTGAGTGGGCAAGAAATGCAGCTCAGGCAGCTGAGAAATGGGACAGAAATTCTAAATCAGCAGATGCAGAAAGAAATTATCAAGTAGGAGTAGAAATGGCAGCAAGAAACCAATTGAGATTAAAAGGGCTTCAAAGAGTTTCTGCGGCAGATTTCAGTTCAGCAGTAAGCGGAGCGCAAGATGTTTACGCTTACAAAGTTTCAGGAGCAGGTGGTAAATGGCAATCAAGATTTGAACCATACGCAAGCGAATTAGACAGAATTGTTCCTTCATTACCTGCAAAGACACCGGGACAACCAAGAGAAAATGTTATGAATAGAGTTGTTCCAATTGCAGAAGCACTTCACGCCAAGAAAGTTGGCGGAGCAGTTGGCAGAGTATTGGGTCCTTCTTCAACACCAGCAGGAACAAGATACCCATTTAGAAGGTGATGAAACATGGCAGACAAAGTATATTATGATGTGGTAGCGACAGGAACAAGCAATACAACTCACAGCTTTTTTACTCACACAGAGAAATCTAACGGAGTAACCGTAACAAACTTAACAGAAGCCAACAAACTGGATAAGGACTTTGTATTGAAAAGATTGGAGCTTATTCCAGCTTCAGATATAACAGCAGCAGATGCTTTGAAACTATTTGAAAAAGCAATGATAGAAATAAAACTTGACAACCAGAGACTTTTCATAGCACCAGCTCCTCTTGCCTTAACTGATGCATATGTAGCATTTGGCTCTAACGGTGGATTAACTTCAAGCCAAACAGACCAGACAGGAGCACACGCAACAATGAACGGTTATACATTTGAGGAACCTTTGAACATTCCGGCAAACACAAAATTGGAAGTTGATTTAATAACAGCTTCAGCAATGTCAGCAGACACAAATTTAACAATGTGCTTAATTGGTTCTTCCGCTTAAATCCTTTTTTCTTTTATTTCTTCTTTTATATAAAAATAATATAGATTATGGTCTTCGCAGTTAAATGTGGGAGCAAGTCTCTCTCCGCAAATGGTTCAGGAACGATACCGATAGACATATCAGCAGGAAGGACTTTTATAATCAAGAGAATAACTTTTAACTCAACAGGAGCATTCAGCATTACCGAGATAAAAGACACAGCAGCAAACTACAATTATGTGAGCGGAACTTTAAAATCTACATGCTTGAAAAACAAAGCTAATGCTCAGGTGTTTGAAGTAGATCCTCCAATAGAAATAACAGGGGATTCTGATTTGGTCTTTAACATAACGGACACTTCAGGAAGTTCAAACACCGTAGATATTGCCTGCTGGGGAGATGAGACTGGCAGATAAATATAAAGAAGTATTATTATGGTAGAATACAAAAAATATCAAGAGTTAACTTTTGATTTGGGAACGGCAAGAACAGATGAAGAATTGGATATTTCAGGGGATTTTATTTTAGTTGAATCATTAGATGGTGATGCTTCTATAAAATTAGACAATCCGGGACACGATTCAATAGATTTAACCAAAATCAAGCAAATAAAGACATCGCCAGAGAAATTTGAGAAGATTTATGTAACTAACACAGCACAATCAGGAAAAACACTGAAATTAATTGTTGGAGGAGCAGCAAGTTTTACTGCTGTTAGTTCAGAGTCGGTTGGATTGTATTTTGATGATGAGTATTACGATTGCGCAAAAGTTATAGCAGGTTCGGAATATAAGGATTTTGTTGTGATGGATTCTGTTTCAGTAGATGCGGGTGCAGTTGTAACTCATACAGGAATAGACATAAGCAAATTGAGAACGGTTACTATGCTTATTTCAACAACAGGGAATTGCGCAGTTTATATTCAGTTTTCAGATGATAACTCAAACTGGTATGACTTGTGCGATGCAGCAGGAACTCCTTACGAATACACGGTCAATAATGTGAAAAAGGCAATAGGAATTAACGATTTTGCTCATTACATGAGAATTGTAGTTAAAAACAACGATTCAAGTTCTGTTACCGTTAAATGCATTGTTGAAGGACAGATATGAAATATGCAATTCAAGTATTGATGAGGTTTGATAAAAAAGACGAGAGAGATAAGATTGCTTCTTTATTGGTAGAAAATCTGAAAAAGAGATTTGAAAAAGACGATGCATATGTCCAATTGCACAAGTGCTTCCACGATGAGAAAGAAAACAAGCCCTGCGAAGTTGAGAAATTATACAAAGCAACATGACCATGAAAATAATGAGATTCTCGCAAAGAGGATTGGTTGGACACTGGAGATTTAACGAGGGGACGGGCTCAACAGCATACGATTCTTCGCCTTTCGGGAACAACGGGACAATTCACGGAGCAAGTTGGGTTAGAGGAAAATTCGGATATGCTTTGAAGTTTGATGGAAGTGATGATTACATAATAATTGCTGATTTCAATAACAATATTGGTGATAAAATAACAATAGAAGCGTGGGTGAAGCGTGAAACCTCCAGTGACAGATATGCTATTTGGGATGACTGGAAATATCTTACAAACAAAAGAGCAGTATTTTTTAGAATAAACACAGACGGAACACTTAAATTTTTTGTTTCTTCTAATGGAACATCGGAGGATTCTTCTCAAACAACTGACACAATAGATACAAATTGGCATCATGTTGCTGTAACATTTAATGCTGGCAATGTAAAATTTTACATAGATGGCTCAGAGAGCTTATCAGACACACTCTCACAGACTTCAATATTTAACAGCAACCAAGCCAAGCATATAGGGTTGTATTATGAAGCTTCTGAATACTTTAAAGGCACCATAGACGAAGTCCGCATCTACAACAGACCTTTGAGTGCGGAAGAAATAAAAATACACTATGCTTTTACTAAATATATAAAACCACACTTTATAATTATGAGGAGGAAACTATGATAGAGAAAAGAGATGTCTGGTTTATAATCGGGTTCTTGTTAGTGGTAATTGGGCTTTTGATGATGATTTCAATAGTTAAAGCAGCGCCAACATATTCAAATGTTGGGCAGAATTTGACTTATGTGGGACAGGGAGATTATATTGAGTTAAGGGCATACTGGACGCCAACAGCAGATGAATCTCTGGATACTGCAATATTGTATATAAATCTATCGGGAAGTTATGACGATGTAGAATGGTTAGATTTATCCGGAAATGTGAATGAAAGCAAATGGAGCAATTTCAGTTATCAGACGGAATTATGCGGACATAAATTAAACTGGTATATCTGGGCAAATGACACATCGGGAACGAACAACACAACATCAATAAACTCTTTTTATGTAATTCCTTATATAAACTACACGAGCAATTCCTCTGTAATTGGATATGACGCAATAGATTGGTGTCCAAGCAAGCACAATGCATCAATAGTTCCATCTGCAAATGCAAACTGCAATATAACCGTATTAATGCCATTTTTTGAGAGGAATGCAACATTTAAGGAATGCAGTTACAAAGTAACGGATGCAACGATTGGAAGATTAAAAATAACGAATACATCTAATTACTGCAATGTATCTATAATTGGATACAGCAGTGTAAGCGGAATTGCTTTTTATGTTGAGGAAGACACGGGAACGAGCGGTTATCCGCCATCTAATTTGCCATCAGCAATAGCAGCAGCAGGATTGGTTATTATTGTGATTTACACGATAACGACAAGAAAGAGAAGTTAAATATATATAAAGAAGTGATTAATTATGCCAGAAGAACCTGAGAGTTGGATTAAAAAGGTCTTCGGAGGAATAAGAAGGTGTGTGTTGTTTCTTTTGACAATACTAGTACTAATAGCAGTGGTCTTTTGTATGCCAATTCCAGATCAGGTATGGAATATAATCATGATGGTTTATGCCTTCTACTTCGGAAGCAAAGGAACCGAATATGTTAAAGACATAAAGGAAATGGCAGAAAGAAGCAGGAAGATAGAAGAAGAAAAAGAGAAAATAAAGAAAGAAAAAGACGAATGCGAGGAAGAAAAGATTAGAATCGTGAAGGTGAAGGAGTAATATGGACGGATTATCAACTGCGGCAATAATGGGTGGATTCATAGCAACATGGGTTCAGTTAATAGCATTAAATTACAAGATAGGAAAGTTAGAAGCAAAGATTGAAAGATTAAACGGAAATAAAAAGAAATAATTATGTTCGGAGACCCCGAAGACGAGGAATAAATCATGACCAGAAGAAGGGAAGAAAAAAAATTAGTAGAGGAATTTATCAAGAAATCAGACATTAAGGGAAAATACGAGGTTGAGAAGCCGATACCGAAAACGAGAGTATTATCAGATGACAAGGTTGTGGTGAATACTTTAAGCGGAATTTTCAGTTTGAGGGCGGATATTTTCATTTCTAAAGACGATGGAAATTATGTAATTGTTGAGGCAAAAACGAGAATGAACCCAAGCCAATTGGGGCAATTATTGTGTTACAGGGATTTGTTTGCGGAAATGTATAATCTAGATCCAGAAAAGATTGAGATGATTGCATTATGCAGGCATGTAGAAGATAGTTTAATAAAAATATTTGAAAAATACAATGTGAAAATAATTCAGCTTAATTGAACGGTGTTCATATAAATATTCTTTTAAAAATTAAAAAATCAAATTATTCCTTTTTCTTCTTGAGTTTCTTCTCTCTTTCTGCCAATTGTTTTTCTCTTAAATCCAATCTTACTGCTTCTTGCTCAATTATCTTTCTCTGTTCCTGAATTAAAGCGAGTTGGTTGTTTAATTCCTGCATTGCTTTCTGCATGCTCATAAATTGAGTGTTGTAGTTCTGAATCATGTCATTTAATTGCTGTGAGAAATCTTGTTGAATTTTAACATTATCTACAATTGCCTTTTTTGCTATTTCTGAAAGTTCTCTCATGTGGTCTATTTCCTGTTCCTGTTTTCCTAATTCCATTGCTTTTTTTACTGCTCCTGCTCTTTTTAGGTTTACTCCTCCTGTTTCCAAGTCCCAAGCCATTAATTGTTGCATTCTGTCTGTTGTTGGTATTTCCATACTTGCACACATATCGCACCATGCATCAAACAAATCCTTGTCCCTTCGCTTTGCTACCCCTAACAAACTGCCCAATTTCAGAAAAATTGAATTCTTTTTATGCATAATTATAAATAATCTTATATAAAGGTAAATATAGGTAAATAAGCATAAATAACACTACGACAATTGACGAAGTTAGATTAGCCCCCCATAGAGAGTTTTGAAAAAAAAGAAAAAGAAAAGAAGACCTTTCTTTCCAGATAATGATCGCGCCTTCACCGATTACATAGAGAGGCGCGGGGCGAGGCGAAGCCGAAGGCTTCGCCGAGCCCTTTGGAAGCGGTAGCTCCCGTTCTGTTTATCATGAAAGCAGTTGCTTCCGTTTCGTTTATCGTGAAAGCGGTAGCTTCCGTTCTGTTTATCGTGAAAGCGTCAGCTTCCGTTCTGTTTATCATGAAAGCAGTTGCTTCCGTTTAGTGTCTTGGAAGCGGTAGCTCCCGTTAAGTATTTTGGAAGCAGTTGCTCCCGTTTGGTTTGGCGAACCTGAGCAAAGGAGTGGAACCGAACAGGTTCCACTCCGACGAAGGTTCGCCCTTTATTGAAGCGGTAGCTCATGTTGAGTTTTAGCGAACCTTGATTTCGGAGCGGAGCGTAGCGGAGCGTGTGGAATCGGACAGATTCCACCCGAAATCACAGGTTCGCTCTTAATCCATAACCCTTGTTTCCTATGGAACATTATGACTATGCATTACGGAAGCACTACGGAATCATTACGGAGGGCATGGGGAATCTTGTTTGGAAGCGGAAGCTCCCGTTGGGTTTGCACTCGGGATACATAGAAGAGCCCCTCACGGGTTACGAGGGGGGGTCTTTTTTTCTAACATACAACAGGATTCATTAAGGATTCACTACCGATAGCAGAGGCCATAATATTGGCATTCTGAGCGGTATTCTTGAAATAACTTCTTAAGGTGATCTTTGATAAGAGGTATTTCTTTCTCGTTATATCCTCTTGTCTCTACTGCGCAATAAGCATACTTTTCCATTTCTTCTATTTCCCAATACTTGTGGGGGAACCCGAAGATTCTCGTGGCTTCGCCAAAGATTCCATATGCTACTTTCAAAGCTAAAGTATCTAAGTATTCTTGTTTCATAATTAAGTTGGTGTTTTTATTAAGTATGATTTAGTGGGTATTAGTGGTATTTTCTGGGAAAATACTATATTTTTTGGTGTGTCTTCTAGAAATACCCACTAAATACCACTAAATACCACTTACTTACTAAAATCTTTACTTATTAGCCTAATACTCTTAAAATTCTTAACTTTACTTATATCTCAAATACTTACTAAAATACCACTAACAAATACCACTTATTTTTACTTACTTCCACAGGAAATAAAGCATACAAACTTGATAATATACATTCTACAACCGAAAACAATAAATACTTATTAAGTGGTATTATTATATGGAAAAAATACAACTATATAAGGATATAAAATCATACTTAAAGAAGCATTTTGACTTTAGAGATGATAAGGAGTACGCCGTTGTAATATCTTGGGCTTTAGGCACTTATGTATATAATGTGTTTGATGCATATCCTAGATTGGTTTTCTATGGACCCAAACAATCAGGAAAATCCAAAATGCTGACTTTTCTCAGCAAAGTTTGCTGCAATTCGCAATATACTATTATACCAAGCACTGCTGCAATGTTTAGGATTATTCAGAAATGGAAACCTACTCTGTTATTAGATGAGTTTAATTTATTCCGAAGTGAAAGAGGTTACACAGATAGGGAAGTTGTTGCTATGCTTCGGCAGGGATATAAAAAAGGAGGTAAAATACCCAGATGTGAAAAGTTGAGAGTGCATACAGAGGACGGCTCTCGCGAATTGCAGGATGTTGTCTTTTACGAAGTTTATAGTCCTGTTGCTTTTGCTGGACTTACAATTGACGATGATCAATTATTAGATAGGAGTATTGCTATAAATTTAGTTAGATCTAACAATATATTCATTACAAATACTTATATAGATGAAGTATGGTTTGATAAGGAGAAAATGGTTACTTGGAATGGTTTAATTGAAGTTATCAATAAAACTATGAATGAAGAATCTGTTAAAAAATCTCTTGAAATGCTAAATGATTGCGTAATTCCCATTAGCGGACGGGATAGGGAGTTATGGACTCCTTTATTAGCCATTGCTCATTATATTAGCGATGGCAAGCATTCTGAATTTTGGGATGGTTTGGTTGATTATATGCAAGAGTATATAAAAAGAAAACAAGAAGAAGATCTTAGTTCTTTTGATTTGTCTGTTCTAAGTGAAATCGGTAGATTAAATGATATTTCTCAGTTCCAAGCAAAAGATATTGCTGAATTAATGAATCAAAATCTTTCTCCAAATGAGCAAGTTAAATCTCATGCAATAGGCCATGCTCTTAAGAGATTAGGCATTCCTTTTAGAATTAACACAGGAAGGAAGTATTATACACTTAAAGAAGAAGAATACAAACTGCTTAAACAAAGATTTGGAATTAATGATGAATAGAAAATTCTACAAGAAATTAGAGAAAATTCTAAAGAGGAAGAAAAGAAAACAAAAATCTGGCTAATTCACTCATTTTCTTTCACCTTTCCAAACCCTTTTAAGTAATTTATCTCTTTCTTTCCAGTTAATTATCTCGTGTATATAGAGAGAAACAATATACCCGCTCAACCTATTTTTGTTCATTTTCCTTCACCTTCTCTCCCGAGCCTCTGCGGTTGGCAGTATTTAATATCTCTTGGCTATCCTCACATCTTGTGAGTAACGCCCTGCCTCACCACCCACCCATAACCACCGCAAAGGCTGTTCGGGGATTAAAGCAACTTCTGCAACTTCACAGCCAAATATGCCAATTCCTGCTCATTCAACTGGAATATAATCTGACTGCTTCCGCCTCCTTTCTGTCCATCTCTCATCTGCATTACTATATTTCCCGAATCTGTCCTTAAAACGCTCAATGTCTTGTATGTCTGATTCTGCTCGTTGTAATGAACCAAATCTACCAGTTTTTCCCATTGCTGTTTCTGTTGCTGTTGTTTCTGTTGCTGATTTAAAGGACCCTGATTATACTT
>Ga0164311_10001508_pt1 | contig 11459 bp, 14 predicted proteins | sample GuaBasSedimGuay2_FD_121796 | JGI IMG/M metagenome (GOLD analysis project Ga0164311, IMG submission 121796) | Subseafloor sediment microbial communities from Guaymas Basin, Gulf of California, Mexico - Guay2, Core 4569-9, 9-12 cm | ecosystem: Environmental > Aquatic > Marine > Hydrothermal vents...
CATACAGCGCTTTATGCTGTCCGGGTCTCGAAGCGAGTAAAGTGGTGTGAATGGATTGTGGGAGTAGTAGAACGTGAGGAAGTCAAAGTCGTCATTGTAACTTACACTCCTTCACCACAAACCACTAAGCGGTAGGATACTATGGACTTGAAAATGCTGCACCACTCACATAGCGCTCTCTTCATCCCATGGTTGTCGGTTGAGCAGTTAAAGCATTTAGGCACTCCTCACTAGAGAGCACTCTAGATCACTTCTCAAGCTGAGTTAAGGTGCCATGCAGCTATATTGACCAGTCCAGTCACGGTAGACTGTAGAGTGAAGCTAGGAAGTTTCAGACATTGAGGACCGGGTCCTAGAGTCATTTGCGAATTCGGGTACGGGTAGGTGGGAGGTGTTATGAGCCTCTAATGCCAGCATACTCTAAGAGCTCATTCATGCTCGTAAACTCCTTGCTAATCCCCTCTTCCTCTACAACTATCCTCCTTATCTTAAACGAGGAGATAACGTCGTGGGGGGGCCTCAAGCCGAATGCCGTTCTCCAGGAAACCTCACGTCCACTTAAATCCTCGGCTCTGATGTATCGCCCTATCGATATCAGGTACCTATATCCCTCCAAGTATATGCGTATACGCCTGGAGGTAGATCTAGTCCAGGACACCAGCTTCTCAAGCTCTCGGTACGTTATGCTAGCTACCACCTTTTCTCTTCACCCCTAGGTAGAGGTACAGGTGTCGGCTAGGCTCGAGCTGAGATCCTTTAAGGGTGCATAGAAGCCCCCCGAAGCTATACGTGGCCTTCTCCTCCTCAACCCTTAATAGCTTCCCGGAGAGGACTATGTCCCAGCCTGTTAGATCTTCTCTACTATCCTTAAACTCCATATCCACTCGATCTCCTTTAACAGGCATCCAACCCACTTCGTCCAATATTCTTATGGGTAGTTCAAGCTCTACTTCTACATCATCGGATTTCAACTGAATACACGTTATTCTCGCATAATCATAGCGCTTTACTCCAGTCACAGTAGCCTCCATCGTCCTGACTTCAACTCTGGGGATATATAACGCTTTAGAGGATGAGCTAGTACTACGTTGAACTCGCACTAGCAGGGCACCTTTAAAAGTATGGGCATACGTTAACGTGGTGGGGGATTGTGAGCTACTACGACTCTGCTGCTCGAAGGTTTAGCGCTGAGATGAGCTCGCTTCTCGATAAGCACGTTATCGTCAAGACTGTTGGTGGCGATAGGTTTGAGGGTGTGCTGCTCGGCTACGAGACTTCGCGTTACAGCGTAGTGCTAGGTGATGTGAGGGATTCCAGCGGAGAGGTATACCCTAGAATAGTGGTCTACGGGCACGCGATATCCGAGATAAGGCTCACGGAGGCTCCCATGGATATGGGCGAGCTTGCTAGGAGGCTTGAGGAAGTATTCCCCAAGATGGTCAGGTACATGCCTGAAGCCCGCCTCATACTAGTGATGGATAGGATCAGGGTAACTGAAAGAGGGGTTGAAGGATCCGGTCCAATAGCCGAGAGGGTTAGGAGCATCTACGAGCGATTTGTAGAGGAGTGGCGTAGTAGACAGAAGGCTCAATAATGAGTGACTACTTTGAGATACTAGATGAGGATCTGCTGGGGAGGATCGGGAGGCTTAAGACTAGGAGTGGAGTAGTCGAAACTCCAGCCCTAGCCCCTGTTGTGAACCCAGCTATCAATGTGATACCGCCTTCAGAAATTGTGGAACTGGGCTACAGGCTCCTCATGACTAACGCATATCTCATTAAGAGGCGCTATGGAGACGTGGCAGTTGATTTAGGAGTTCACAAGCTTCTAGGCGTTGAGAGCCCAGTAATGACTGATTCAGGTGCCTACCAACTCATGGTCTACGGGGAAGTAGACGTTAAGCCTCTTGAAATCGTGGAATATCAGGTGAGATTGGGGAGCGATATCGGGGTGATCCTAGACATACCGACCAGGTACGGGCTGAGTAGGGAGACTGTTGTGAAGGAGGTTGAGGAGACCTTGAGGAGAGCGAGAGAAGCCCTAATGGTCGAGAGGAACGGCATGCTACTAGTAGGTCCAGTCCAGGGGGGAGTTTACCTCGATGTAGTTGCGCGTGCCGCACAAGAGCTTTCTAAGATGGATTTTGACATCTATGCTGTTGGAGGCCCGACGCAATTAATGGAGAATTACGAGTATACGGAATTGGTGCGTCTCGTCATGACTGCTAAGATGAACCTGCCCCCTGGGAAACCGCTACACCTCTTTGGCGCGGGGAACCCCATGATGATGGCTCTATCGGTGGCGATGGGAGCAGATCTCTTCGACTCAGCTTCATATGCGATCTACGCCCGTGATCAGCGTTACATGACACCTCACGGAGTCTACAGGCTTAACGAGATGAAGGATCTCCCATGTACCTGTCCAGTCTGCGTGAAACTTACTGTTGAGGAACTCCGTGAAATGCCGTATCAGGAGAGAGTCTACAAGCTGGCTCTACACAACCTCTACGTTCTTAGAGCAGAGCTTAGGAGGATAAGGAACGCAATAGCTGAGGGGAGTTTATGGGAGCTAGTGGAGATTAGGGCTAGAAGCCATCCTAGCCTCTTACGCGCTTTGAGGGAGTATGAGAAATACACTGCTTACATCGAGAAGTTCCACAAGGTGACTAGGGGAGTTATAAGCGGTCTCTTCTTCTACAACGCTACTAGTAGGGGGAGGCCAGAGGTCTTCAGGCACTTATCTAGATTGAGGGATCGCTACAAGCCTCCACGCCGCGACGTACTCCTGCTAGTAACGGAGACTAGCGTAAAGCCATTCTCGAGATTTGGCTGGATATCCGAATTAGCGAGTAGGCTTAATACAGACTTTGAGCTGAGGAGTAGAGTTCATGTAGTGGTGGTATCCAAGGAGTATGGGATCATTCCCCTGGAGCTTGACTCCCTATTCCCCCTATCCCAGTACGAGTCGGCGCTCGACTGCCGCGATCCAACGGTGCTGCTCACAGTAGCTTCCGACGTGGAGTGGTACGTGAGGAGGTTCGTAGCTAGCTACAAGCTGGTAATAGTGGTGTATGAGGAGGGGTACGAGATGCTAGTTCGCGAAATTATGAGAAGGCTTAGGAGGATGGGGGTTAGGGCGTACACGAAGCGTTTCTCAACGATTTCAGACGTCCTAGACTTCGTCAAGTCCATCATCGGAATTTACACGTAGAGCGCCGAAGCGCCCTTCCTAACACGCTCCGCTTTTCGTCGAACCTCCTCTAACTCCCTCTCCAACTTAGCCTTCTCCTCGGCTAATCTAAGTAGATCTGAATCATCTATTCCGAAACCCAGTACTCTTGCCACTATCTTCACAGCTTCTCTAGCAGCTAGTGGATCCGCACCTCCAGAATCCGCGTAGGGCAGGATAGCCGCTGCAGGGAACTCGTGAGCCTGGTAATACGCCATCATCGCGGCTAGTGGCCCTACTATGTAGAGACCCTCATCTAGAGGCTTGGAATCCTCGAATAGAGCTGTATGAGTACGGAGAAAAGCACCTGTAGCAGCATACCTGTAAGCGAGGTTATCTCGCTTAAAGTTATTATCCAGCCCCCCTATGAGGAGGGCTGTCCTGGCTCCCCCTTTCAGGCTAGATTCGGCGAGTAGGTATGGCACTGTGAAGAGGTCTCTCCGGGATAGCGGGAGATTGGGTAAGAATACCACAGCATAATCCCTAATTGCGTATAGCTCGTAAGGGGTCGTTATCCCGTAGGGACCAGTACACGTGTATTGTGGCATGTATGGAGATAGCACGTATCCTACCAGGCGGCTCTCCATAGCACGCACTATGTGGCGTACGGTCAGGTACCCTACGTAGCCTATTCCATGGAACCCCGCTATGAAAACCTTATCTCTCAACGCCCCTTTCCTGATTCTCACTCTGACCTTACCGCACTTCACGGATACCACGATTCTGAAATCTCTCACTAAGTTAATAAGTGTGCTTCGAGATCTGGTAGAGCAGAAGGAATATAACGTGGATCTAGAGGAGTTGAGGGGTGGCCATAGGTGGGAGTGTTTCACGGAAATGACTTGAGGAAGATTACTGGAGGCAGAAAGGGTAGGCATGTCAAGGTTAAGAGGAAGTACTGGATGGGCCGCCATCCAATCGAGACCATGCTAGGCCCGCACAGGGTGATAATTGCCCGAACCAGAGGGGGGAACTTGAAGATTAAGGTCAAGTTCACTCAGTACGCAAATGTCGTAGATCCTAAGACGGGTAGATGTCAGAGAGCTAGGATACTCAGAGTCCTCTCAAACCCCTCCAACAAGGACTACGATAGGCGGGGAGTCATTACTAGGGGGGCGATTATACAGACTGAGCTCGGAATAGCTAGGGTGACCTCTAGACCTGGACAGGACGGAGTGGTAAATGCAGTCCTTGTGGAGAAGTGAAGAGGAAAATCGTAGTATGGCCCCTATACTTCGATTCTAGGAGGAGCTGGAGTGAGGGTAGAAGAGTCCCTAAAAGGCTCGCTGTAGAAAAGCCCACACTAGAGCTCTTAGCTCGAGCTGCCAGAGCCGCCGGCTACGACGTTGAGGTAGACCCCGAGGCCAGGCATCCTTCATGCTGGTTTGAGTCTAACGGCAGGATTCTCGTCACGACTGATGAGCCTAAAACCTTAGTCCTTAGGAGAATAGCGGCTAAGCTACGTGAGATTAGAGCTATTACGTAGAGTAAAACCTTAGAAGTTTTCGTCAAGTAGTCTAGAACTAGTGAGATGCTGGTGAGAGACTCTTCCTGAATTGTATCGGAATGTGCTCTCGCTAACATTTGGATATTCAGCACTCCTGTTAGTGAGAGTCTGAATGAGCTAGGTAGAGCGGAGTCTACGCCTTATCTCCTCCATGACCAGCTTGCTAACTAGAGCTCCATCAACTCTGCCCCTAAGCTTCTTCATAACTCTCCCCATTATTGGGCCGAATGCCCTCTCACCTCTCTCCTCTATCAGCCTCGCCATCGACTCCGCGACCTCTCTCACAACTGCTCTAGCCTCATCGATGTCGATCCTCGTCAAGCCGAGAGCCTTTACGGCTTCTTGTGCAGTTAGTGAAGGATGCTTAGCTAGGTGTGTTAAGATCGAAGGTATGGCCTCCTTTGCTACCACGTTCCTGCTTACAAGCTTAAACACTTCTATTAGGTGATCGTCACTCAGATTATACACCGGTACCCCCTCTCTCCTCAACTCGACTATCGTATTCTCTAGAGTGCTGGCAACCAGCGTTGGGGATACCTTAACGCTCTCCACTATTCTCTCAAAGAGATCTAGCCTATAGGATGATATCATCCTCTTAGCCATCTCGGGGCTCAAGCCATAAACCTTCACAAACTTCTCGTACTTAGCTTCAGGAGGCTCTGGAAGCTTACTCCTAATATACTCCAGCATCTCTCGGGTCACTCGTATAGGCCTTATATCAGTCTCAGGGTACATTCTAGCCTTACCAGGCATTGGCCTCATGAATCTCGTAGTACCATCGGGATTAGCGGCCCTAGTCTCTTCGGGAACTCCTCTCAAGGCTTCTCTAGCCCTCTCCACTACTGCCTCTAAGGCTCTAGCAGCCTTACGCGGCTCCTCGAATACTAGTACAAATGCGTCTCGACTACCGCACTCGAGGATCTTAGCTAGAGCTTCGACTTCCTCCTGAGAGATCCCATATGCTGGTAATTCGTCACTGTGGAATATCCCGCCTACCTCAGCCCAGTACCTGGCTCTATCCGCCATCTCAGTGCCCAGCCTCCTCCCAGGCTGTATCTCACGGCCTAGGAGGCCTTTAAAGCCGGGTAGCTTCACGGCTAGCGCCACCCCTCCCCTCCCGAGAGCTCTCCTAGCTATACGGCAGTTGGAGTCCCTGAACAGATCAGTCACGTTCACGAAATTCTCGTTTAGAGACTCGTCGTCTACACCCCGCCTCCTGAGCTCATCTCTTATGGCTAGCAGCGACTCCTGTCTCTTAACTTCTAGCTCTACTATCTTCGGTATCAATTCTAGCTCCTGTACCCCTTTAATCTCAACTCTAGCCCCCCCAGTCACCGACACGTTCAGATCCTGCCTTATAGTCCCGATACCACGTTTCACCCTTCCTGTAATGCGTAGGAGCTGGCCTATCCTCCTAGCAACTAGGCCTGCTTCCTTGGGGCTTGATATAGTAGGCCCAGTAGCTATCTCCACTAGAGGGATGCCGAGCCTATCCAGTCTATACACAACTTCACGTCTACTTTCCCTAATCTTCCTAGCAGCATCCTCCTCGAGGCACACGGTGTTTATCGGCACGGTCTTCCCCTCCACATCTATGTAGCCGTCAAACCCTATCAGCGCGGTCCGCTGGAAGCCAGTGGTATTGGATCCATCTATCACGATCTTCCTCATTACGTGCACCTCATCTACAATCTTGCAGTTGAGTAGCATGCATATCATGAGAGCTATCTCAAGCGCTTCTAGATTTAGTGGGTGAGGAGGCTCTTCATCCATCTCCACCAGGCAGACACCATCCATATACGCTTGATATAGGAAGGACCTACCCTTTTCATACTCAAACACTGCTGCTGGGTCGAGCTCTCCAAGCTCGCTCCTCGCTAATCTCAGCCATCGTCGAAATTGGAGGTGAGGCTCATCACGTCTAATAGATGTGGGGCAACCACAGAATAGTTTAGCCTGTGTATCCAGCATCTGGTGTATCTCAATTCCAACTTTAATACCTCCCATACCCAGTCCTCTAGAGATCACCTTAGAGCAATTCTTTAAATTATTTTCACATCTAAAGCGAGCAGCATCGTTCTAGACTTACACTCCTACTAGGTACTCTCGAGATGCAAGACTCTCAATCATAGCTCTAGTCGACGGAGTCCGTTATCTGCAGATTTTAACCATAATCCCTTACATCCGTTTTCTCCTCCATACTACTCTGCGCGCAGAACCCTATACTACGATCTTCACTAACTCTTAGAGAAACGCTTCCACCTTTCCTCAAAGTAGTTTAAAGGAGGGTAGAACCACTCTTCACTCCTCTCACCAATCTCAAAAGCCACGTTTGTTAGGAATCGCCTCCTAATTTCTCTCAAATCTCTCGTCTGGGCTAGTAGCCATGAAAGCTTTACATATGCCGTTTCGGGCAGCATGTCCTCTGCAGAGATTGCTCCAGCCTTTAGAAGTTCAACACCGGTCCTATAAACGTTCATGTTAACTCGACCCCAGAGACACTGCGACGCTATGACTACTGCAATTCCCTCCTCTACAGCTCTCCTAACAGTGCTTATTAACCTGGTTGCTATGTGGCCTAGCCCGGTCCCCTCGATTACCACGCCATGATACCCCTTATCTATGAGGAGCTCCAGGAGCTCCGAGCTCATTCCTGGGTAGAATTTGACGAGCGCCGTCTTCTCGTCGAAATGGGGCTCCACTATCACCCCCTCTCTAGAGCGGGGTATGTAGCTGCTGCACACGAGCTTAAAGTCTCTCGAGGGGAGCGTTACCTTAGCTAGTGGCAATGCATTGACGCTCCTAAACGCATCCCTCCTACTAGTATGCATCTTCCTAACCTTAACCCCCCTGTGGACGAGGAACTCAGTGTCATCGAGGCCTCCATGCATTACCACAACGGACTCCGCGAAGGGAGCCTTCAGAGCAGTTATGGTAGCCGCTAAGACGTTAGTAGCAGCGTCGCTTGAAGGTCTATCAGATGATCTCTGAGCTCCTACAAGTATGACGGGGCCGGGAAGCCTCTGTAGCGCGAAGGCTAGTGCTGCAGCCGTATAGCCCATAGTATCGGTACCGTGAGCCACTATTATCCCCTTAGGCTCCTCCTTCTCGAATACTTCGGCTACTCTAACAGCAAGTCTCGACCAGTGACTGGGAGTCATGTCCTCACTAAATATGCTGAAGAGAGTCTCAACTGATATGAGTGCCAGCTCCTCCAACTCAGGTATCATCGAGTAGATCTCCTCGGCAGTGAAGTAGGGGTAAACTGCGCCAGTAACGTAGTCTATCCGGGAAGCTATCGTTCCACCAGTACCTATGAAGTGCACTCGAGGCAATCCTGGCTTGAGAGAAGGAGGTGGAGTCGCTAATCCCTTAGTAGGCTCTACATGCCCAATCTTCCTAATAGCCCTCACTCTTCTCGCATCCACGCCTACATTATAGCCATTAGCTAGCTTAACTACGAGTACTTCTGAATCACCGTAACGTGGCCTGGGAAGCAGTATCCCCTTGATTATAGTTCCATCCTCCCTCTCAATCTCTATTAGATCGAAGAGCTCAATGCCTCCCTCCTCCAGCGCCCTCCTAGCCACATCTCCGTACCCGCTACTCGAATCCACCATAATGCTCGGAAAGGTGGGGGAGAACTGCTGCTTAAAGATTTCCACCTAAGATGCTGAAATAGTCGAGGATTGTATTATTGATAATAAGTAGTTATGTAGTTTAGTAACATAATCCAGGAGAAGCGCCAGCTACCTATACTCTAGTCTCCGCGTATAGTATACGCCTGCGGTAGTTCCTCCAATTCCTCCTTCTAGGGATGAGGTTCTTCTTGGGCTTTGGAGGAATCTTCGGCGTGGCATTCCTCACCTTACCAGCCTTAGTCAGGGATCCGTGGCTTGGCATGTGCAACCCCACTTCAGGAGGATTAGGCTGCTTTTAAAGTTTACCTACACTAGCCTTCTCCCAGCGTTAGCCGGAGGCTCGAGAGAGTAGGAATTCCGCTGCTTCTTCATCGTAGAGCTCTACGAATAGCTTGACAAGAGCCCGCTTTAAGGCCTCCTCCTCTGAGGTCGCCCCCCTCATAGCCCTATAAGCTAAGTCGACCATGCGATCTACGCTAACTCCCCTGAGCCAAGCGTAGCCTACCAACGCTTCATATAGATCTTCGAGTGCCACACCTGGATGGCGGGCGATGAAGCTGCTAGCAGCATCTCTAAGCAGCTTATTCGATACCTTCACACCTCTAGGAGACTTCACGTATAATGTGAGCGCAGCTGATACGACGAAATTCAGTAGAGGGTCTCCTAGCTTAGCTAAAGCCCTCAATCTTCCCTCTCTTCCTATGGAGAAGCGCATCTGAGGTTCTAGAATCGCTAAGCCCTGCAGATCACTGCTTACTGGCTAGAGCCGCGTTTAACTGATTTAGGACTTCCGTGAATAATGCCTTAAGCCTATCACAGGCCCTCTCAAGCGCCTCAAGAGGAGTTATAGAGCCATCAGTTATTAATGAAAACTTGTACTCGCCAGTAAGTGGATGTACCTGGGAGTAGGCTGCGAACTCCACTCTAGGATCCCTATTCAACTCCTCTATCAGGATATTGAGTAGTGTATGATCTTCACCTCTAACTCTTATAACAAGCTTTTCGCGACTCTCACTCTCAACTTCCACTAAGAGCCCTTCAGCCATTTAGAGCCCCTCTCTTTCACTTCTCATCGAGTCTTTTAATCTTTCTAGAGCGCTTGTATAATTCACCGTAAGTAGAAATCTCCCGCTTTCCTCATCTAAGCGCGCTAGCCCGAGCTCGAGTAGCTTCTTCAGAGATTCGTCAATGCTCGTGTCTAGTACCGTGGCCAGCACAGCTAGTAGTCGCTTGAGAATCGGGGTAGCTGGTAGTCTTAATGCTTCAAGGTACTTAGCGGAAAAGTTACTTGCAACCTCTACGACCTTGTCAAATCTCGCGTCAGTTACCAAGTAGACCTTGTCGAGTCTCGCCTTAAAACCTGATAGCTTTAGTGAGTCAACTAGAGCCGCTATTGGAATGCTTACTTTAAGACTAGCGGCAGAGAGTATCATCTGAAGCGAGTGCCTGTAAAGTCCCTTTCTAGGAAAATGCCTAGACATCCTCCATTGTCTTAGAACTTCTCTAATTCTTGCAAAATCACTCTCAGCCTCTCCGGGAGGCGCCATGACTACTATCTTAACCGAGCTACCCCTAACCTCAGCGGCTAAGTTGCCGATTAACCTGGACACGTAGTCCAGGAACTCTGCAGCCTCTTCAGGCGATGAAAACCTAAAGGCAAACACTTTCTTCTTCAAGGAATACCCCTCTCTTCGACTCTAGTAGTAGTGGCATTGAAAACGGTATTAATGTTTGGCCGCTCAGCGGATGTCTCGCAGCCTAATTGCACTAATGAAACAGAGTTCGCCGTTACTTGACCATGTATAGCCTAGATATCTTCCTCCTCCTATACACCCTCCTACAATTTGAGCAGTAAAGCCATAATCCCCTCTTCCTCAGGATATTCATGCATCTAGGACACTTAGCGTATACTACCCCAAATTCGAATCCCTTGGTGGATAGCAGGAAGGGGGGTTTACCGGAAATTACCCTAGCCCTAACGACGTCTCCATAGCCGAAGACCTCGATTACACTTCTCACACGACTTGAGCTTATCTCAGAGATGTGGAGTACTCCCCTGTAGGGGGGAGCGTACACGAGATTCCTACTCTCGTTGTAGTAGATGTCCAGGTAACATATTACGTCTCTGAAGCCGCTGACTATCGCGTATACCACATCCCCCTCTCTAGGCAGAATGGCTCTTCTAGCCTCATCTACACCAACCTCATGCCTAAGTACGTCGGCCTGTAGAGCGCCCACAACCTTGGCTCTTATCACCCCATTGGTGACGTAGGTGTTTCGAAGTGGAATAAACTCCTCTATAACTCCTAACTCCTCCCCGGGTAACACGATACGCGTTTTCAAGCCCATCTCTAAGGGCATAACTTGCCTTAACTACAAAAGCCTTGCTCATCGATGAGAACGACCTGAGTCCCAACATTGATGGAGAGGCTGGAGGAGTTTCTAAACCTTAATTGGAGATCCTGACCACCCCCACTCTAATCGCATGCTCTCTCTTGTAGTGATGCGGCATTGTAGGAGGCAGCCTCACCACATCTTCAAATAGCAATCTTACATTCTTCCCGGCTCTACGAACCCTTCTCTGCAAGTAGTCTAGAGTTTCAGCTTTGTGAATACTGTAGATGACGTTAGCCAACCTAATAGCCGATTCCAGGAATTCTACATCCGCTCCTCTCCTATGAACTCCGAAAGGAGGGTTCTGGACAATGCAGTCAACCCTTCTCGAAGCATGGAACATCCTAACATCGCTGCACACCGCATCGACCCATGCGCGTAAACCTAGCCTCTCAGCCTGCTCTAAAGATACTTTAAGAGCATTCACATCCACGTCCACAAGCACGACGTAGGACGAACCCAGTAGGGCAGCCCCTAACCCTAACCTCCCAGTTCCAGCTCCAAGATCGACTACCTCTTGATCAACGATGTCGCCGTACGTGTAGGCTGCGATCCACAGCAGCCTCGCGGCTAGGTGGGGCGGTGTAGTGTACTGCTCCAGTGATAATCTAGGTTTAGGATGAGGGGGTATTTGCGACAGTATGATCTCTAGCTGCCTCTTCCTCACTCCATCACACCCTACATCCTAG
>Ga0164311_10001509_pt1 | contig 11458 bp, 18 predicted proteins | sample GuaBasSedimGuay2_FD_121796 | JGI IMG/M metagenome (GOLD analysis project Ga0164311, IMG submission 121796) | Subseafloor sediment microbial communities from Guaymas Basin, Gulf of California, Mexico - Guay2, Core 4569-9, 9-12 cm | ecosystem: Environmental > Aquatic > Marine > Hydrothermal vents...
ATGAAGACCGCACTTAACCTTACGATTATATACAGAAGGTTGAGAGGGTATTCTCTGTTTTGTTCATCTGTGACGGGACGTGAAGAAGAGCAAGTGCAAGGAGGACAAGTCTGTTGAGCTCGGTCTTCTATTTCTTCAGACAGTCAAGACTGACAGTTGTCGTGTTCTTTATCTTTTGAACAATAACGTTCTCAAGTTCTTGTTTTTTTATCTTCAGTCTTTTTGTGAGTTGAGAGAGAAGAGAGTCAAGTATTACTGTGACAAGACCCTTCTCAAACTGCATCTCAAATTCTTCAGCAACAGACAACAACAAGAACCCGACAATTGCTCTCATTATCAGAGAGAGAAGTTCTGCAGTTTTTCTGTAAGAACGGTTGAACGTGATACCCTCTTTTCTCAACTTCTTGAGAACAGAAACAATCTTCTCTGTCTCTTTCTCTGTCTTCTGACCTAAGAAAAATGAGATTGCGATGTCTGTAGAGTCAAAGATTGACATAAAGAAAAAGTTTGTTTTCATTTAAAAATCTTCGTGTGTCAAAGAGAGTTTGTGTTTGAGATAAGGACAAAGCTCTTCTCTGACAAAGTCAGGAACACGACCCTTCCACTCCTCAATTCTGTATCTGTTCTCCTCAACTATTAGTGTTCCTAGAAGACAAAAGCACTTTCCACTATTTGTTCGTTCATGAATGACAATGACATACTTGCCCGGCTGAAGAACGTAGTAGTCTGTTCCGTGTCTTCCACTTCTTGACCTCTCACAATAAGAAGGCTCTATCAGTTTTCCGTCAAGAGTGTAGATGACAGTCTCATTGACAGCACCGTATTTTGTGTGTCTGTAAGGAAAAGAGATTTCAATTGTCATGAATTGTCAGAGAAAAAGAGGTTTAAAAAAGTTGGTGTGCAATCAAGAAGCTTATATTGAGAAAAGACCTATTCTTTGTGGTTGAGCTGACAATCTACAACATGCTCTTTCCGATGACAAACTCAACAAAGAGAAAGTTGAGAGAGTTGAAGCTTTATCGTCTTTCTCGTGCACTTCTCGTTCTTGACAAGGACACAATACTCTCTTTCACAAGAAACAGAATAAGAGAGTTCTTGTTCAAACGACCATTCACACCGATGTCAGTCAAGACAGACAAGTTCATGAAAGTCAAGAAGAAGGCAGAGAGCATAATCTCCTATGCTCTTGCAAACATTGTTGTTGCAACATTCACAGAGAGAGCAAAGACTGTCTACTCTGACAACATCTTCTCTTACTACACATTTCTCTTGCAGTCACAGAGAAAGACAAAGATTGGAGTTGTGGCAAACGACATGAACATCAGAACATATCTCTTGAACGGCTCGTTCTTCATCTACTTCACAGACTATCTTCGTTCAACAAGTGGTCTTGGAAGAGAATACAGCTTCAGCATACAGAACCTTGACAACGGCTATGTCATTATTAGAGAGAAGAAGAGAATGGCAACAATCGTTGCAAACAGAATTCGTCTTCAGTTGAAGACAATACTCTCAAGAGAACCAGAGAAGATAGACATTATCAAGCAGTTGTCGTCAGAGTTCATGGCAGACGTCCTCACAGAGTTTCCAGAAAGAAGGACTGTTGTCAGAAGAGCACTCGGAAAGAACATTCCTCCTTGTATTGCGATAATCATGGACAAGGCGACAAAAGGTGTTCACCTTGAACATCAAGAGAGAATTGCACTTGCGACGTTCTTGATAAGAAAAGGTTATAGTGATGAGGACATACACGAGTTCTTCAAGAAACAAGACGACTACAAGAGGAGAACGACACAGTATCACATAGACTGGCTGAGGAGAAACAACTACATGGTCTATGGTTGTAAGAAGATGAAGACACTAGGAATGTGCTTTCCAGACCAGCGTTGTGTTGCAAAAAACTTAAAAAACCCACTCCAGTATTAGCACATGATTTCTTACCTCACTTATGGAATAGAATACAGTTATTCAAGCGAAGAATACATAGGCATTAGTTATAAATGTATAAGAAATGTTCCGTTTTTCTTTAGTGGTGTTCCTTCTTTAATGTTCGGAAAGACATTTTGTTATAGTCATGATTTGTTTTTTGCCTCAACCTTCACAAACCCAGTAATTTCTCTCAAAAGAGAAGATGGAAACAAAGTCCATATTGAGATAACATTCTACGAGCTTGAGGAGCTGATAGAGGATGCGGGTGGAGAGCCAGATGAGGTTGATGAAGAAGATGCTCTCTCTGCTTTGGATTATCGACTAAGAGAAATGTGGCACATATATGGTCTGTGGGTTGATAATGGATATATTCTTTTGAAACGCTCTTCAGACATGATGGTGTGGATTTAACACACCAAAACTTTTATTCAAATTTGTATTGACTTGTCATGAAGACACACGAGGACATAAGAGTTGAGTTGGGCAACTTCTTTTCAAAGTATTTCACAATCATTTTGAACGAAGTCAGAACGCCACAAGGACGGGTTGACATGGTTCTTGACTACAAGGTTCTTGTTGAGATAAAGACGACAGCAAAAGAATTTGACGAAGGAAAAGAGCAACTCGAGAGATACAAGAAATACTTTGAGAAACCGGTTCTTGTTCTCACAAACGGAGAGATATTTCTGATGAAGAAGAAAGATAAATGGGTCAATGTCAAGAAGGAGGACTTGATACAGTATGCAAAGAAGAGATACACACTTTCTGATATTGCAAGTGCAATGAGCACGCTCACAAGACACATTCCGAAACTCAAGGAGATTTTTCAGAACAACGAGAAGAAGCTCAAAGCAAGAAAAGTGGCATACACGACGTTGTTGAAGGGCATCTATAACACAGACGTCGACGAACTGTTCTTCTATCACACGCTCATAGACATTATCATAACAAAGTTTCTCAAAGAGGTTGTAGGAGAGCTTCCGTTTCAGATCTCACCACCAGTTGTCAATTGGTGGAGTGAATACGAAATAAGAAATAAGAGAGCTTACAGAGGAGATTGAAAAGATAGTGCGGGCTGTTGACAAAGAAGAGCTGGACATTGACTTGTTCAGAGAGATATATGAAAGTCTAATTCCTCGTGACATCAGAAAGATTATCGGAGAATACTACACACCATTCTGGCTCTGTGAGTATGTTGTCCGCTCTGTTAAGGCAGACGATATTGTTATTGACCCGTTCTGTGGTAGTGGCAGTTTTCTCATCTCTGCATTCTATCGTAAAGTAAAGTTAGGAAGAGACCCAGACAGAGCATTCAGAGAAGTTGTTGGCTTTGACATCAACCCGATTGCAGTCAGCACAGCAAGAGCAAACTTGATTCTTGCATACTTTCATGCGAAGGGCAAGATAAAGGAGGTCAAGTATCCGTTTGTCTTTCTTGGTGATTTTGCTACTGGCTTCATACCACCAGAATTTCATGAACTTGCAAGACTGTCAAGTGCAATCTCAAAACTCTATTGTCCTAACTTGAAGATAACATTAGATGACATTCCGCTCTTGAAGAGAGCCGTTGACAAGTATCTTAGGAGAGAGAAAAGCAAACTAAAAGAGGTGTTGAAGAAACTCGGAGCAGAGGATGCTTATGATACATTGACAAGAGCAATTGACAGACTCGTCGAAAGATATGGAGATGGTGTCTGGAGCAGTATAATAACGAGTGCGTTTGCAAGATACATAGTCATCAAACCTTCAATCATAGTCACAAACCCTCCGTGGGGATTGCTTTCTGCAGTTCATAGTAAATATGGAGATAGACTGCGTGACTCGATAAGAAGCTATACAACGAGAATTACAGCAGCAGACGTAAGTCATGCGATGGTCTCACATCTCCTCAAGAGGTTTCCAGACATACGGCATATTTACGTCATGCCAGCACCACAAACATACGAACCTACGTCAGTCCATGGTCTTGGTAAAAACATTATCAGAAGAATGTTGAAGAAGAAAAAGTGGTTTGCCAAATACATTAATGTTGATGTGTTTAGGCATGGTGTTTTTCCAACACTTCTATACATAAATTTTGAAGGAAAGTTCAAAATCATTAATGTAAAGAACGCTCAGAAGAAGAAACATCTCGATGAGGTTGAGATAGAGGAAAACGAAGTTGAGTATCTTGAGGATAAGTATGAGGACTTCATGAAAAACAACAAGATTAAAGGATTACATGCGGAGGGCCAATACATAACGGGAATCTTTGGGATTGAAAAGTATCCGGGTCTGTCCTACGACATAATCTACACAAGCGAGGATATGAACAAGGCGACAATAAGGATTTCAAACACAAACAAGGACATTGTTGTTGATCTTGACAGGCTCAGAAATAACACGGTAGAGATTGTATATATGGCTGATGTTTTTCCATTCCTTCTTAGAAAGAAGATAAAACTGCTTGAGAAGGAGTATGCACTTTCCTTATAAGAAAACACTTCAAGAAGTATTATGAAATGTGTAAGAGAGAATGGAAAATACCAAAAAAACATAAAGTAGTTAAGTTGGTAGTTGCATGGCGCTGTCTTCGTGTATTTGTTGCAGTTCCCCTTCAAAATGCTGTTGTTGATTCAACGGTTTCCTTTAAGGAGTGTGAAGATATGAATGAGGCTCTTTATTATTCATCGATATTCAATTACTTGGCGTGGTTCTTGAAAAAGAACGGTTATTCATTTGCAAGAACTCAATTAGCCCGTCCATTTGCAGTAATCTATGAAGCCGGACTGACATATCCGAACAAGTATTCTGACAAGATAATTGATATCACAAAGAAGCATCTTCCGAGTGTTATACAGAGTGTGAAGAAAGCTGTAAAGGAGGCGAGGTTCAAGACCGCAGATAAGTATCTCTTTCTTCCAGAGCTTGTGAGGATGTTTGAGGAGATACACGAGGTTCTCAAGAAGTTCGACAAGTGTCTGTGTAGACTTGCATTAGAATACGGAGCAGTCTCAAAGAAAATCTGACCGCAGTCCAAAAAGCTTTTAACCTTCTTGTCAAAATTTTTTTATGAACTTTGTTGAGCTTGTCAGACAAAAGTTGCATGACTTCATTGTCAGAGAGTATTATCGTGAGAACACGATTAACGTCACAGAGGTTGCGCAGTGTCTAAGATACTCGTTCTTTAACAGAAAGACGAGATACAAAGAGGTGCACTACGTTCCGATATTTCTTGGTCTGGTCTTTCATGACGTATTCTCTCAGTTTTCAGAGGTCTTCTACAAAGACTTAACGGACGAATGGAAGTTAGGAGGACACGTTGATGCAGTAATCAATGACAAGGTCTTTGAGATAAAAACAATAAGAAGAATGATAACGAAACCACACATGATGTCAGCAAACCAGGCTGCTTATTATTACATGATGTCAAAGAAGTCAACAAACCTTGTCTATGTCAACACTCGCTTCAGAGCAAACAGAGAGGGTTCTATCAAGAGCTTCAACATTATCAGTGACAATGAAGAAGAGATGCTTTCAAGAGCAAGACGATATTTAGAGTATGTTTTGTCAAACAAGATGCCTGAAGGAGAAAAGAGTTCTTTCTGCAAGGTCTGTCCGTTACAAGAAGACTGTCATCCGACAAAAGAACTTCCTCACTTCTACACGTATGTTGATGACTACGACGATTACTGGTTGTTGCTCGAGGAGACAAAGAAAGTCATTGAGCCTGTGGACATTCCCTACTTTTGTATTCACGCAAAGGAAGTTATTGAGGGTCTGAAAGAAGAGCCTGTTTTGTTTAACAAGTGTCTTAATAGAATAGAGAACAACACCTTCTATCTGTTAAGAACCCTCATAAAACAAGAAACAGCAAGGGTTTTGACAGAACTTGGTCTCAGAGCACTCTATGATAAGACATACCTCTACACAATACCTCTCAATAGTGTTGGACTGCCAGAACAACCCTTTGATGTCTCAAAGAACGCAGCCTCTTACTATGCAGAGAAGGAAGGTGCAGAGAGAATCGTCATTGTTATCATTGACAGAGAAAACAACGTGAGAGCATACGAACAGAAAGAAATAAGGTGGGAAAAAAAGGATGCAGAGTATTGTAAGTTCTGCAACCTCAAATGTGTCTGTCCTCACGCAAAGCTATAATGTTTACTATCATTCAACAATTATCAATTTTTTTATGTCTCTTTGCATGAACATAAACTTTTTATGTTCTCTCTGTCAGAATGGTTATGTATCTCTGGTGGATTGCTCCTCTCCTCTCGTTTTGTGTCTTCTTTGTCATCAACAAACTCAAGAAACTGACAGTAAGAGAAGGATATGCTGGTGTTCTTCTCATCATAATTGATGGTCTTGTCCAGAACATTGGAAGAGACTACGGTCTCTGGTCTGCAACAAACAGTCTTCTCATGATTGGAGGACAGCCAGTTGAGATTCTGCCTGCCTGTTATTTCTTTGGTGTCATAGTCTCGTCATTCTTCAGAAAGAACAAGTGGTTGTGGAACATGTTTGTCGTTGCTCTCTTCTCTTTCATCGGTGCGTTCGCTGAACAAGTTGGTCTGATGTTACAGATGATTTGGTATTCGGAAAACTGGAACTTCCTCTTTGCCTTCCTTCTCTACTTTCTCTGTCTGTTTGGCCTGATGTTGGCTTGGAACTACGCTCCACTTCCAGAACTAGAAAAGGTCTTTGACTAAAAACAAAAAAGATAATCTGACATGCAATAACGTTTCCGTTTATTGTCAATAATAAAACCAGAAAGATTTGTTATAAATTCAACTAGTTTTTTCCATCTCTGTTTGCAACCTCTCTCTCCAAATCTAATACCAAACCTTCTGCTTTTTCTTAAAATATATGGAGAACCAAAGGAAAGACAAGAACAGTAAGCCCAGAAATTTCTGCTAAAAGTTAATGAACGTCTTTCTTTAGAAGAAACAACAAAGCATATTGCTCTTTCCGTAAAAAAAAACACAAGAATGATAATAGGGAAAATCGTTCGGTTCTCTTATTTCTAATTCAATATTATGTTCCGAATAAATCAAAAATGGTTTGGTCATATTCTATCATTAACAACGAACCTTTTCAGTAGTTCATTGAACTCTTTCTCATTAGAGAAGTAGAATTTCAGAGCCAACGTTCTGATGATCCTATCAAACTTCTTCTTATGAAGTAGCTTGTCCAAAGTGACAATCTTCTTGTATGAGGAGACAATCTTTCTTCTTGTCTTTTCTTTCAGTTTGTGCTCAACAACAGAGCACGGTGTCTTGAATCTCACCACACCGTCTGTCTTTGCACAGAAATAGAGAGAGTCATCAACAAAGTAGACGATTCTCTTTGTGTTTGTTGTCAGAATGAGAAGAAGAGAAGCACCACATGACTTGACTACTGGAATGACAAACTCGTCAAAAACTTTTGAGAAAACAAAATCAATTTTGACTTCAATAGGCATAGACAACCGTCCTCGTGTCGTTCAAGTCTCTGAGTTTTCTTATCTTTCCCTCGTCTATTAGTTCATTGATTGCTCTGTTGATTGTGGCAGCATCACAACCATACTTTTTTATCATCTCCCGTATGACAAGAGACCTTTTTATTCGTTTTTTTCGTCTGACAAGCCTCAGAATGTCGTCCTTGAGTTTGTCTCTAATCATACTCGAAGACCATGTATCTGTTGAATTGTTGAGGAAGAAGCTCATCTGGATGAACAACTATTGTGTCACCATAATACTTTGTCCTTACTTCTCGCTTGATGCCGAGTTTCTGACAAAGACGTCTGAGCTTCTCTGCAACCTCTTCTTTGTTTCCTCGGGTCACTATACAAACTGGAATTGAGGACTTGAGAGCTGCTATAAAAACTTCTTTCTTGACGCTCATAATTTTATTTTGTTTCTTTTAAATAAAAATTTTTGTTTTGAAAAAGTTTTTAACTGCTTTGTGATAATTAGTTCATGCTAGAGCTAATTGGAGGGTTCATAACTCTTGCTGTTGCTTTTCTATTACTTCTGAAGCCGAAGTGGTATAAGTTCAAGAAGGGTCTTGTTGAAGGGCTGAAGGTCGGAATTGCCTTTCTTCTCTCCGCAGTAACTCTTACTGTCACACTACAAACAGAGGTTGAAATACCATCAACATTACTTGGAATGTCACCAACACACTTCATGTTCGTCATAGTCCTACCACTTGCCCTCGACATGATTGCAATCGTAGGAGGAAAACAAGTCCATTGGGTCTTCAAAGTGTTCTGCACACTCTACTTCATGAGTTACGTCATTGCGTTCTTCTACTTTGGTGCCGTCAAGTATGAGTATCTGCCCGGTTTTCTGTGGCCGTTTGTCATTGTAGCGAGGGTAATTCCAGTCGTCGGATGGATGATTGCGGGAATGGGCTGTGCTGCCTTTGCCTTTCTGACATTAATGCCCGCCTTCTTCTTGCTGAGGATGTGGGAGATTATCAAGAACATGGTCATGGGACGATGGTCTGAGCTCAAAAAGTGAAGCACACCAAAATTTATATCTCAATTTTTGTGTTTGTATCATGCAAAGCATATTTCCCGAGTGGTTTCTGAACAAATACAACAAGATATACAGCTCTGTTGTTGAGAAGATTCAACCAAAGGTTGACAAGAAAAAGTTGTTCTGGGACTACATTCTTGCACCTCCTCCACCAGATAGTGAGGACGGTCTGATGAAGATTCACGACAACAACATTGTTGCGCTACTAACGAAGTTCATAACAAGTCCAAGACGGTCAAAGAGTGGCTCTTTCTTCTCTCGTTGTTTCATCAATGAAGAAGAGCACGTCTTCTGTTTCTTTGACGACGAGAAGAACATCAAGGTAGGAGAGGATTACTTTGTCATTGCAAAAGACCTAGGACAGAGAATGTTCATGGACAGAATTATACGGAGAATCAGAGCAATACACATCATCTCAAAGAACGAGATAGAACAACTTACAAATGAGCTACTTGATAAACTGAAGAACATTGCTCTTGACATGAAGTCACAAAACAAGGAAGAGATGACAAAGGACGAGTTCATATCCCTTCTGAGAGAGAGAATAGGAATAACAGACGTCACAAACTTTGCTCTTCTCAAGACGGTTGTTCTCGTAGACGGAGAAAAAGTAAGATTTCTTTAACGATAGGAACTTTTGTATTCTATGAGAATTCCTCCACGTTTCAGAAGGCTCAAGTAGCTTTTACGTAGTGTGTTTGGATTAATGCCTACAACGTCTGCGTAGGTTCTATACTTGATATTCATTTTTTCTCTTTCTCTAAGAAGGAGGAACGCCGCAACTTGTGGTGAGACCTTTGTTGAGACATAAATTCTTGCAATTTCGCTTCTGTAGTCCTTGTAGACACCGAATGTTCTTAGGATTTTTGTGACCATCGCAGTGAATTCACGAAGGGACATCTTTCTCATGTTTAAAATCACCAGTTTCTAAATATAACTTTTGGTGTGCATTAATCCGAATATACTTGTTCACGAAAAGACCAGTAGACACATCAACGACCTTCACTTTCTTGATCAGACCCTTTCTCACAAGGTTGTTGAGCGTAGCGTTCAGTCTCTTGATTGTCTCTGTGTTCTTTGGAAGGTTGAGAATATACTGTATCTCGTCACTTGAGAGTGGTTTGTTGAGGACTGAGAGAAGTCTCTGCTCCATAATTGTTTTTCTCATCTCTCTTCAAAAAAGTTTCTTTCAAAAAGTTTTTATGAGACAGTCATTCTTTTTGTTATGAGCTTTGAAGAGAAGTTCTTTAAAGTTGCAGTTTGTCTGTTTCCTCTTAGTGGTGTTCTTCTACTCGCACAAGCACCACCAACAACTTACTCATCACTTCATGTCGTCTTCAACCCGACGTTCATGTTGAGCTCGTTTGCTTTCATGGTAGTTGCAGCAGTTGTCATTGACATCGTAGGGGGAGCAAAAGCACGTTATGTTGCAAACTTCTTTCTCATTGGCTACCCAGTAGGAGCAATGATAGCAGTCATGACAGCAACTGATGAAGACATAGCAGCTTTCTTTGGTGTCACCACTCTTGGAATGGAGTGGCTCACAGTCATTCTCAGAGTCATGATTGGTGTTGTTGCATTTGCAGTCTACTGCGTTCCTTTCATTCTCACGACAGTCATTCGTTCGTTCATAACAACAGCAACTGGAAAGAAAGGGTGAGTGGGTTGCTCTCTGGAAGAGAGTTGTTTGAGAAGATAAAGAAGTTGATAGAGCAAGCAGAGTTTGTCTATGTTCTGACACAAAACTTTGGTGCTCTCAAAGGAACAACACTAGAGATTGTCTCTCTCTTGATTGACAAGAGAAGGAGCGGAAAGAACGTTGTCGTTGTGATGAGAAACGTCCTTGAATACAGATTTGCTCTGATGAACTACAAGGTTGCAAGAGTTCTTCTGCAGAACAACATCGACGTCTACGTCAACCCAGAGATACACACAAAGATGATTCTCACAGACTGTGGTGTCTATCTTGGTAGTGCAAACATAAGCTCTCGTCTGCAGAGCAAATACGAGGTCGGTGTCATCATAACAGAACCAGACAAGTTGAGAAACTACATCGTCTATGTCAACTCAATACTCGCAGACAAAAAGACAATCAGAGCAAACTTGTCAAACTTGGAGTCTGTCTTTGGAATACAACCAGAAAAAAAGGTTAAAGTTTCTGAAGAAAAAAGCCCACTTGATGAGCGTTTGTTCATTCTGTTCTAATCCAATAGATGCTCAACCATCTCTTTGATTGGTAAAAGAGACTTTACAGCAGTATCTGCTTCTTTTTCGTAATTGAACTCACTAAGAACCTCCTTAAGCGTTGTTTCAAGAGGTGGTATTTCTACTGTTCCCGCAAAGAATTTATCAATAATCTTTTTTTGATTCACAGTAATTTCATCTACAATACCCTTCAACTTGTTTATGTTTATTTTATACTTCTTACCCATTATGACGTGTTTTCCTTCTGGTGTTTCAATTAGTGCATCTTTGGCTTTCAGAAACACTCTTGGTGCTTGTTCTAACAGAAAAGCAAGTGTCCTAATGTCTTGTGCTGTTTTTCTAGTTTTTTTAACGATATTTCTTATCCTTTCTATCGGAGAAACTGCACTTGTAAGCATTGTTCCGATGTATGAGATTGTCTGCTTCACAACTGTTATTGTGTTCAGTTCTCCTCTTTCTTTGAGTGTTCTCAGTTTTTGTCTGAGTGTCTCTATGTTCATTGTGAGAAAGACAACCGTTTCTCTTATCTCTCTTGGTAAATCCGCACCGATATTAACAGTTGTTTCTCCTTTTATTAGTTCTCTTAGTATCTCTACATTTGTAAGAGCTAGTGCTGGAGAGACAGGACCACCAGCGATAGAACCAGCAGCTACTGTTCCATAGTCATAACCAACAGCACTTCTCAGAGTGAACTCAATCTGTTCCTTCAGAGCCCGTGACAATATGTCTTCAATTGCAGGCAAGTAGTAGTCAACTGTCAATGGCACCCATTTTTCACCAACAGAAACTTTCACAGTTGCTTGGTAGACCATGTCGTCATACAT
>Ga0164311_10001510_pt1 | contig 11457 bp, 22 predicted proteins | sample GuaBasSedimGuay2_FD_121796 | JGI IMG/M metagenome (GOLD analysis project Ga0164311, IMG submission 121796) | Subseafloor sediment microbial communities from Guaymas Basin, Gulf of California, Mexico - Guay2, Core 4569-9, 9-12 cm | ecosystem: Environmental > Aquatic > Marine > Hydrothermal vents...
ATAGCACATGAACAATCTTTCATATGATCACGTATTCTAGCTGCAGCTTTATATAATTCATCGATAGTATATGGTTTGTATGGATATACATCATATTGCCATCTAGTACGAACTAATGAAGCTGCAGAATGAAGTTTCTTCTGATCCATCAATCGACGGAACGCTCTTTCTTTATACAATTGTCACACGAAATACCTGTATTATCACCCAACTTAATTGTTGATAGATATACAGGCTATCTCGTGTGCACTTTTTTATCTTCTATCATTATGCTCTTCCGGTTACTCGTTTGTGTAATGCATTCAGTTGTTCTTTGCGTTTAGCACAACCACATGGTTTCTTCGTTACCTTAGAAACCAGTGCTGCTATTTTATCCGCTTTGATCTTTTTAAGTTGTTGCTCAACAATATCACCTAACAATTGGTCTGACATTCCTGTTCTCCTAGTTGTAGTTACTAGTATTTACTGTTGCATCGGTTTGCAGATTTTATTTTTAGTTTCTAAGTATAACAATTTAATTCTTCTTTGTCTGCTTGGAAATGGTAACACTCGTGGTTCACCCATTTTGACGGCAGTGTCACAATCATTACACAACAGTTCTCTAACATCATTGATATTGTTGTGGGCTTCGTCAATGGTAAACATCTTATAAAACACTATCAGCATTCCATAAAACACACCCATCCCAGCTATAAGTACACCAAAAAAAGCAAGTATCCACTGTGCTTTATCCCAAAACAAGTATATTATCAATGCGACTATTGCAACTGCTGCCATAGTTCCTATTACATTTAAAATTCTCAATCCCAATTCGTCACGCAGTTGCAGAATTTTGTAAACCTTATCGAATTGTTTACTCAACCAATTCCACAAAGGAGTATTGAATGACCAAATGAATATGGTTACACAAACATCAATTATTACCGATATCGTGGTTAATGCTATTAGTATTTTAAATAGTGTAATAAATTCATCAACAAACACCCAATTGCTGCTAAACATACATATTAGAGTAAACATGATAACTTGTACTGCAGGAGCCAGAGGAACGAAAGTTACAAATCGTCGGGTAAAATTCATCCCCTGTTCATCATTCATTTTCATTGATACTATATAATCATTATCCCACCAACTTTGGTACCTGTCGGTGAAGCAGTCTGCTACATTCCAATAAAACACGTTCGGAATGTACGTCCAATTTACCATTCTTCTAAATCCGCATGCAATTAATATTGTTGCCCATAATAATCGGAATGTTAATGATAGTAAAGTAAAAATGATCATAGCTTCCCACTTCAACGTGAAAGCAATGATTTTGCGTTGCCTGTAATTGCATTCATCGACTACTTTTGATGAATGCCACAAATTGACAAATGCTTTCATTCTGGGTCCAGGTTCTTTACCAAATACACCCTCTGGAATAACAACTTCCGCCACGGTGTATTTAGCTACCCCACTGTTCAAGTGTAAATAAACTGTACCATTGTAGTCTAACAGGTCTGTGCTGTAACTGCCATCAACTTTGCGTAGATATTTGCGGCGCAATTCTTTCCGACCTTCGCTACCATCAATAATCCAAGCGTGAATATTAACTTGTCCTGCTTTTGTGCAACGTACGAAAGTTTTCAATTGAGTGACAGGCAACAATTGTCTGGACATCTCAGCTCTACTGCCGGTTTTAGTAGAAATGAGTAAAATGTGTGGATCTTTAACACCAGATTCGTTAAGCACATCAATTAATTCTTCGGTAATACACCACCGAACTTGAACGTCACCGTTCAGGATTTCATTAGTAATATCATCACCAACTTGCAATTCAAAATCGGGTAATGGATTTATATCCAATTCCTGCTTGATTGCGGCGATATCTTTTTTATCCTGAGCAGCATGTTTGTTCTGCTCGTGCTTCTTCTTTTGTTGTATTGATTTTTTAGACATGTGTTATCTCTATAAAAAGTTAAAAATGTATTCTTTGATATTATACCCTCATAATATATAAAGCTCAACGCCATTGAGTTTTTCTTTGTTTTTTCCAATTTTTAATATTGCCTCTACAATAATCATCCCACGAATTTGGTATCCCATGATATCCTCTTGCTGCCCTAGGACGAATAACAATGCCATATTCATCCCAAGCATCATAGTTATCGACTGCCTGTCTTCGTTCGTTTGTTGTCTTTAATTGTCTGTACCATCCATAGCGAGCATGTTTAGTTCCTGGCACTCGAAAGTAATTGGAATAACGGGGCTTAGCAAATTTGCTTTTCCACACGCCAATTAGTTGATTGAGAGTTACTACTTCGCCGTAATCATCACGCATAATGATGTCAGGGAAGGTATAGTATTTTTGGTAAAAGTAGCTTTCTTGGACGCAAGACCAGAAAGGAGTATTATGTTGAAATTCTTTGAAGTGATCGCCTACAGTACCAATAGCTTTAATGCTATCGATATATTGACAAGCCTCCACGTCATCTTTGAAAGTCCAAATTTTACCATCTGTCACATGGAAGACGTGGATTCGATTTTGATATGGTTGTGTTTGTTTCATTGTGGTTTCCTCTAGTTAAAGTTAACTAAAGAAAACCACCTTTTATATTTTTAATATTTTTTATCATAAGTTAAATTCGAAAACAGTACCTTTAAAATCTATGGATGTTGGAGTATCAAGTCTGTATAGAAACTGATCTCTAAACTGTGCAATATCAATAGAAGGTTGACAACTTAATGAACATGGAATGTGTGCCAATAAATTCAATTTTGGATTCATTAACATACTAAAAGCATTTTCAATATGACAATTGTTACCCAATTGTGATTCAATGTGGCCTACTGCTACATCGTTGTATAAATCCATCTGATCCTTGCCCAATTCAAAAGCAGGTGCCCAGTATTTATATTCATCATTTTGAATTTCATCAATGTGGTCACAAAACGATTTAACACAACATGCTGGATATCCAAACAATCGACCAAGATTTTCGTGGTCATTTTGTTTATCGTATGATATAGTATCCATAATATCATCCATATCATAACCAGCATATACATAAAAGTTATCACCACAAGTGCTAACGGTTGGTACTAATTGAAACAACAATTTATCGTCAAACAATTCCACCATTGATATGGTGTTCTTGGCTTCATTTGCTGTGTCAATACCTAAGCGACACACTTTCCGACGTTTTGCTAAAAGTTCAATTACATCAATGTTATTTTTCATTGATTTTTACCAACTGAATGGATTAAGATCGGATAACGTGTCTCCAATGTCATCCAAAATATCGTCGGTTGTATCTGTTACACTTGTAACGATTTCTGTATCTAATATGGTTTGGGTGACAGCAACAGCAACGCCTGCGCCAGCTAATCCACCAGCCATTGATATGACAGATGAAACCATATCATCATCACCCAACATTTCTTGCAAAGTATCTTCGGTGTAATCACCCGCTGCAAAACCAACTGATAATTGTAATAAATTTTTAGTAGTACTCATATTTAACTCACGCATCGTTTAATAAACAAAGAGCTCCAATGATATATACCCAAAATGGAGCGTCCATCATAATGCACACTACCAATCCGTATATTATCAATGATGGATAACAGAAGAAACACAAAGCACCAATTATCCATGCTACCGGACCAAATCCTGCTGCTATTGTAATAAAAAAACCAAACAATGCTAACATTTAATCACCATCCCAAATACCTGTAGGACCCAATATAGCTAGTGATTTTAGACCTTGTAATGCACGTTTTACATTACCTTCTGCATTTTCCCAATAATCATCTGATGTATAGTCATTTAGTTTGGCTATGCCTGCATCTAACACTGGAATTGATTCAGCACCAGTCATACCATATATCGTTCTAATCCCCTGTGAGCCCAAAGCTTTTACAAGATTTGATGCATAGTTCCAGGTAATATTAAAAGACAATGATGTGGACCCACCTACTTCGTAGGTACCGCCTGCAATGTTGTGTTTTTCTTTAACTTCTATTACTTGACCCAGATACGGATCAAGTAAATCAATATCGTAACTCATGGGGTGATTATATAGTGATATGTGTTGGAAGTCAACTTATCGCATCATGTTGGTTTTGTGTTTTAATTCTGTTAAAGCGTCTTGAGCTTTGTTTGCTAATGCCTCAGCATCTTCAAATCGTTTGCGGTGGGTTTCCAATTCAGATAGTGCAACGCTAACACGTTTAAATAACACGCTAGTTTTTTGGCGTTGATCTCTGAAATCGGCTCTGATTTTTGGATCCAATTCAATCTTACCCAATTTGTGCCACCAAACACGATATTTTTTATATTTGCGTTTGATCCACATCATTTTGCGTTTGATCCATGATATGTGTTTCTTCATAGATTCGGGTACAACATCTTCAGCCATCTCAACAATGTCTTCAACAAAGTCAAACGATTCTTCAATCATTTGTTCTGCCACATTAATTGTTGGGTTCTCAATGGGTATTTCCACACTCACTATTTCTAGGGGTGGATGTTCTTTAACCGGAGTTGGTGTTGTAACTGGAAGTACGTGGTCGGGTTCTTTTTGTTTTGGTTTTGTTGGAACTGGAGTAGAGGGAACCACAACATCTTTATCGATGCTCGGGTATTCATTGGAAAATAAATTAAGTTCTTGTGTCATTCGCTTAGGTATATGTATGCTTTATGATATTTTTCTAATCGAGCGAAGTCTTTTGCTCGTAATCCTTTCATTCTAGTAATGTTGGAGTTGTGTTTCAAATCAGCCTTTTTCACTCTACGAGGAGCATAATTACATACAGGTGACAAATATACACGTTTTATATAATCTTCGTATGGTTCATTCGGCAAATGAGTAACCACAACAATCCCTGCAGTTTGATCATTTGTAAAACCCTCGTTCAAGAATCTTTTTGGTGTCCACTCAGGACAATCTTCAAACAGATCATGACCTACTGCAATAATTCTAGCATCAACATCATCATCTGGCATTTGATACATAACATCCAAACAATGTAATATATATGGTTGCCCTCCCTTATCAAATTTCCCTTCGAAGGCCTGAGCAACAATTGAAATGGCTTTATCTAACATCAATTAATCCTATGGGTATCTATGTGTAAACATTATCCACCCACAGGATTAATGTTTGTTAATCTGTAGTAAAAGATACTTCAGACGGTACTTCGGCTGAAACCGCAGCGGCTGTAGCATTTGCTTCAGCTGTAATTCTTTCAGCCTCAGCCTTAGCAGCAGCCTGCATAGCTTTTTCCGCAGCCGCAGCTTCAATCTTTTTTTGTCTCTTGATTTCCGCTGGAGTCGGACCGGAATCAACAGGTGGTTCTACTACAGGTGGTTTTACTGCTATTGTAGCGTTAACAACTTCTTGTTTTGCTAATTTAGCAATACGTTCAGCGCGTTTTCTTTTTAGTGTGTTCATGTATAAGAATCTCCTAATTTAGATTATCAATAGTATTTATATGTTAATGGATATATAAAGCAAAATACTTTCATATTTTGGTTATCCGAAAATGCGTTCAAACCATGATATTTCTTCTTCACTCGATTCGCCTAAATCTTCCATGTTTTTACGAGCTCTGTCAACAGCAACTTCAATTTCTCGTTGAGTGAACAATGCTGGGACTTTACTATCATCATTTTTTTGAACATAACAAGGAAAATATGACGGATTAGCCAATTGATGCTTTTCTAGATTTACAACTTCCTCGTTTAAGATTATTGTTGATTCGACTGGAGTAGAATTATGTTGCATTTGATATTCCTCTGGTGGGTGATTATGTTGTATTTAGTTACACAACCTATTGGGGAACTTTGTACCATTTAAAGTTATACTAAAATGGGGACAATATAATATGATTAGATTTACGATGACTGCTGAATTTCTCACAGATGCATTTAATAATATCCGATGGTGGATTAGACTCTTGTGAAACCAAACTGATAAGCATAACACACGATAGTGAAAATCATGTAGTAATATTATTTGAAGATGGTAACGATGAAATTACAGATAGAACTATAACATTTACACTTCCTGAATAATACAGATGACAAAAAAATAGCTCCTAATGTTAGGAGCTATTTTTGTTGGTTGTGTTATGCCCAATATTGGGGTAACCTAGTAGAACCGGTTGGAGTATCTGCTGCACCTGCCCAGGAAACTTGAACAACACCACCAGAAGCGTCATTATCCGTCCAAGTTATCCGTCCATTGTTATCCTCATATGTGTTAATGGAGACATGCATAACTGGATGTTCGGTATCAACAGATATAGCGTTGCTAGCAGTGTCGTTATCCGTCCAGGTTATCCGTCCATTATTGTCCTCATACGTGTTAATGGGGACATGCACAATTGGATGTGTGGATATGGCAATTACTGGATCCGTCCATGTAGCCATATTATTATCCTTTTCTTACAGCCATACGATATGTACTAAGTTTCCATATCACATAAGTATTACCATTATATGATAATTCATCAAAGTTATTTCCAAAGTTGCGAGTACTGAGGTAAATGTCACACAAACTACTAATGTCACCACCAAAATGTCCTAACTGTGGAGCAATGACACCAAAAGGCCACAATGGATGATTACCACCAGTTTTTGTTTCATCTAATACTCTATATCCATTATTGTCGTTTAGAAGTTCATATATGTTTACTCCATCACCAGTACCATCTGCAAAATTATTACCCAGTGGAACAGCAACAAACCCACTAGCAGCAGTTCCGGTCACGTCACCAAGTCCGTTTACTGCCAGAGTTCTACCCCAACGAAAGGAACTAGCTGTTCCTTTACTCAGTACAGTATCAGATAACCCATTAGCAGGTACTACCACATTTAAATATCCATGGGGTATTGTATTCCACACATCTTTTCTAGTATGTTCAAATGAACTAGGTAACGATGTAAATCCACTAGCATTGTTATTAAACGTTCCATTTAATAAAAAATGTCGATCGGATCCACTAATATATATAACGGATGCAGTAGTTTCACTTGTATTTAGGCTGTGAATTGCACCTATTGGATTGGATCCAACATGTGTTGTTTCGTTCCAAAACTCGTAACTCTGAATAGAAATAACAGTTTCACCTGATGCATACAAGCGACTAAACTTAAATTGAGTTGGATCATCTGCTACTGGAGCTTTAATAACTACGTTAGTGGATGTTACAGCATCATGTACTGACCATCCTGATGTTAATGATGATGCGTCAATTATTGATGATGCGTCAGCGGTCAAATTTGCTACTACTGTTTCACCAGATAATACTGCTACAATATCTGATATTTTTTCTGCAACCGTCCAAGTTGGTGGTGAGACTAATCTTGCATACATATTATATTACCTCCACTGCTGTAGGAAGTGAATATGTTGTACTTCCTTTTGTTATTACATATCCTTTATTACCAATTATTCGCATAGCTATGGTATCCGAAGCTCCTGATATAACATAATCAGAAGCCAATTTCATATTCGTTGTATGGTTCTGAGGAATATCTACTTCATATTTTTTATCACCATTATCGCTATCGAATTCTGAATCTATCAACAGTTCGTCAAATTCTTCAATTGTCATGTTTTATTTTTCCTTTCCTTGTGATTAAAAGCTTAATGCTTTGTATATTATTCGTATTTGTGCATATGCGCCCGCAGCATTTGATCCAATTTGATCAACATCGATAGTAACATAGTCACCATTGTTTACCAAATTGTCTGCAAATGAGGTCATTACGGTACTGGTGTTTGTACCATCTGGGATTGTCAGTGCTGAGTTTAATATTGATGTTCCATTTTTGTTTATATCGAATTCAATATTGGATCCTGTTGGTTCTTCATCCACCGAAGCATAAACGCTAACAATTTCAACATTCCAACTTGGGTACCATCTTGCAGTACCAGTATCAACAAACAATGTTGCTGGAATTGTCATTACTTTATCCCGTTCTGCTGATATTTGTAATGTAGTACCACCATCCAATCCGATAATTACAGCTTTCCCAGTAACGGCTGTCCCGAAACTAACAGTAATATTATCAGCATCAACAACGTCAATATCATCTGGAATAATAACATTGTTACTATTATCATATATTTCGACTACAACATTAGATGTCCCTAATATGTGATTAATAGACCACGATGAAGAAGCTACAGCTTGGGTAAAAACTGAACTCAAACCAGAGCTAACAACAATCCATAACACCGATGGACTAGATTGTATACACAGATACAATTTCTTCGTAGACACCAAATATACAATTTGGCCTTCTTGTCCTGGTATGTTGTTTATATCGGTTTCGGTGGGGCGTACATCTACTAGTACGTTTTGAATTTCGTTGTGATCTAAATCTAAGTGTCCAACTACTCTCATATCATAAATTCCTTATTATCAATTGCTGATATTTATGATAAGCGCAAAAAAAGTGTTGGTATTTTGTGTTGGTAGTCCCGTACGGAGTCGAACCGTATACGGTCTCCGTGTAAAGGAGATGCCTCACCACTTCGGCCTCGGGACTATTGTGGTTTACGTGGAACCGATACAAATAAATGACAGTTCCAATTTATGTTAGCAGTATCGAATGCATTATAGGCTGCATCTTCATCATAATAAATTTGATAACCAACATCAACATCATCAAATATTAGTATCCACCGCTTTTTGTTGTCGTCACCTGGATGACAATAGATACAGTCTATATCCAATGCCAAAAGAACAGGACGAGCCCGGTAAATGCTGTAGCACCGATATATCGAAGAAAGTCTTTAAATGGATCATCGTCATATCGTTGATTCAAAAACCAAGTCGCTATCCAAACGAGCACGATAATAGTAAAATATATCATTTTTATATCCGTTAGTAGTTAAAAGAATTTGGTGGATCACCTGGGGGTTGAACCCAGTACACCTCAATTAAAAGTCGAGTGCTCTGCCTACCGTGAGCTAGTGATCCTTATTTTCCCACACCTATATTTCTAGGAGCTCTGGCTTTACGGTGAACCTTTGGGCTCTTATTGTAAAGGGGGAGTGTTTGACTACCAGTTATGTTTTTCCTTTAATCAAATGCATTTAATTAAATTCGTCAATCTCAAGTTATAAAGCCAAGAAATGAGCATTATCCGACCAATACGCAACAACGTCAACATGTTTATGCGAATGTTCAAAAAACCACCCTTGTACTTTGTGCCAATACGACATTTTGTGTCTCCTTAAAGTGATATTGAGGTTGTAAGCACTGGGATCACCAATACTTACACGCAAGTTCACTATCATTCGACGGTCTGCTAGACAGGAAGGACTCGAACCTCCATTAACCACTCATGCATACCCTCGCGCGAAAAAGGGCACATACTGTCTAATTATTACTTAAACCTATTTTTTGCACACTCATCATAATTCAACCACTTTACATACTTGTGATTACAATGAGGACATCTAACCATTGTTGGTAATTGAGCCCAATGATGGCTGCAATTAATGCATCTATATTTTGCTGACATTATTTTGGTTCAACTTCATTGTTTGCATCACACGAAACTGCAACGTTTCTAGCTAACCACATTGCCTGTTTTGTATTGATTTTTTGATATCGTATACCATACAAATCAAAGTGTTGCCCAATTCGAATATCTTTAAATTGCTTTCTTGTTTTTGTTTCAGTCATTGTTCCGTTTCTATGTTGCATATTGTATAATCACACCCAGCTTTAATTCGTTCAGCTTGGGCTAATATTCGTGCTTGCTCTTCAGATAATGCATGCACTATTACCATCTGTGCATCATAATCACCATTTGAAAACCATATTGTAAATTTGGTTGTCTTCATAATGATATTCCTATAGTATCCATTGTTTCACGAATGGATCGTTTTATTTCTTCTTTCGTTTCGTGTTCAACTTGTTTTGCAAAATCAACAAAATTTGTTGTTACCACTGATTGACACCATTCGTGTTTTTCAGGATCAACGGACCTAAGTGACATACTATATGTCCGAGTCGTGTGTTTTTCATCTTTACGAACCTGGCTGACTGTCACTCGTAATACCGGATTAACAGGTTCTGATTTATCAATGCTGCTGACTACTACATACGTCATTACCAATCCTCAACTTCTGTTGTATTTACAGTATCACCACACATACATTTTACTTCTGTTATCAATCCCAATCCTGTTGGGGTGAAGCAATATGTTAGTCTACCACCTATAGCACCACTAGGACAACTAGCTTGAGTCCCATCATCATAATACTTACACGTTTTATTGTGTTCATCTAACCAAGCTTGAATTACCTTTTGCTCACCTGGTGATATAGTAAAGCCTGATCGTTCTTCTGGTGCTATACGTTTTTTATCAGGAATATCAAATGTATAAACACCTTCTTCTTCTTTCTTCTTTGGCTTAAAAACAGGCCATAAAATATTTTTATCAAATATACTCATGATTTTTCTGCAACGTTATTTTATTAGCATGCAACAACCGATGACATATAGCACATAAAATCACACACTTATCCACTTCTCGTTTAATACGCTCATAACTGCTGCCTCGAAGAGCACTAACACCAATCTCCTTATCTTCAGGATTTACATGGTGTAGATCCAAGCATTCGAAATGTTCATCATATCCACAGTGAACACAACGAAGAGGTATATCACCCAACGACTCAACAACTCTATTATAATAATTGGTTGCTACCGATATACTGATACATTTTTTACAATGAGCATGATATTTTCGTTTCGTCCGTGTCTTATCATTCCAACCATTTGTATCAAAATGGTGAATTGGTAGTTCATTTTCACATGTATTACATATTTTTGTTTTCATAAATACACTCCATATGTATTTATGAGTTCCAACTATTTATTGGAACTTATCATTTTTGCTCACAGGGTCGGGTTCGAACCGACATACAAGACATTAACAGTGTCTCCACCTACCAGCATGGTGCACCTGTGATTTTTATTCTTCTTTATCCTCGTTATTATCCCGAGTATTAAATATTTCCTCAACAGCATGAACATCAAATTTTAATATTTCTTTGCCGTTTTTTGTAATAGAAACCATATCACCATCTTGATCTACCACTACACCATTGTTTGTTTCCTTTCCAACAAACCCATATAATGCATTTCTTAATTCTTTGAAGTTGTTAATTCCAAGAAATCCCAAAAATCCAATTATAGCTTGTGATACCGTTAATGTTCCAATCATATCATTACCTTAATGTTTTGTAGCGGATCCGAGTCTTGAACTCGGCACCTCACGCTTATCAGGCGAGCGCTCTACCAGATGAGCTAATCCGCTATATCATATCCTTTATCAACAATAGCTTCAATTCGTTGTTGAATTGAATCTGCTATTTCCGCAGGGTTTTCGTGTCTAGTTATAGGTCTTCCCATAACCAAATGATTTGCACCATTTTCTATTGCAGC
>Ga0164311_10001511_pt1 | contig 11455 bp, 10 predicted proteins | sample GuaBasSedimGuay2_FD_121796 | JGI IMG/M metagenome (GOLD analysis project Ga0164311, IMG submission 121796) | Subseafloor sediment microbial communities from Guaymas Basin, Gulf of California, Mexico - Guay2, Core 4569-9, 9-12 cm | ecosystem: Environmental > Aquatic > Marine > Hydrothermal vents...
GCCATTGGCCCTGAAATCGTGATCTTCAAGCGTTTTATTAAAGGCGGGTTCCTTTAAGGGGACAATATGCCGATGGCGAAGCAATGGCGAAGCAATCCTGGCACAGGAAGTTCCCTGGGCGTTGTCTTGTTTTTTAAACAATAATTTTTGAAACGGGGTGACCATTCCCATGAAGCTGTTGAATGTTTCAGGATTGGAAAGAAATTTTTTAAATATTATTTTCTGGGAAAACGGCAGCCCGAGATATTGAGTGATAATGGCCCTTGCCTTTAAAAAAATTTCAACGGTATTGACGCTACTGGGACAGCCATGAGCACAGGATCCGCAAAGAAGGCATCGTCCAAGTCGTTCATTCACGCCTTTGGCATCATCAAACATCTGGTCGATCAACCCATTTATCAGGGCAAGCTTGCCCCTTGATACATCTGCTTCTTTCCGGGTCTGGGCAAACAGAGGACAATTGGCCTGGCACATCCCGCATCGGGTGCACACAGCAAGCTGATCTTCAAGCTGTCGAACATCACGGGCAAGCCGCTGCATTTTGAGGTTACGTGTGGCCTCCAGGCTATCCATACGAATACTCTGGTGTCTGCCTGACTTCCTGTTTAATCTCTCTTTCATGGATACCGATCAAATATAAAAGTCCGTCAAGCCCGACACTTGAAATAGTATTGGATGCTTTTCGTCTGACAACCGGTTTGGCATTAAAGGCAACGCCTAACCCCGCTATGCTGATCATGGGAAGATCATTAGCACCATCGCCGACTGCAATGGTCTGTTCAAGAGAAATATTCTCCTTTTGAGCAATCTGTCTTAACAATACTGCTTTTTTTTCACCATCCACGATATCACCCACAACTTTTCCCGTCACCACACCATCTTTAATATCCAGTTCATTTGAGTACATGTAATCAAACCCAAGCCGTTCCTTTAAATATTCACCGACAAAAGTAAATCCTCCGGACAGAATACCCAGCTTGTACCCCAGACCTTTCAGGGTTTTGATAACCAGATCAGCACCGTCTGTCAGAGGCAGGTCTTTCGATATTTTGGCCAGGTCCTCTTGTTTTATCCCTTTTAAAAGGGCCACCCGTCGCCTGAAGCTTTCTTTAAAATCTATCTCCCCTCTCATGGCTGATTCCGTGATTTGGTTCACCTGCTCCTCTACACCGCCTAATCTTGCCACTTCAACAATCACCTCGGTCTGAATCAAAGTTGAGTCCATATCAAACACAACAAGCTTTCTGTTCTTCTGGTAAATATTGTCCACATGAAAAGAGATATCAATCCCGGCTTTTTGAGAAATCTCCATAAATTTTCTTCGCATATCCAGAATATTCAAGGGGCTTCCACTGACGGAAAGCTGTACACTCGCCCTGGGACTGTTCTGCGGCTGTTTAAGAGAAATTCTTCCTGTCAAACGTGTAATACTGTCAATATTCAAATGATTGGCTGCTATGATGGATGCAACAGCTGAAATCTGCTGGGCTGTTATAGTTCTGCCAAGAATAGTGATGATCCGTCTCTCTTTTCCCTGGGATCGGACCCATTTTTCATAATTTTCCGATTCAATTGGTTTAATATCTATCACCAGGCCCATATTGTGACCCTCGAACAGCATATCTTTAAAAATAGAAGAAAAATCTTTTGAATTGGGAATCTCAGCCAGAATCCCAAGAGAAATATGATCATGAATTACAGCCTGACCGATATCTAAAATATTAACACTATATTCTGCCAGAATCCCTGTAAATTTAGCATCAAGCCCTTTTCTGTCTCTACCTGTAATATTTATCAATACAACATCACTCATTACCAGTATCCTTCATTTTTTAATATTTTAAGCACTTATATCTTTGGTTGGCAATGGTTTGCAAGCACTTTAAAATGATTGCTCAAATTTTGTAAAAATTTAATGAAATCAATTTGCCTTGACGCTTAAATTTTGCGATAATACATAAATATTTTTTAAAAGGTTACTTATCAAATGGCAAAATGCTTTAAACAAATACTGCCTATTTTACTTTTTCTCTTCTTATTTGTTTGTCAGGCAACTGCAGCTGAACCCCTGATAATTGTCAGGGGGCAGGATTTCCCCCCCTATCATTATCTGGATAGAAATGGTGTTGAACAGGGGTTTATTATTGAGATCATCATCGGAACTGCAAAACTGCTGGACATCAGCGTCTCTTTCAAACAATACCCGTGGTCCAGATGTATCAGTATGATGGAAAATGGCCATACCGATGCCATGATGAATCTTTTCAAAACCGAAAAACGAAAAACGTTTATGTATTTCTCTGACAATATTATCGCCCATGAAACCAATACCCTTTTTACATTAAACACAACAGAGCTTATGTATTCAGGTGATATTCAAACCATCACTCCTTTTAAAATAGGAACCATTCGAAACTATAGCTATGGGAACCGGTTTGATGCGGTTACTTTCCCTTTCAACTATCAACTTGAAACAGAAAAAGAATTAATCAGAAGCCTGATCAATAAAAGATGTGATGTGATTGTGGGAAACAAACTGACTATCCTGACACTTTTAAAACAAATGGGATTTGAGGACAGAATCAAGCCTTTAGTGCCGGATATTTCAAGCGATCCGTTATATATCAGTTTCTCAAAAGCCAGGGGACATGGCGCACTTTCAAAGTCATTTTCCCAAAAATTAAAGCAATTCAAAACATCTGAAAAGTATCAGGAAATTATTCGAAAATATTCCCTGGAAACGCCATAGATAAATCTATTTTATGACAATATCATTGAGCCTGCACCCGGCATAACGAGCCACAACCGGACATTTTGTCTTAAAAAGAAAAAAAATTCTGGGGTCTGTGTGATCAAGGGTTTCAAAATTACCCTGTCCCTTTGATATGATCATATCAGCCTGATCATAGTATTTTTTGAATCGGTCTGAGCAATACTTCAGTATAACACCCGGAATAGCAGCCCCGGTATCAATGACGTTTACCATCTGAGTTATGCCTGTATACTCTGCATCCGCAAAGGTTGCATCGTTTTGTGTGGGTCCTCCACGAACTGCATACACAATTTTATCTTGATCCATTTTATCCAGCAATAATTTGTCAAAAACAATCTCGCCGGCATTATCCGCTATCCACAATATTTTTTTTGCTTTTTGAGATGCGTCTTTAAATGGTTTTACAGCACCATTGATATCCATCGTTAAAGACTCCCGGATTGTATCAAGAACCTTTTTTTTCCCCACCCTGTTATGCGTTCCAAAGTCAATAATATTTCCTGCAATACAGAGACGAACAGCTGTTTCAAAAGAAGAAGATTTTACTTTTTTTTCAAGCTCCGGGTACAGGTCAAGTGCAAAATCATTATATTTTTTCTTTATAGAGTAATAGGGATCACTGACGCCGGTAATTTCTTTCACAATCCTCTGAATGAACATTGCCATTAATGGAGGCGGTGAATTCAAATCAAAGATACAAAGCTCTTTTAATACTTTCTTAACAATTTTCAGCTGAAGCCGTTCATCATCTGTCGCCAGTTTTGCCGCATCAAGACCACCCCGTGCAATGCAGGGCAGACAGTCATTATGCATTTTCATATATTTTCACTCGATATTTTAAATTTTTTTTTAGTACTCTTCTTGACAAAAAGAGATCTCCTATTTTATTGTCCACTAAAGCGGATGGGTTGCGAAGATACAAGCTCGCCTGATTTATATATATCCCCGATTCGTTTGAACAGCAAGGACCAAGCAAACAAATCATATAAACCCGGGGAGGGAATACAGATGAAAAAGATAACACTATTTGCAGTCTTGTTCTGGATCTTCATGTCTGGCATTTCATCAGCCACTGATTTAGGAATAATGACCGGCAGTAAGAAAGGCACCTACTATCAATTTGGACTCAACATGATGGAGCTATCAAAGCAGCATCAATTTGATCTTAGTGTCTACAATTCCAGGGGATCTGTAGAAAATGTGTATGCGGTATACAAACGGCCTAAAACACAGATGGGCATTGTCCAATCCGATGTCCTGGCATTTGTCCTGAAAATAGAAACCAATGCCACCCTTAAACACATTGCCAGAAAAACTAAAATGGTCTTTCCTTTGTACAATGAAGAAATCCACCTTTTAGGGAAAAAAATGATTCTATCCTTTGATGAGTTAGAGGGAAAGACAGTGGCAATCGGAAAAGAAGGCAGCGGGTCATACCTGACATCAAAACTATTATTTGAAGTATCTGGTATAAAACCAAAATCCCTTGTAACTACTGGAGCCCAGGCTGCATTGTCCCAGTTAAAACAGGGCCATATTGATGCGATGTTTTATGTTGCCGGCTTTCCTGTCAAATTGTTTTCAGAGGATGTATCCGGTAATGATGAACTTCATCTTATTCCCATCACCAACAAAAGTATTACTGAATTCTATCCCTTTGCTCAAATTCCTCCCAACACGTATTCATGGCAGCCGGAACTGGTGGATACGGTTGCGGTTAAAGCCGTTCTCATCTCCTTTGATTTCCGGCGAAATAATTGTGATAATGTGGGCAAATTTGCTAAGGTTATTTATGAAAACATGAACTGGTTAAAACAAAATGGTCACCCAAAATGGAAAAGTGTAGATCTTGACTATCCGCTCAAGGGATGGGAGCAATACGATTGTGTCAAAAAATACCGTCCATCCTATTCAGGCGGAACGCTTGATGCACCCATGGAAAAAAACCCCCTGCTTGATGCCATCAAAGAGATATTATAGACAATTTTTTCAAGGTTAGGATCGAAAATTGGAGTATGTAAATGTATTGCCAGCATTTTAGCCTTAAAAAAAAACCTTTTCAGATCAATCCAGATAATGAATTTTTATGGCTGGGGAAAAAACATTCTACTGCTCTGGAATTATTAAAAAAAGGAGTAGTGGATCAGCAGGGACTTTTGGTATTGACCGGCGATATCGGAACCGGGAAGACAACGCTCATCAATGAGATACTCCATACCCGGGATAAAAACACCCTGTTCGTTAAAATTGTAGACCCCTGTTTAGAACAATATCACCTCTTTCTGACCATTGCTCAGGCATTTGGATTTGAAAAAGAGTATAAAAAAGGGGGAAAATTTTCATTAAATTTCTTTTCCTTTTTAAAAACAGCCGAAAACAGGAGCCAAAAAGTACTGGTCATCGTTGATGAGGCACAGAGAGCACCTGACCGGTTCTTAAAGGAAATCATCTCTTGGGCTGAATTCAATCTCAATAACGTCTTAACGGTTATCCTTGCAGGACAGCTGGAATTTAAGGATGTCCTTGAATCAAACCTGGGTCTGACCGGGAAAGACCATATCACTGTTCATGCTTTTCTTGAACCATTGAACAAAGAAGAGACCCAAACATACATCAATAAACGACTTGAGCTGGCTGGTGCAAACCAGAATTTTTTTTTATCTCCGGCTGTCCACGAAATCTATGAGTATTCAAAGGGCACTCCCCGGCTGATTAACATTTCCTGTGACCAGGGGCTGATTGCTGCATTTGCAAAGGGTATGAAAGTTGTTGATGCACCCACTATCAAACAGGAACTTAGCCAGTTGCACCTCCCGGTTATCGTGTCTAAAACTCGAAAAAAAATCACAAAAAAACTGCGGGTCAAAAGTCATCAAACACCTGACAGACATAGCTCTGGTAAAAAAAAGGCCTTGTGGGTTGCAGTAGTTGTCTGCATTTGCATCTATATTGGTTACTCATTTCACCCCATTATCATTGATATTCAAACACCAACCGAGCCTAACTCTATTGTCGAAGAGATGCCTGCCACGCCAACAGAAATGCATATTCCACTTTCAGAAAAACCAGTTCCAGTTTCAGAAGAGCCGGTCCAATATATAGAAGAGCCTGATCCGCCTTTAGAAGATAAGGGCGCGCCTCAGCCTGCTTTGGTCGACGACACAGAAAAAGAAAAAAGTATTGCTGCCTCGGATATATCACCCCGCAGCAAAGGCATTAAAGAAAGTCCGATTCCTGATATAGAACCTGAACCCGATGCCATTATTGACTGGCTTTTTGAAAAAAACAGGCGAACCAAAAAAGAATAAGCTAATTTGGTCTCTTAGCTGATGGTCTGAGCCCTGGAGATGGTATGATTGCTTTTCACTTTTAGAATCAGGACAGATGAAATAAGATAGAAAAGGGCAAACAGGGTAAATACTATCCTGAAATTTGAATCTGTTATATCAAGGATCATCCCTGAAGCCCACGGGCCTAAAAGTCCTGCAACAAATCCATAAGCTGTAAATACCAGGCCAAAAACCTTCCCGAAATTTTCAATGCCGAAAACCTCGGTCACCAACGGGGCTGAAACAGCAAAAAGCGACCCAAAAGCAAGACCAATAAAGCAGGCCAGAAAACTAATGGTAAAAATATTATGAAACAAGGGCATCAAAAAATAGGCAGCCGAAGCCATGAGGCAGACTGTCATCAAAATCTTCTGTTTGGGATAAACATCCGACAGCCTGCCGCAGACCAGGCGGCCGATCCCGTTCAACACATTAAAACAGGTTAATATATAGACATATTGAGTGATACCATATCCCAAACTAATCCCAAAAGAGGACGCAAGAACAATCAGAGAAATGCCGGCGGCTCCGGACAAAGCCCATACAAACCAGAGGAACCAGAAAGAAGGCAGGCTTAACGTCTTTTTCAACGACAATGTTGGTATTGGCTGTTTCCCCTGCTCTTTTGTTTTTTGATCGGGTATCCTTATTAACAAGGCTACTGAGGTTCCCATAAAAAGAGAACTGACTGCGGCAAAATTAGAGGTGAATACATAGCCTTTTGAAACTAAAAAATAGGTGAATATCGGGGACATGACAGCAGCAGACCCCCCAAAGCTCAAATTAAAAAGACCGGTAACCAGCCCTCTATTGTCCGGAAACAATTTTTGAAAAACAGTAAGACAGGGAATATAGATAAACCCGCAGAAAAATCCTTCAACAAACGCCCATATATAAACATGTTCAATGCTACTTGCATGGCCGACAAACAATGTGGCTGCGCCGCAGACAAGGCTGCCGGTAAAAATAATATACTGACTTGCAAATTTTTCCTGCAGCTTTCCGGCCAGATACATTGAGAAACCGGTCCCGGCCAGAATAAAAAACATTGCCCTGCCAAGCTGTGCCTTATTTACCTGGAAAAGCATCTGCCATTCCGATGCCATGACACCAGGAAAACCAAAGACAAGGGCACCTGGAAAAAATATAGTCAGGCACCCGAATATGATAATTATTTTTTTATTTTCAAGGAAAGGCATATTTCTTTCAGGTCATCGTAATTATTCAGTGTGGGATCATCCAATACCTTTTCAAACAGCATCTGCTTAATTTTACCGATATCAGGTCCGGGTGTCAGTCCCAGGATCTCAATAATATCATTCCCTGTGATCTCAAGGTCGTTCATCCCAAAAAATTTTTGGTCAGACATTTCAAGCAATAATTTTTTCAACCGGGACCGAATTTCGGAAAGGGTATAGGGGGTTTTAGCCAGATTCCCTTTTTTGTCTGCAATCCGCATCCGCATAAAATCCCGATAATCAAGACCGTATTTATCCAGCATTGCCAGAAGCCTTCGAGCCGCTTTTGGTGTTGTCTGATCTTTCAACGGTCTCATGTGAGATTTTATCAAAGATTTGATATATGCAATATCCCTGACCGGGAATCTTAGTGCCATAAGATCATCAACCACCGCCCCGATATCATTCTCATGCCCGGCAAACGTTAATTTGCCGTTATCTATTTTTGCCGCATCATATTTGCCTGTATCATGCAGGAAACCTGCAAGCCGCAAAATCGGCAAACCAGGCGGCAGCGAATCTCCCACCATCATGCTGTGGTCAAAAACCGTCTCCCCGTGATGAGGTCCCCCGTCAAGATCATAACACCGGTCAAGGCTTGGAAAAATTTTTGATAAAATTTGAGTTTTTTTTAATGCCCTGAAAAATAGAGAGGGTTTCGCAAGATCCATTGCTTTCACAATTTCATGATGTATTCTCTCTTTTGCAACAGCCTTATCCAATAAATTCTTATTCTTTAGGATAACCGCAAGAGAAGATAAGGAAAGTGATCCTTCTATCATGGCCACAAACCGGCAGGCCCTGATTATTCTGACAGGATCTTCCAGGATTCTTTTTTCTGGATCCCTTGTAAATCTGACAATGGCATCTTCAAGATCTTTTCTGCCGTTAAAAGGATCAATGATTCTTTTTGTCAGGGGATCGCAGGCCATTGCATTGATGGTAAAATCTCTTTTGGCCAGATCTGATTCAGGAAAACTGGCACTATCAAACATTGTCCTTCCCGAAGAAATCTCAATACCGTTTACCATGCAGATGGGAAACGTCTTACCCACTATTTTGACGTTTTGATCTGAAAAAATCGATGCGATCTCTTTCAGGGATGCATGGGTCAGGATATCAAAATCACTGGGTGTTCTTCCCAGCATGATATCCCGGACAGCACCGCCCACAATATAGGCCTTAAAACCCTTTTTTTTTAAGGCATCTACAATAAACCGGGTGTTGTTTTTATTCTCCATTTAAAAAATGCCCTGTGTTACCACTCCGATAAAAAGAAAAATGGATATTGCTGAGTTCATATGAAAAAATGCTATGTTTATATGCTGCAGATCATCGGGTTTAACAAGCTTATGTTCTGCAACCAGCAGGGCGCCAATGATGCTTAAGAATACTAAAAAAACCGGGTGCATGCCAAACGTTGCATACATGGCCAAAAGGAAAACAATTGTACACCCATGGAGAAGAGAAGAAATAAACATGGCTTTTTTAAGGCCAATTTTGGACGGCAGGGAAAAAAGACCTTGCTTTTGATCAAAATCAATATCCTGACAGGAATAAAGGATATCAAACCCGGCAATATACGTCATGAGAGAAAGGCTTAAAAAAACAATACTCCAGGAAAGGGTCCCCGTTATCGCGATCCATGCTCCCACCGGTGCAAGGCTGATGGCAAACCCAAGATAAAGATGACAATATTTTGTAAACCGTTTGGTATAGGAATAAAACAATAGAAAAAACAAGGCGGGAAAAGAAAGGAGTAAACAAAGGCGTGACAACATGGCGGCAGAAACAATAAATACCAGTGATGAGAGAATCACAAAAGCAAAAGATTCCTTTTTTGACAATAATCCTGACGGAATTTCTCTTATGGCTGTTCTCTTATTTTTAAGATCAATATCGGCATCCACAATCCTGTTAAATCCCATGGCAGCGGATCTTGCCCCCACCATGGCTGTTAAGATCCAGAAAAAGGCTGAAAAGGAAAACAAATAATTTTCCCAGGCCATTACAACGGCAGACATTGCAAAGGGAAGGGCAAAAATTGTATGGGAAAACTTAATCATTCTCCCGTAAACCAGTATCTTTTTTTTAATATATTCCATAGGCTGTTGTATTACATTCAGGGCATTTCCCTTGTTCCATTAAATAATTTTCTATCTGAAACCCAAACCGTTTCACTAAAAGTTGATTACAGGAATGGCAATAGGTATTTTCAAATGACTGCCCCGGCACATTTCCAATATAAACGTACCAAAGCCCTGCAGCCTTGCCGGCTACATATGCTTTTTCCAAAGATAGAACAGGAGTTGACGGCCTGTCCATCATATTATAGCAGGGATGAAACCTTGAGATATGCCAGGGTGTTTCTTTTCCCAGATCTTTGGCAATATAGTCTGCCATGGCCGCAAGATCTTTTTTATCATCATTTAAACCCGGAATCAAAAGAGTGGTGATTTCCACCAGGATTCCCATGTCTTTCATGTTTTTTATCGTTTCTTTAACCGGTTCAATTCTTGCCTTGCAGAAGTCTCTGTAAAATTGATCATTAAATGCTTTTAAATCCACATTGGCGGCATCAAGATAAGGAGAAATCATCTCAAGAGCCTTCTTGCTCATAAACCCGTTGGTGACGAAGATATTGAGCAGTCCTTCTTTTTTAGCCAGTCTGGCAGTCTCAAAAGCCAGTTCAAAAAAGACGGTGGGTTCTGTATAGGTATAGGAGATACTGTCACAACCGTTTTCTACAGCTTCTTTGACAATGGATTCAGGACTGAAGTCATTTCCCTGGATCATGCCGTTGTAATCTGCCGGCATCTGGGCAATATCAGCATTCTGGCAAAAAGTGCATTTAAAATTACATCCCACTGTTGCAATGGAATAGGAGGATGACCCCGGCTTTAAATGAAAAAGCGGTTTTTTTTCAATGGGATCAACACTTTTAGCAATCACTTTTGGATAGACAAGGCAATAAAGCTTACCACCCTTATTCTCGCGAACCCCGCAGATCCCTCTTTTTCCTTCTTTAATGACACAGAAATGGTGGCAGATCAGACATTTTACACGGGATTTATCCAGTTTCTCATAGATCAGGGTTTCCATTTTTCATGGCCTCATCCGTGTTGCCAGCCCTGTTGCGGGGTTATATGACTTTGGTTTTTTCACCTTTAATGTCAACGGCCGGGTCCGAAATTTTGGTACCGGCCTGATCCGCATGCCAATAAGTGTTCCGAAAAATGATTTTTGAACAATGTTAATATTTTCAACAAAAGCGGCTATCCGTCCTGTGGCAAGAGGAAACTGCAGGGTTGTCTTCCATTTCACAGGCACTTTGCCAAGGATTGCATACAAAATCTGTTTGAGTTCCCAGATACTGAAAAAATGGACCTGGGTATAGATATTGGGTACAAAAAAACTTTTAAAGCGACGGAGCATGTTTAAGGGCGCATACCGGTTTAAGACACAGATAATCACTGTATCCTTTGCTACCCGGCAGGCTTCTTCAATGGCTTTTGCAGGCCTGTCCGTAAATTCAAGACTTGTGAAGAAAAAAGTACAGTCAAATTCATTGTCTTCAAACGGAAGCTCCTCTGCCACGCCCCGGTGAAGGTCCACCTGATCGCCAAGTCTTTTTGAGGCAAGATCCAGCATATACAAAGAAGGGTCTATTCCTGTCAGATTTAATCCTTTGTCCAGCAGGGGCTCAAGGCTGAGACCTGTTCCACATCCTATATCCAGAATTCTCTGCCCTTTAACCGGGGACAAAAGGTCCATCATCAATTTAATTTCAAGATCCAGGCAATACTTGTTTTTAGCCTGGTCAAACCAGGCATCATATGATCCTGCATCTTTAAAATCAAATATATACCCCATTATTCATCCATCATTCATCCATCAGGTTACTCAATAATTTCTTCAACCTTTTCCATCATCTGATCAATGGCAACCACTGCTGAAGAGTCTTCTTCCAATTCAAGAAGTGACCTCATTTTCATATCAAACTCAAGAAGATTATTGTCATTGGGTATGGTACACAGGATGGGAACCCCGATTTTTTCAACCTCATCTAAAAATGCTTTACTAAGCGTTTCCGGTGCCCGATTGACAATCAGGCC
>Ga0164311_10001513_pt1 | contig 11451 bp, 12 predicted proteins | sample GuaBasSedimGuay2_FD_121796 | JGI IMG/M metagenome (GOLD analysis project Ga0164311, IMG submission 121796) | Subseafloor sediment microbial communities from Guaymas Basin, Gulf of California, Mexico - Guay2, Core 4569-9, 9-12 cm | ecosystem: Environmental > Aquatic > Marine > Hydrothermal vents...
GAGAAGATCTTTTATGCGAGTATTTTTAGATTTTTAGATTTTTAGAGAAACAATAATGAGAAGAACCGCGATTGTTATACCTACATATAATGAAGCGCAGAATATTAGACTTTTACTTCATAATATTCTCGAAATGTATCCTTATGTAAATGTATTTGTAATTGATGACAATTCTCCTGATGGAACGGGAGAAATAGTTCGTCATCTTTCTATTTCGGATAAAAGAATAACCTGTATTCATCGTTTCAAGAAAGAGGGAATTGGTCCCGCTTATATAAGAGGATTTCAGGAAGTGTTAAGAAAAGATTACGAATGGATAATTCAAATGGATGCTGACTTTTCTCATCATCCGAGATACATAGAAAGATTTCTGAAGGAAGTTAAAAATTGGGATGTTGTTATTGGTTCGAGATATATAAAAGGAGGAGGTGCGAAGAACTGGAGTTGGAGCAGGAGACTCATTAGTAGATACGGAAATATTTATGCAAAGTTTATATTAAAATTACCTATCAATGATTTAACAAGTGGGTTTAGGTGCTTCCGTTCAGAAGTGCTAAGGAGAATTGATTTAGAAAATATACGGAGTAAGGGATATATATTTCAGATTGAGATGCTATATAAGGCTTATAAAAAAGGATTTAAGATTAAAGAAATACCTATTTTATTTACGGATAGGAAGAGGGGAGTAACTAAAATGTCATTATCGATATTTTTGGAAGCGATGGGAGGCGTATGGAGAATTCTGAGGGAGTAATTTAACGATAAAAACCCATTTCACCATTTCCACCCCAGGGGTGGAAATGGGGGGATGGAGATGAATATAGGTAAGAGAAAATGAATCTACCTCAATTTGCCGTAAAAAGACCCTATACAGTTCTAATGATATTTCTGGCAACTTTGCTTATTGGGTTAATTTCTATATTCAAATTGCGTATAGACCTTTTACCTGAAATCGAACCGCCGGTAATTTCTGTTCTGGTTCCCTATCCGGGAGCAAGTGCCTCTGATGTGGAATCTGATGTGGTGAAGTTCTTGGAGGATAGACTTTCCACAGTCCCCAATTTGGATGAACTTAACTCCTTATCCAAAGACAATCTGGGAATGGTCTCCTGCAAATTTAAGTGGGGAACAGACTTAGATGTTGCTTCCGACGATGTCCGAGATAAAGTGGATTTAGCCAAATACGATATAAAAGAGCATGCCCCGGATTCAGAAGAGCCGATTTTATTTAAGTTCTCCTCAGCCACCGCCCCCATTATGGCAATCACAATCTCTGCACCTTCCTCCTGGCCCCAGCTTTACAGAATAGTGGATAAGAAGATTTCTGACGCTTTAAAAAGAACAAAAGGCGTGGGAGCGGTAATGATTTATGGGGGATTAAGGCGGCAGATAAAGGTAGAGTTAGATTGGCAAAAGATAAAAGCATATAATCTGCCACCCTCTTTTATCATTCAAAGATTAAAAGAAGAAAATCTTGATTTTCCCCTGGGAAGGATAAAGAAGGGAAGGCGTGATTATTTTTTAAGAATAAAGAGGCGTTTTAAGACCCCTGAGGAGATAAAAAATATCCTGATTACTCAATACCAGGGAAAACCTGTTTACCTAAAAGATATAGCCAGCGTTAGTGATGATTTCAAAGAGCAGAGGATGAAGGCTTATGGTAATGGGAAAGATGCCATTGTTTTGATTATTCAGAAGCAATCAGGAGAAAATACAGTGGAAGTTTGCAACAACATTAAAAAGACCTTAGAGAAAACCAAGAAGTTTTTGCCCAAAGATGCTGAGATTACCATTCCTATGGATGGTTCAGAGTTTATCTTGATGGCAATTAAAAATTTAGCCAAAACAGTGGTTATCGCTGGAATTTTAGTAGTTATTGTGACTTTACTTTTCTTAAGAAGATTGAGAGCATCTTTAATAGTCTCTTTAACCATTCCTTTTTCTTTAATCTGTGCTTTTATCTTCTTATTCCTGGGTGGTTTTACAATCAATGTTATGTCATTGATGAGTTTAGCCATTGCTATCGGGATGGTGGTTGATAATGCCATTGTCGTGTTAGAAAACATTACCCGACATATCGAGGAAGGTCAAAAACCTCAAGAAGCCAGTGTTTTTGCATCTACTGAAGTAGGAAGCGCTATCTTCGCCTCAACCTTGACTACGGTTTGTGTATTTATTCCTCTGATTTTTGTTAGCGGACTGGCAGGCATTATGTTTAAGCAATTAGGGTTTGTAGTCTCAATTACGATTTTCTCTTCTCTTTTTGTAGCCTTAACCTTAACTCCTATGCTTGCTTCAAAATGGATTAAAAAAGAGACTTATACTGAGCAAAATAAACTTTCTAAATTCTATCTTGCCGGAGAAAAGTTTCTCAAAAAGATCGAGGGGCTTTATGTAAAGATTTTAGATTACGCTCTCTCTCATAAAAAGAAAATCTTAATCTCTCTTATAATAATATTCTTCGCAAGTCTTCTCTCAACTCGCTTTATTGGTCAGGATTTATTTCCTAATGTAGATACAGGAGATATAGATATAAGGTTTACTTTGAATGAATCGGCTCGATTAGAAGAAACCGACAGAATAGTGAAAAAAATAAGCAAAATTTATGAAGAAAAGGTATTGCCTCGGGAAAGAAAGGCTTATTACGGATTTTTAGGAGAGTCAGAGAAAGGAATTGGTGTGGCTTTAGGATTTGAAGAAGGTGCTAATGTAGGAGAGGTAGGCGCTAAACTTGTCCCTCGCACAGAGAGAAAAAGGAGTGTTTATGAAATAGCCGATATTTTACGAAAGGAGATTAAAAAAATCCCTGGATTTGAGAGGATGCAGGTAATCGTTACTACTCCTATAAAACAAATGCTTATGGCAGGTAAAGGAAAAATTGAAGTGGAGTTTATAGGCTCTGATTTAAATGAATTACAAAAGTATGCGGAAGAGTTAGAAAAAGAGATGAGAAAAATCCCGGGAGTAGTAGATGTAAGAAATTCATTTAAAAAACCAAGATTAGAATTGCATATAGATATTGACCGGGAAAAAGCAAACCTTTTAGGAGTAAATACCACTGTTTTAGCCTCTACCTTACGGACTTATTTTTACGGGTATGAGGCTACCAAATTCAGAGAAGCAGGAGATGATTTTGATGTATTTGTGCAGTTAAAAGAAAATCAGCGTTATAGTCTGGATGATATTGGAGAAATTCCTGTGCCTACAATGGACGGTAAATTGGTTAAATTAAAAACCTTTGCCAAGGTTAATATGGGTTTAGGTCCTGTTCAGATCGACAGAAAAAACAGGGAAAGAATTATCAGTGTTGGTTGCGATATCTATAAAAGAGCAATGAGTGAGGTTAAAAAGGATATTGAAAAAATCATTAAGAAATTAAATATTCCCAAAGATATTGAAGTTAACTTTGGTGGACAGGTTGAAGAACAGAAGAAAGCATTTGGCGATTTAGGACTACTTTTGGTTGTGGGAATCTTTTTAGTTTATATGGTTATGGCAGGGCAATTTGAATCTTTAAAGACTCCTTTTATAATCTATTTTTCTCTTCCTTTTGCTTTTGTAGGAGTAATCTGGGCACTGCTTTTAACAGGGACGCATTTTTCAATGGTAGCATTTATGGCGGTTATAATGCTTGTAGGTGTTGTGGTGAATAATGCCATAGTATTGGTTGATTATACCAATATTTTAAGAGAAAGAGGATCTTCTTTACTTGAGGCGATAAGGCTTGCCGGAAGACGCCGATTGCGTCCCGTTCTAATGACCTCCTTCACCACTATTTTTGGTATGCTTCCTTTAGCCTTGGGTAGAGGGCAGGGAGGAGAAATCTGGCAGGCATTTGGAATTACCGCGATTGGTGGACTACTTTTATCCGGCTTGATAACACTTGTCTTAGTTCCCGTTATATATTCAATTCTCCACAAATAACCACATTTCCACCCCTGGGGTGGAAATAAGGGCGGAAAGTGATATAATATTCACCAATGAAGAGAAAAATTCCTCTTATTACAGGAAAGGTTTATCATGTTTTTAATAAAAGTATTGCTGATTTTGTGCTGTTTAATGATGATAATGAATTTTTAAGAATGAGAGATCTTCTCAGATATTATCAAATAAAAGATCCTCCTTGTAAATTCAATTATTTCGTGAAGATTAAGACAAAAGAAGATTTTGGTAAAAGTTTGTTTTCCTGTTTATCTGACAAAGAAAAGATAGTCCAAATAATTGCCTACTGCATTATGCCTACTCATTTTCATCTTATTCTAAAACAATTAAGAGAGGGAGGCATTTCTACTTTTATAGGTAATGTTCTCAATAGTTATTCTCGTTATTTTAACACTAAACATAAGAGAACTGGTCCTTTATGGGAGGGGAAATTCAAAAATGTATTAGTAGAAACAGATGAACAATTACTTCATTTAACCAGATATATTCACTTAAATCCTACAAGTGCAGGACTTGTAAAGAAACCCGAAAAATGGTCGTATTCTTCTTATCCTGAATATCTTGGAAGAGTAAAGAAGATGAACAGGATTTGTTCTTACGAAGACTTAATAGATATTTCGCCTTTATCTTATAAAAATTTTGTGGAGAGTAGAATCTCATATCAGAGAGAGTTAGAGAAGATTAAACATTTAATTTTGGAGTGATAACCATTTCCACCCCTGGGGTGGAAATAGGTTAAGGAGATTGTTGCAGGCTATGGTGCTGAACAGGAATAAAATTCTAATTGTAATTAGAGTTTTAGGAATATTGCTTTTTTCTATTTCTCTAATAGGTTGGAACTTTCAAAGAACTTCTTCTGAAAAAGAGGCAATTTCTGCAAGTGGAACTATAAAATACATCTCTTTAGAAGGCGGTTTTTATGGAATTATCACACAAAAAGGAGGAAAATATCTACCATTAAATCTGCCAGAAGAGTTTAAAGAGGATGGATTAAAAGTTTGGTTTAAAGCAAAGCCAAAAAAGGCTATCACAATTTATATGTGGGGAAAGCCGATTGAGATTTTAAAGATTAAAGAAGTTGAAAGACCGCAAAAAGATGCCTCTCAGGTAAAAGTAGCAATTCTTTATGAGAGAATAACAGATGGTATTTATCATCCTTCAAAAATAAGAACTTATAAGGATCTGGTAAAGATTTTAAAAGAAACAAAGCCTGATTTAGTTTTTAGAGTTTGGTGGAGATGGGTTCCAACCTCAGAATCTCTTTCTTCACATAGTCCCGTATATCAGGCAGGGCATACTTATCAACAGTTTGAAGAAACTTTGAAAAAACTTAAAAAAGACCTACCAGAAATTAAGTATTGGTTTGGAGCAATTCCTGCTCAAAGGATTAATTTTAAAGAGAGAAACCCAATAACAGGAAAAACTTATTCTCAAAAAGAAACCTGGCAGATGGCTTTAGACCCTCAAAAATGGGGAATTAACTTCTCAAGGGAAAAATTTCAAGAATTGGCTCAAAAAAGAGGAACGGGTAAACACGGCTATTTCCCGGATATCACAAACAAAGAATTTCAAAATCTTTATTTAAGTTGGGCAAAAAAGCAAATTGAGGCCGGGGTCAACGGATTGTTTCTGGATATGCTCTTTGCCCAGCCAAGATTTTTAGCAAAGATAACTAAAAATCCAGAACACCAAGCAGTAAAAGAAAGTCTAAAAGCCATCAATTATTTAATAAAAGAGATTCGAAACTACGGAAAAAGAAAGGGAGAGTATATTTATCTTTGCAGTTTTGCAACCTTCACCGACTTTGCTGATTATATCCCAGATTTGGATTTTATTCTTGCTACCCTGACAATGAAAGAGGTAAGAAATCTTGCCTTGGATAAGAAGAGATGGAATGAGATTGTTTCGGAAGTAAAAAAGAGGCTGCCTAAAGCAAAGATTTTGGCTGTCATTGACTGGGCTGGAACTACAAAAACACCTTTGGGAGTTTTCTCTCAGAAATTGAGCAGAGAAGAGCAGAGAGAATTTTTAAGAAAAGCCGATAAATTCTTCTCAAAGAAGGGAATAATCTTTATCTATCCCGTTCATGGTGGGTTTATGGGTAATGACGCTGAAACACTCTCTTTTGGTAAATTAAAAGTTTATGACTCCTTTGCCCCCGAATTTCAGACTTATGATACAATTAAAGAACTCACCCAGGATAAAAAATAATTACTTCCCAACCTTACCCTTTGAGTTTGAGCAGGAAGGTTAAATATGGTAAGATTAATAGATAGAGGAATTTCGCTCAAAGAACTAAAAGAGATAGCCCACAAAGGTTTTGGGAACCTGGTGAAGGCGGTAGTAGATGTGGAAAGAGAAATAATGGCTATAGGGGGAGAACTTCATTCTGACGAAGAAGAGTTTCTCTTAAGAAGAGGCTCTTCTCAAAATAATCTATGGGGGATTAACCTTTACCCTGATTTGGAAGGAGATGAGTGGATAGAGTTTGATTCGGTAATCAATCTAAAACCTTCTGCAGGAAACCTTAGTAGAGGCATAGATAATCCTCAGATAAGAGAAAAAATTTGTAAAATAGTAAAGAAATTGATTAGAGATGAGTAGCCATAGATTAGAAGAAAGGTGGTCTAAACTCTCTTTAAGCGAGCAATTAGCGAATGTAGGGAGTGAGGTGATAAGAGCAATAAACTGGAAAGAAAAAGGCAAAGAAGATTATTCTAAAAAGGCTACCTTGAAAGCACTGGAGTTGTTGGATTTGACAATAAAAGACAAAAAGAATATAAATCGACTTAAGGAAATACTTCGAATGAGAGAATTATTGGCTGACTTTCTATGGTTTGATAATGAGTATCGCTCTACCGCCGAAGATTTCAGAAGATATTTTTACGCCTTTAACTACTATATAAACAAACTAAAATAACCTGCTCTAACTTTCTGTTTGAACAAAGATAACGATGGAAAAGAAATTAACTGAACGCATCAGAAATCAAATTCTCCAGACCCTTGTGAGAGGAGAAATTTCTATCTACCAACTCATTGATAGACAGGATGCAAGTTTGCCCGAATTCTTCAAAATCATTCAAGAAATGAACAAAAAAGGCATAGTTTCCATTAAAAAAGGAAAGGTCTCTCTTGCCCAAAAAGGAACTGAGATATGCAAGCAGATAAACTTTGCAGAAACCTCTAGGCTAAACTGCCCTCACTGTGAAGGCACGGGCTATGAAATCTCTGGATTCTTTAAAGATGTGTTCAAGGAATACAAAAAGATTGCCAAAGATCGCCCTGAGGCAGTGGAAGAATACGACCAAGGGTTTATCAGTGTGGATGGTGTTATAAAAAGGGTAGAGTTTATTTATGAAAGAGGAGATCTCTTAAACTCCAACATATTTGTGGTTGGGGACGATGACCTGTTCAGTATCGCTGCTGCGCTTACCAAACTTCCCAGGAGGATATTTGTGGTGGAAAGAGACGAAAGGCTTGTTTCTTTTATAAACGAAAAAGCAAAAGAATATAACTTACCTATCGAAACTATGAACTATGATGTTCAAGAAAAACTTCCTGCAAATCTCAAAGGGAAGTTTCATATCTTCGTCTCAGACCCCGTAGAAACACTCCCGGGCTTAAAACTTTTCCTTTCGCGAGGCATCTGTGCGCTTAAAGGCAAAGGGTGTGCGGGTTATTTTGGCATAACTACTCTGGAAGCCTCTCGAGAGAAGTGGTATAAGATTGAGAGGATGATTTATAAAATGGGCTTTCTCATAACAGATCTCAAACGGAGGTTTAACCTCTATCCCCACGAGAATAAAAACTTTCTCAGATTTCAGGATAAACTTCCTATTGTCAGCAAATTAGGAGTAAAGGTTGAAAATAACTGGTATACCTCCACTCTATTCAGAATTGAAGCAATTAAAGACCCAAAGCCACTTATTCAAGGAAAGAAGATAATAAAAAAGTGGGTCTACAAAGATAAAGAGAGCTGGGCAACTCCATATTAACAAAAATCCAAAATACAACCCTTCCAATCCTTCCTCCTGCTGTCTCCGGATGAAAAGTTCAGGCAAATCTCATCTATTCTAACAATAATAGCAGCAATCCTTTGCGCTTTTCTTCCTCTATCGCTCGTTGCTTTTACTTAGCCAGAATCTTTCCTTTACTCAATATTAAATCTTTAAGGAAAGAAAAACTTTGTCAAAAATATTGAACTTTTGTAAAGAATTTTGTATAATTTATCTACCTACACACAATTGGAAAGCTTTACCTAAGCAAGTTCTCAAATCTATTTGATTATCTATAATCCTGAAATAGCGAAGGGGTTTTGTCTTTCTCTTGCAAGATCTTAAAATTTTGTTAATATATATTTTGAAAGCCTAAATGAAAGAAGAATAAGGAACTCTGCTTATCTCTTCCGAGGCAAGTAAGGAGGGAAAGGAAAGATGAAGAAAGAGTTTTGTTCCACAAATGGATTTGTAAAATTTGCAGGCACTCATCTGATTATAGAGGTATGGAAAGCAAAATCTAAACCTCTTTCTTCTCTCTCTACCATAAAAAGAATTCTGCAAGAAGCGATAAAATCCTGTAAGGTTACTCCTTTAAAAATAGATCTCCATAAATTTCCCTCTTCCGGTGGAGTTTCAGGGGTAGCGATTATAAAGGAGTCGCATCTCAGCATTCACACCTGGCCCGAATATAATTATGCAGCCATAGACATCTTTGTATGCGGTAATGTTAACCCGTATAAAGTAATCCCTGTATTGAAAAAAAGTTTTGAAACAGAGCATATCCAAATAATGGAGATAAAAAGAGGAATCTTTTGATGTGGAAATCTGAAATTCTTTACTCTAACATAAGGTTAGCCCTGAAAGGAGAGATTGTCTGTCGAAAAAAAACCCCTTATCAGTACATAGAAATACTCAAAACAGAAAGGTTTGGTAATGTATTGTTTTTAGATGGAACAATTCAAACTACAGAAAAAGATGAGTTTATCTACCATGAGATGCTTACACATCTGGCGATGCTTCTTCACTCTTGTCCCAGAAAGGTTCTTATTATTGGAGGAGGAGATGGAGGAATATTAAGAGAGACTTTAAAGTATGCTGTCGTTCAAGAAGCCGTATTGGTAGAAATAGATGAAAAGGTAATAGAACTCTCTAAGAAGTACTTTAAGAATATTTGCAAGAAATCCTTTGAGGATAGAAGAAGCAAGGTGATAATCGAAGACGGAGCAAAGTTTATAAAAAGGTGTTCTAAAAAGTTTGATGTGGTTATCATCGACTCTCCCGATCCTATAGGAAAAGCCAAAGTTTTGTTCTCTCCAAGATTCTATAAAGATATCTCCTCTGTTCTGGAAGAAAAGGGGGTAATGATAAGACAAACAGGCTCCACAATTCTGCAGGGCAGAGAACTAAAAAAAAATTGGCAAATCTTAAAAAATATCTTTCCCTATGTATGGATACACCTTATCTCTGTCCCTACTTACATTGGAGGATTTTTTAGCCTGACCGTAGCCTCCAAAGGTGTAAATCTCCTCTCTTTAAGCCCTAAGATCTTAAAACAAAGAATCAGGAAGTTCAATCTAAAAACAAAATACTACAACTCTGATCTCCATTTCGCGAGTGCAGTATTACCAGAGTATGTAAAGGAGCAGTTGCGATGAAAAAACATATCTATGGATATGAATTGATTATGGACCTTTCTGAGTGCGATATAGAGATAATTAGCTCCCCTAATAAACTAAAGGAGTATGTGAACAAACTCTGTATGCTCATAAAGATGAAAAAATATAGAGATACTATCATCTGTTTCTTTGGAGAACAGCAAACTCATACCAAAGGTTACTCCTTGGTGCAACTAATAGAAACCAGTTCTATTGTGGGACATTTCTCTGAGTTGTGGAGAACTGCATATCTTAATATATTTTCCTGCAAAGAATTCGACCCTAAGATAGCAAAAGAATTTACCAAAAAATTCTTTAAAGCGAAAACCTTAAGGTCGCGTTTTATAACCCGTTAATTGCTCCCGAAGAAAAGAATCTCTAAAGAGGCCTTTGATGTGGCGTAATTATCTGCTTTCCTTTATTCCTTTCTTTGTGGCGATAAATGTCGCTGGTATCCTGCCTATCTTTATCTCCTTAACCCAGGGCTTTGACGAGAAGAAAAGAAAGCGAGTGGTAAGAAACTCTGTTGCTACTGCCTCCGCAATCGCAATAGGATTTATGTTTTTGGGCAAAGCAATATTCTTTATTATGGGAATCTCTCTAACAGACTTTAAAATAGGAGGAGGTATAGTGCTTCTGGCTCTGGCTATTCAATTACTTCTTCCTGGTGAGGAGGAAATCAAGGAAAGAATTGAAGAGGCTGCTATTGTTCCTCTGGGCACTCCTCTAATTACCGGCCCAGCAGTGCTGACCACCGCCTTGATGATGTCTGAAACTTATGGGCTTTTCTCCACTATTGTTTCCTTCGCCTTGAATATCCTGCTTGTCTGGTGGGTATTTCTACATTCAAGGTTTGTAGTTAGGGGGATTGGTCTGAATGGGATAAAGGCTGTTGCTAAAGTTACAGATATCCTCTTGGCTGCTATCGCGGTAATGTTAATTCGCCAAGGGGTAGTAGAGGTAATCAAGTCCTTCCTTTAATCTGGTTTATTCTATCTTGATCTCTGTCTCTCCGTGCTTATCTCCTTCCATCTTGGGAAGAATAATCTCCAGCACTCCATCCTTATAATTAGCCTTTACTCCTTCTTTCTTAACTGTTACAGGTAAAGGAATAGTGCGCAAGAACTCTCCGGATACCCTTTCGCGGGTGAAGAAGTCTTCCTTTCTTACCTCCCTTTCCTTCTTTGCCTCTCCTCTAATTGTAAGCGTTTTTTCTCCCAAAGAAATTTTTATATCCTTTTTCTCCACTCCTGGCAACTCTGCTTTAACTACTATTGCGTCCTTTCTCTCATAGACATCTACTGGAGGAAACCAATCTCCTCTCTGCCACTGCATAGGCTCTCCAAACCTTCGAAAAAAAGGATGACCAAAAAGTCTGTTGAAGGCGTCTCTAATTCCCCACAGTTCCCTAAACGGCTCCCATGGAATAAGTTCTGTCATTTTTCACCTCCCTCCTGTAGTTTTTTAACTATCTATACCTACTTTGTGGAATTATTTTAGCACACAACCCTCTTTCTTGCAAGACCAATTTCCACCCCTGGGGTGGAAATATGGGTGGAAAAATGTTGATAAAAAGAAAGAAATTTTGTATTATTATAATAACTGAGTAAGAAGGGGATAAAAAATGAGAGTAAAATTATCTTTGCAAGACAGATTGGCAAGAACCTCTCAAACCCGAGAGTCAAAATGAAAGAACTGGAGCAAGATAAAAATAAAAGGTGGTATTTCAAAACCTGGGGGTTAATAATCATCTTTCTGTGTGTAGGTCCTTTTGTCCTTCCTCTGATCTGGTTTAATCCATATCTTAAGAAAAAGGCAAAGGTCATCGGTACCTTTGCTGTTTTAATATCCTTTTA